>Ga0114997_10004740_pt1 | contig 10498 bp, 4 predicted proteins | sample ArcticOcean_MG_C_2_FD_87045 | JGI IMG/M metagenome (GOLD analysis project Ga0114997, IMG submission 87045) | Marine microbial communities from western Arctic Ocean - ArcticOcean_MG_CB4_136 | ecosystem: Environmental > Aquatic > Marine > Oceanic | place: Arctic Ocean: Canada Basin | collected... | reverse complement strand
GGGTGCCGTGACTGCGGCGCTTGTTGAAGAGGCGTTTATTGAAGCGGGTGTGGTTGCTTCGGCAACGGTGACCGCTGTAATCGATTCGATAATGATTCGTGGAGGGTTTAGTGGGGTTGCGACACTAAGCCAGCCGATTATCACCCACAAGGTGCCGCAGCCGGAGTTGACTATTACGATTAAAAACATTACTGGTAGCAGCAATGCAGAAGAACTGCAAGATACTTTGACACTATTGGTGGGGGTCTAATGGCTACATACGATAAAGGCGACCAAGTACGGGTTACCGCTACGTTCAAGACAGCAGGAACGGCGACTGCTACGACATCTGCCTGCACGCACCGTCTACCCGATGGCACTAATAGAAGCCCTGCTCCGACGATAACGTCAGGTAGCGGCACCGGTATCTACTATGCCGATATTTCCTTAGAGCAGATCGGTACCCACACAATCAAGATTGCTAGTACCGATGTTGTGGTGGCTGCCGAAACGATTGAGTTAGTGGTAACAAAATCGATCTTCGACCACTCATAGACCACCCCGGCCCATGACTGATACTCCGATAGAACAGTACGGCGGCAACGTCAGCAAAGTCAGGGGCCAGCAAACCCGTGACCTGTTTCTCGCAGGGCTAGCGGAGCATGGGATTATTAGTAAGGCGTGCATGATTGCTGGTGTCACCCGGTCGGCTTACGATAAGTGGCGTCAACGCATCCCCGAGTTCAGTGAGCGTGCTGACGCTATCAGGGAGAAGGCTCTCCGTGAGGGCGGCAAAGAAGATTGGGATGGCACGTTCCAAAGTTTCCGAAGCAAGTATTTCGGGCATTCTTCCCCGTGGTTCCATATTAAAGCCATCGAAGCCTACGAGAATACGCCACCCGGCAACATCACTCTCATCTTGTGGCCTCCGGAGCATGGTAAGACCACGTTGGCTGAGGATTACTTCTGCTACAAACTGGCTACGAACCCCGAGTTCCGGATCACGGTCGGTTCTGAGGGGCAGGACATGGCCCGTAAGATCCTTGGGCGTATCCGTTCCCGTATGGAGCCTCAGGGTCCGTTCCCTAGTTTTGTGGCGAAGTATGGCCCGTTTGTTCCCCAGAATGCGTCTGGGCGTAAGACGGCGCAGCCTTGGGGTGCTGATTACTTCAGTGTGAACAAGAAGAGTAGGCATGATGAGCGTGATTATTCGATGGTTTCTTTGGGTTGGCGATCCAAGATCGCTGGTACCCGAACCGATCACCTACATATTGATGATATTCAGTCAAGGGTTTCTCTTAACCTGACCGAACAGATGTTCGAGATTTTCCGGCAGGATTGGTTGACTCGTCCCGGTGAGAAGGGGCGTACCAGTATTAATGGTACCCGTGTTGGTGAAGATGACTTCTATGAGCGGGTAATAAGCAACATCGATTCGGATCTTTTGCGTGTCATCAAGTTCCCGGCGATTGTCACGAATGAGAAGGGTGAACCGGAGCCGTTGTGGCCGGAAATGTTCTCATTGGAGGCATTGGATCGTATTCGCCGCAAGGTTGGTGAGGAGGCGTGGTCCCGTAACTACATGCAGGAACCTAGTTCGTCGGCTGCGGCGACCTTCACCGATGATTCTATTCAGAAGTGTCTTAACCCGTTGAGGTCAGTAAACCATGAACCGCCTAAGGATTGTTCTGTCTATATTGGGGTTGATCCCGCTCTTGGCTCTAACAATTGTGTTATTGCTGCTACACCGCATGAAGGGAAACTTAAAATACTTTTCATTCGGGAAGATTTAGGACTTACCCGTAATGAACAGATCCTCGGCATTGTGGAGGAGGCCGTCCTTCAGTGTGGCCGGAATGGTAGCAGCGTGACGGATGTCATTATTGAAGCGATGGTGTTCCAGAAGGGGCTATCTCGTGACGAACGCCTGATCGAAATGACGCAGCGGTACGGGTTCAGGGTGCGGGAGCATCTAACTGGCATAAACAAGTATGATGAAACGATTGGTGTCCCATCGATGGCGTTATCGTTTATGCGTGGCGATATTGAGATCCCGTATGCGGATGATCCTTCGACCCGTCATCAAGCAGATCAGTTGATCCGGCAGTTGAAGGCGTGGCGTCCGTTGAAGCGTGGAACGAAACTGCGACAGGATCAGGTTATGGCCCTGTGGTTTATCTGGATCTTGTATCGCCAGCGTAAGCAATCATTTACTTTGGATACTTCACAATTCAACTACAAGGGACTACCGTGGGGGTCAACTATGTCCGGCAGCAAGGTGTTTTGATGCATACCTTTGAAGAGATCGTTGGGATCGTCAAACAACGCCAGCAGAATGGGTCCGCCCTGCTTCAGCGGATGCTGGAAGTCAAGGAACGATACAACGGTGATTATGTTATCCCGATTCCTTCCATGGAGGGGGAACCGGTTCTTCCTCCGCTGACACCTGCCCTCATTTCTGAGAACATTGATGCAGTAGCGCAGCGGGCGGCGTCAGTTATGCCGTTCATTGGTTGCCCTGCTGTTGACGGCTCCAAGGAGCGGGGTGTCCGCTCACGCGAGTACGCTGATATCCGGCGTAAGGCGTTGGCTGCGACATGGTACCAGTCTAAATACAAGGTGAAGATCAGGCGCGCGTACCGGCATTTGGCTGGGTATGCGACTGCGTGTCTAGTCATCCATCCTGATTTCGATAGGGGTATGCCTCGTATCGATGTGCGGGATCCTCTCGGGGTGTACCCGGAGCCTAAGGCTTACGAGGATGTCGATCCGCCGGTCAACGTCGGGTTTATTCACGGTAAGTCCGGGGCGTGGCTACGCAGTCATTACCCTGCTGCTGCTTCTGAGAACGGTGGCCCTGTTCCCCCTGATGACAGAAGCAGGCAGGAACTTTGGGATGTCATCGAATGGGTTGACTCGGAACACATCGTTATTGGTATAATGGGTCCGCGTTACACACATCACAATCAGGTTTACGGCAATCATTCTGCGACTATGGAACTGTCGCGTGCACCGAACAAGGCAGGGATGCCTTGTGTCATCACACCCGGACGGGTAACGCTGGATAGAATAGCATCATCCATTTCCAATGTTGTCGGCATCGTTGATTTGATGGCGAAGATGATGGCTTTGGAGATCATGGCGCAGGAGAAGGCAATCTTCCCTGATCGCTACATCATAGGTCGGTCGGGTCAGGTGCCGATGATCGTTGGCGGCGAGTGGAAAGATGGCCGCGAAGGTCAGGTAAATGTCCTGCTTGACGCTGAACAGATCGGAGAACTCCGGTCGTCACCTGATCCGTCCACCAATCATGCAATCGATCGATTGGAGCGCAATGCGCGAATCTCTACCGGAACAGTACCTCAAATTGGTGGTGAGTCATACGGGGCTTTGCGTACCGGACGAGGTATCGACGCCCTCATGGGTGCCGCTATGGATCCGCGCATTCAGGAAATGCAGGAGATTATGGAGGCTCATCTTCCTTATATGAACGAATGCATTCTTGCTTCGTATAAGGGGTACTTCGGTAGTAAGAAGTTCTCTATGTTCACTGGGTACCCCGGCGATTTCGGGCAGGTTGACTTCACACCGAATGAGCATTTCGAAATCTTCGACAATGTGGTGTCGCATTCCATCCCCGGTGCTGACATTCAGGGGACTACAATCCAGTTGGGGCAGTTGCTTTCTATGAAGGGCATCAGCCTCCGTACTTTCCGTACCAAGCACCCGTACATTGAGGATCCGGAGATGGAGGGACGCCGTGTCGATGAGGAGCAGTTGGAGGAGGCGGTTATGGCCGCAATCCAGCAGCAGGCTTTGTCGGGTCAGTTGCCTGTTCTGTATGTCTCTAAAATTGAGAAGCATCGCAAGAAGGGTCTTGATATCTTTGAATCCATCGAAAAGGCGGATGCTGAGATACGGGCGGAGCAGGCTGCTGTAGCACCTGCCCCGGAAGAGGGTATGGCTATGGCCCCGGAGCAGGCACCCGGTTTGGCGGCAGGGCCGCAGGGTATGGGGCCGCAGGGGCCTCCCGGTGGTGGGCCTCCCGGTGGTGAGTTCTCTCCTGAGGCGGCGCAGCAGTTGGTTGCTGCGTTGGGTCAGGGTGTTGGCTGATGCCTCGGGCAAAGAAGACTCAGACCCCGCAGTCTCCCGGTTTGGAGGCTGGTGCTGCCTACGGTGAGGTAACTGAGAACATTCAGGCTCAGGAGGCCATCCCATTGCCTCAGAAGGCCCCACCGGGGGGTATGGGGGCACCTCAGCAGGCCAACCTCCCGGCTTTTGGAGGGCCACCGGCTCCGGGTCCGCTTCCGTTGGAAGCAGCAGCGGCGTATACCCCACAGATCACACCACTCACTGCACCGGGTACGGGTATGGCGAGAAGTGTTCCTCGTCCTGCTCCTACCCCCAATCAGGAAGCGGCTGAAACGTTGCGTAACTGGGCTGAAGCCGTGAATGAACCAGCCTTTACGGATGCCGCTATACAACTGAGCCAGTAATGGCTGAACGGTCAGGGCTTAGACGGGCAACAAATACGCTTAGTACCGCGCCGTTGTCGTCGTACAACGACGAGTGGCATGGTCGTAGGATGCAGTTGCTTATGAAAGCGGGAGCCGGTCGGTTCCTAGACAGCAGCCCTGAATCGCTCATGGCGTTAGCGCAGAGTCCTAAGTCGGATAACGACATGCTGGACGATTTCCTGCGTGCATACAATCAAACTGAGTTCAACCAGATGCGGCATACCTTCAATGCGATGCCGGATCAGTTGCAGAAGGCTGAGTTCAATCGGCTACCGGAACCGACTCAGGAGATTCTTCTCAGCGGTGGGTATGAACCACCGGATGAGGAACAGAAGTCGTTGGTTAGGCGGATGTTGACATGGGATATTCCGCTGCTACCTGAAGAACACATGGGTCAGGCTATAGGTATCGCTATGGCTCCGGTGCGTACGATGGGGTGGTTCGCGGGTAAGATTGCTAGTACCGCATGGGAGGTCGGCGTAATGAAGCCGTCCCGGTTCGCTACACGCGCCGGTCGGTCAGGTGCCTATCTCGCTGAGAAGGGGCTGGGTTCCTTTGCTGATCCTGCTGATTGGCGGGAATCGTGGAATGAAACGAAACTAGAAGAGAACTCCTATTACTCGGGGACTGTGAAGAAGGCTGAACGTATCGTTGGCCGTCATCAGACACGCCTCCTACGGGCATACCTTGAGGGTGGGCAGCAGGGCGCATACGACCTGATATTGAAAGAGGGGCAGAAGAACGGCCTAACTGAAGAGAAGGCTAGCGAATACTGGCGCAACTGGCAGTCGTCGCTGGCTGAAGATAGCAATGTTAAGGCACTAGAGATTCTTGAGTCGGGTAAACTCACCCTCTTTGATGCGTCGCAACGCACGTTCAATACGTTGTCACCTTGGGATGTTAACCCTGACAGTTGGCAGGGCAAGACTGTTGGCATGGTTGGGGCGCTTGCTACCGAAATCCTGTTGGATCCGACAACGTGGGGTGGTGGCGCTCTCTTCAAGATAGCCAAGCACGCGAAGGTTGGGATGCGTGCGGGGATGACTTCGGATGCTGTCGGCTTCTCTGAACGGTTGTCTAAGGCTCTTCGTGCGGAAGCCAAAGATACCAGCCTGTTCGCACCGATTAAGATTTGGAATCCCACTACCGGCACTATGGACGACGCTCTCAGCGAAGTCAAGGAATGGGTCCATAAGGGCGGGGTTGGGAGTAGCGGTTCACTCACTCAGGGCAACATCCCGCTTGGGCGTGGCAGGAGGCTGATCGGTAAGGGAGCCGAATATCTGGCTCAGACGAATCCTATGCTCCGTTCGCAGCACAGGGCGATCAACCGTTTGATTGATCGGGTTAATGATGCGTTCAAGAAGCAAGATGAAATGGATGAGTTCGCCCGTGCATTCAGGGCTACGAACCCTGACGAGAATGTCCATAAGGCTGTCATGGAAGAGTTCGGTACTGACACTGGTATAGGCCAGTTGATGCGTGATGTACCTGCGATGGCTCCGGTCATGGGGGACATGTGGAACTGGCATCTGATGAGGCGCAGGATGAGCCTCACTGTGGATGCGCGGCACATCGATGAGACTGGCATGTGGCGGGTCTTCGATGACGAAGGCAAGTTGCTGGGTGAGGCCCGCATCAAGGGCGACCCCAGTAACCCGATGAAGGAAGGCGACGCTGCGTTCACTAATGATGGTGTGACACTCACCAAACATGATGGGGAGATGATCGATTTCCAGACTAGGACATTCCCGACACTAGCCAACGAGCAGGGCTTCTGGGACTTCCTCCAGTCTACGACAGGTTGGGAGATGATGGCCTCCAAGGTCGGGGGGGTTGACCCGGACGCCATCTTCATACCACGGATGAGCAAGTTCGGAGAGAAGTGGGTTGAGGGTAAGGACTACATCCGGAAGGGCATACTCAGTTTCGATAATCTGGATGCAGAAGTTACCGCTGATCTTGCAAGAGGTGCTGCGACGTGGCTGGTGGAACAGGGTAACTACATTCATACTGCTCTTCTTAAACGGATTGACGAAGGGGTGCTTCAACTCAGCAATGACATAGATGCCAGAGGTCTTCAATCAGTAATGGACGACCCGTCTATCGGCAATGCGCGTAGGTACGGCTTGGGTGAAATGGATCTGGCGAAGATCGATGAGGCCCGCCTTGAGTTGGAACCAAAGGCCGTGCGGTTCCTTTTGGATGATGGGGAGATGGATCCCCTGCTTATGTACCATCAGGGCAAAGGCGTAGAGATCATTGATGGTGTACCCGTTCAAGACATAACAGCCTTGCCATTCGCGGGAGCGCGACGTGCCCGCCAGAACTATTGGGAAGGCCAGATCCACAAGGCGGGTGGGGCTAACGCTGAACTTGACTGGTGGGTCAGGACAGGCATGATTGCCAAGACCACTGCCGCGACATTGGCCTATTACCCGGCACGATTCGCAGAGAAACTAACTACTTACGTTCCCAAGGCAGCGCACATAGATGTAAGTAGCACCAATCTGGCGATTTCTGAGTTCCAAGGGCTAGTCGATATGGGAATCATGGTAGATATGCCACGCACCCAGATCGACAACTACCTGCGTGCGTACACAATGGGTAACGACTCTGAGAAATGGTTGGTGACCACAGAGTTCTATCTGGATTTCCTCGGTAGGTCAGGTGCGTTGATGCACGGCGGACGGGATGTTCAACGCTTTGTCGAAAAGTTTATTCGACATGGCACGCAAAGGTACGGCAACATCACCGACGACATGGTTGGGATCCAAGGTCTGAATGTTCGTAGGGCCATTATGCCCGGTCAGGAATACTCGGCGCAGTTGGCGCGAGGCGAGATCATACCCAACTATCGGGAACTCGGAGCCGTAGCCAAATACATGGCGTTCTATCGGAGGCTTGGCTGGGGGCTGCACCTACCCGCAGTCGATAATCTTCTCGCTAAGACATGGCGTCCCGCTGTTCTGCTACGCATGGGGTATGTGGTCCGTAACGGTGGCGAAGAGTTGTTCACATGGATGATGCGTGAAGGCCCATCGCATTACGCGAAGCAGAAACTAGCCAAGACAGCAGCCGATTTCCATCCCATGTGGGATGCGTACGGTAGGAAGACGCTTGTCAAGGGATCGAAACTACCTGACGAAGAGCGCATGGGGCTGCTATGGAAGCCGGTTGCTTCAATGTGGCGGTCATTTAATGAGATCGCTGGCGTCGGGGACTATGCCGTATTCCGGAAGTCGCTCTTGGAGGTTGTCGAAAAGAACAAGGACAGATGGGCGACCTTGTTGGAGGACAGCCCAGACCTCGCATTCAAGTTGTTTGAGGATACCCATGAAGCGGTGAAACTGCGGACGGGGCGCACCGTGTTGGGGAGAACTTCTAAGCAGTTGTTTGAGTTCTCCAATGCGAAGGCGAACGAACTCACACTCGCAGCGCGGGATGCCTTCGGTCGTGTACCGGGTATGCCTACCCGGCAGGGACTTGCTAATCAGGTGCTTACCAAGGTGGCGAAGAACCACGAGGAGCGGGTGGCTGCCGTTGCATCCTCTCTGACTATCCCCACTTTGCTGGATGCCCAGATGAGGGAGGTTCTCGGAACCTTCGATAACTACCTTAACTACAGCAAGAACACTATGGATGAGGCGCTACGGCGGGGCAACAGTGTTGCTGACGTAGACCGGCTGCTGAAGTTCACGGTTGATTACCAGAACACGGAACTGGCGTATGTATCTAATGAGCCGGGTAGCGAAATGGGTATGGTCCGTAAGGCTCAGGCGGTATCGCAACGGCTATCCATGCACTCTGATGACGTATTCGCCAGAGCCTACCTACAGGAAATAGTCAACTACGTTTCGCCACGGATCAGGCAGGAACTCACTGCTACTTCTGAAGGGCTGGCTCTCGCTGCGTTGTCTTCCGGTACCCCTGATGAAGCCCGCCGCATAAGAAGCCTGCTTCAAGACCAGTCACCAGAGCAGATCGTTCTACACCTTGCACGGGAAAACCCGGAGGCGTTGGAGAACCTACGGCTGTCGTTTGATCGGGTCGGACCCGGTGCGTCCTTCGACGACGCGGGTGACTTGGCTGTCAGCGACCTACCGTTTGAGGCCGGATGGCCGGATGCGGTTGATGACTTCATTGAAGCGATGCCTGAAGGCCAGCAGGAGATATGGCGCAACCTGTTGGATCCAGAGATTGGTGGACAGAAGGTTGGTGCCAATGTCAACATTGTCGGCTATCTGCTCGGTCAATCAGATGCCGCCCGCTTGGTAGACGACTGGGATGAAGTTCTCCGGCGTGCCCGGTTGGCGTATTTCAACGAGGTGATGACCCCTGCGGGTCAGCAGATCCTCCGGTCGGTCCATCGGTCGAATGCTGGGTTCGCTGCCTTGGGTGGTAAGGCCAGCGAGATACTACCCCCCGGTGCTACCCGCTTGTTCGTCCCGATGATCCATTTGAAGTACAGGGAAGCATTGGTTCAAATGCTTTCAGAAGGACGGCAGCGTTGGGCCGATGAGATGGTGGACCTTCTCACAGTCAAGATGCGGGAAATCGGTTTAGGCGAGAAGGAAGCGTTGAATGCGGTACGCATGTTGCAGCCGTCGATGGGGCCGGGTAGCACGGGCATGACTGCTTCTTCTCTGATTGCTAGTGCGAATATGTGGGAAGAGGTGGGAGAGGGTTTCTTCCCGCTGGTAGTCGGTAGCGCCAATCCCAAGGTAGCCCACATCGTGTCGCAGGTTGTGGAAGATGTCTTAACCAGACGGTTGCCTTCCCGCTACGGGGCTGTCGGGATGCCAGCCCACCGTCCGGGTGTTGGACGTATCAGAACGATGGATGTCAGTAGTGAGGAACTGTGGAACGCACCCGGTCTGTCAGCGGGTAGCAGGCCAGCCGAACTTGACATTACCACTATCAGGAATGCGGTCGGGTCAAGGACTGCACATAAGGATATGGCTACTGCTTTGGGTGGTGAGTTTATGAACTCCTACTACGGGTGGGGTAAGGAAGGTGCAACGACAGCAATCGACTTTGGTCCACGAGGTCTACGCGATGAGAACGTGATTGGGATCGCAGCCCAGCATCTGTTGTCTCCGCGCCCCGGTGGCTTGACATCGGTGCCTATGTTGGATGGTGAGCCGGTTACCCATCTGACCCGCTACTACAGGAGTCCCAAGACTGGTGAGTTCGTTGTATTGAGGCACGGTCAGGAACCTAGCAGCGACTGGTTCCTTGACTACGAGTTGGTAGAAGAACAGATCACGACAGGTAACGATCTCCACAACATGGCTGAGGAACTGGCCTACATTAACTCCTTCGAATTGAACGATCTGATTAGTACGGGTAGTAGGCAGGACAACATAGAAATCTTCCATCCGTGGCTTCGTGAAGTCCTCGAACCGCATGAAGTTAGTGCAGTACGGGTTGGTGCCTATGCCAGTAGGGCAAGATGGTGGCCTAACGCTCCTGACAATATCCTTGCGTTCATGCCTGTCACTGAAGAAGGCGGGAAGATAGGGGAGAAGATCAGTAAGGCGTGGACATCGATTCTACGCAACTGGTTCGATGGTGTGGTTAACCCGATGATTGGTGCGATGGTTCGTGAACCGTTGTTCCAGCATTATCTGGCTTTGGGTACGGAGCAGACGACTGGGGTCCGACGCATCTACCATCGGTCCAAGTTGGAAGTGCGTGAAGGGGTCAGTGATGTCGGAGGCGGCGGTCATGTCGAATGGGTGGACAAGCCGTACAACTACAGGCTTCATGAGGCCAGTGGCAGAACCCCCGGCACTCGTCTGGGGCGCATGGATGCAGACAACCAGTACGTTATCGATGAACTAGAAGGGTTCGTTGAGTTCGATTGGCCGTTGGCTAAGGGTGACCCGGAGGCGGCAGCCTCCATGTTGGCTGCCGGTATTGAAACGAAAAGCCCGTTCGCTACTATCGATGCGATACATCAGATCATTAAAGAAGGTGATGTACCTGCTGACGTATCG
>Ga0114997_10004737_pt1 | contig 10499 bp, 13 predicted proteins | sample ArcticOcean_MG_C_2_FD_87045 | JGI IMG/M metagenome (GOLD analysis project Ga0114997, IMG submission 87045) | Marine microbial communities from western Arctic Ocean - ArcticOcean_MG_CB4_136 | ecosystem: Environmental > Aquatic > Marine > Oceanic | place: Arctic Ocean: Canada Basin | collected... | reverse complement strand
GGAATCTTTTATTGCTTCTTTCATTGCAATAAAATTATATGCAGACCCATCACCCATAAATCTCATTTGTTTTCTATCAATATGATCAGAAAAATTTAAATTTTTTATAGAACCAACTACCTGGCTTCTAAAGTTATATTTTTTATGATCTTCTGAAAAAACAATTCCAGATTTTGTTTTTAATAAAGAATCTAAGACCTCTGATTGGTTATTGCCAATACATGAAACTATTCCAAAACCAGTTATTACTACTCTTCTCATTATTTAAATAATCCTACTTTTAAGTTTTCAGCTTGATATATAGCTTTACCATCGGCATATAACGTGCCGTCAGCTAATCCTACAACAGCTCCCTCTTTTTTCAAAATTCTTTTCATATTAACTTCATACTTTGCAACCTTAGCAGTTGTGAGAATTTCTCCAGTAAATTTAACAGAATTAACACCAAGTGCCCTACCTTTTCCAGGCTCACCTTTCCAACCTAAAAAAAAACCTACTAATTGCCACATCGCATCTAAACCCAGACAGCCAGGCATCACAGGATCTTCTTTAAAATGACAATCAAAAAACCACATTTTTTTTTGTACATCTAATTCAGCTTCAATAATTCCCTTTTTAAATTTCCCCTCACTTTCATTAACATTGGTAATTCTGTGAAACATTAGCATTGGTGGTGAAGGTAACTTAGCATTACCAGGTCCAAATAATTTACCATTTGCACAATCAATGAGTTCTTCATATTTAAAGCTATTTTTTTTTAACATACAGATCAATTAATACTTGATTTAATAAGTTTATTACATATATTTAGTTTAGAACAATTATAAGTTACAATGCTACAAAAACAGCTGAAAAGAACCATGCTAAACGAACTTAAACCTTATCTAGAAAGATTGAGATCATCTGGTCTGAGACCAACAAAACAAAGACTTACAATATGTAAAGTGCTTTTTGATGGGAAACACACGTTCCATTTTACGATAGATAATTTAAAAAAAAAAATTGAAAAAAACGCTAACAGTAAAATTTCTTTAGCAACCATCTATAATACTGTTCATGCATTTAAAAATAATGGTTACTTAAAAGAAATATCTCTGCAAGGTAATAAAACTTTTTTTGATACTAATGTTACAAATCACCACCATTTTTTTGATAAAGATTTAGGAAATTTAATTGATATTAAAAATGAAGATATTGTGGTTAGTAAATTACCAATAGCACCTAAAGGAAAAAAAATAAAAAAAGTAGAAATTACTATAAGTATTGAGAATAATAATCATACTCATAAAAAATAATATTTGATAAAGAATATATTTTTTTTATAATGATTCTAAACTATTGACTTATAGTTTAGAATCATTATAAATTATGTTAACTAACATTATAGGAGAAAACAAAATGGCACTTAAAGGTAGTAAAACAGAAAATAATTTAAAAGAAGCTTTCTCTGGCGAAAGTCAAGCAAATCGTAGATATCTATATTTTGCACAAAAAGCTGACGTAGAAGGTTACAATGACGTAGCTTCAGTTTTTAGATCTACAGCTGAAGGCGAAACTGGTCACGCACATGGTCACCTTGAATTTTTAGAAGAAGTTGGAGACCCTGCAACTGGAAAACCTATTGGAGAAACAAAGGATAACCTTGCTTCAGCAGTAGCTGGAGAAACTCACGAGTATACCGACATGTATCCTGGTATGGCAAAAACAGCTCGAGAAGAAGGGTTTGAAGAGATCGCAGATTGGTTTGAAACTTTAGCTAAAGCTGAAAAATCGCACGCTGGTAAATTTCAAAAAACATTAGATTCTATCTAAAAAGTTATTTTGGTGGGGATATTCCTCACCAAAAACTTAAATTACATGAACAAAGAAGGCGGCACACTAGCTCCCAAAAGAAATCCGATTGAATTCAATCATCCTGATTTCAGTAATGAAAAAAAGTTGGATGAAGAAATGAGAAGAGTTTTTGATATTTGTCATGGTTGCAGAAGATGTTTTAATCTATGTGATAGTTTCCCTAAACTTTTTGACATGATAGATGCGTCAGAAAATGAAGATGTAGAAAGCTTATCAAGCAATCAATTTGTTCCAGTAGTTGATGCGTGTACACTTTGTGACATGTGTTTTATGACAAAGTGTCCATACGTCCCGCCGCATGAATTTAATTTAGACTTTCCTCATTTAATGCTTAGATATCGAACGTTGCAAAAAAAAGCAAATAAGCTACTAAAAATACCAGCCCAATTAGCTAAAATAGACAGGAATGCAAAAATTGGAGTCATGTTTTCAAAATTGATTAACTGGGTATCAAACATTAAAAATAAATTTTCTAGAAAAATGTTAGAATTATTATTTGGTATCGATAGTAGAGTTAAACTTCCAAAGTATAACTCCGAAACTTTCACAAATTATTTTAAAAAAAATAATAAAAATATAGAAATAAAAAATTTAAATAAGGATAGAAAAGTAGTTATTTATTCAACATGTTTTGTGAATTTTAATAAAAAAAATACTGGTATAGCTGCTCTTAAAGTTTTAAAAAAAAATGGTATTGAAGTTCAGGAAACTTATCCAGGTTGTTGTGGTATGCCCTTTTTAGAACAAGCTGATTTGCCAAAAGTGGTTAACCAAGCAAAAGAGGTATCAAAAGTTTTATTAGGATGGGTAGATAGGGGATATGAAGTGATTACTCTTACAGCAAGTTGTGGCTTAATGTTAAAATTTGAGTGGCCACTATTACTGCCTGAGAATGAGGATATAAAAAGATTGTCAAAACACGTTAAAGATATTGATGAATATATAGTTGATATTGCAAACAAAGAAGGTTTAGCCGAAGGGTTAAATGAGATTGATGGGGGTGTTACAGTACATCACGCATGTCATGCTAGAGCACAAAACATGGGTAACAAAGCGAGAGATATGCTTAAATTGATTCCGAATATTAAAATTGATGTAGTAGAAAGATGTGCAGGTCATGGTGGAACTTTTGGTGTTATGAAAGATACGCATAACCTAGCAATAAAGGTAGGTAGACCCACTGCAAGACAAATTAAAAAAAAAAATAATAAGTATATGGCCTCGGACTGTCCATTAGCAGGCAATCATTTAAAGCAACTCGAGACAGATACAAATATTGCTAATGATGAGGCATTACATCCTATAGAGTTATTAGCTAAAGCTTATAAAATACAGATATGACAAAAGAAAATAGAGTAGTAGAAAAAATAGACTTAATTCATTCTAAAATATATTCAGAAAATAGAAAAGAGTACCGAAAAAAATTAGTAGATTTTAAAAAGAACAGAAGAATTGCTCTTGGGCCATATGCAACATTTTATTTCGAAAGTTATGAAACTATGCTAGGTCAAATACAAGAAATGTTGCATATAGAAAAAGGTGGAGATAATCAATTAAAGGATGAATTAACAGCATATAATCCTTTAATTCCTAAAGGAAATGAGCTTGTGGCAACTTTAATGTTTGAAATTGATAATCCCGACACAAGAAAAGATTTTTTAAATAAAGTTGGTGGGATAGAAGAAAGAGTTTATATGTTGGTCAATAATGAAAAGATTATTGCTACTCCAGAAAAAGATTTAGACCGCACTTCAAGCGAAGGTAAAGCGTCATCAGTGCAATTTATACATTTTAAATTCACTAAAGATCAAATTAAAATATTTAAAGATATTGATTCTGAAATAATTCTAGGCATAGATCATACCTCTTATAAACACACCACAAAAATTTTGGAGTTAGCAAAAATATCACTTAGTAAAGATTTTATTTAATATTACCCCACAAATAATTTTTATTAATCCATCCGTTGAATTTACCTGAAGTAATTTTACACCACTTAACTTCACATTTTTTTATTAGCACTAATCTTCCAGCTTGAAGTTTTGCTATTGGTTTAGAGTAAAAGGTAGATTTTTTATACATAATAGAATTATTATTTATATTTATTGCAGACTTTTTTTTTGAAAGTTGAGATATATGTATCCAACCAGAATTATTTTCAAAATCTTTAATTTTTCGCCAAGTATCAGATTTATCTAGAATTATAACAGGTAAATTTTTTTTAACATATGTTAGTTTAATTGGATACTTCTTCGAAGGACCTTGACGTAAATTCACTTCACTATTTTTTAAAGATAAAAATTTGTTATTTTCATTTGCTAATATCTTAGAAAAAGAAAACAGGATATAAAAAAATAAAATTAGGTAGATTAAATAGTTTTTATTTTGTTTCATTGCAGGAACAATCAGAACGTTTATTAAGCTTTATTTTTCTAAAATTGGTTTTTAATGCATCAAAAATCAAAATATACCCACAAAGTGAATTTCCAATACCAAGTATTTCTTTTATAATTTCGTTAGCTTGAATACTACCAATGATGCCTCCTAAAGGGCCCAACACGCCCTCATATTCGCAATTGTCAAAATCTAGGTCGAGTGGCATCCTAGGTATGAAACATCTCAAACAAGGTGATTTTTTTTTTAAAAAATTAAATATATAGATTTGACCATCAAATTTATTAATTGCACCAGATACTAATATTTTTCTTTTCTTTAAACAATAATCATTAATTAAAAAACGTGTTCTAAAATTATCACTGCCATCAACTATCAGATCAAATTTTTTTGAAACACTGTCAATATTTTTTTTTGTCAATTTTTTTTTAAAAATATGAAGTTTTATTGTGGGGTTTATTTTCTTAAGTTTACTAACTGCTGCAATAGATTTATTTTTTTTTATATCACTTGTTGTAAAAATAATTTGCCGAGTTAGATTTGATAATTCCACATAGTCATTATCTATAATTCCAATTTCACCTATCCCCATTGCGGCTAGATATATTGCTATAGGAGAACCAAGGCCACCAGCTCCTACAACCAAAACACTAGATCCTAAAAGTTTTTTTTGGCCCATAATTCCAACTTTTTTTAAAATTATTTGCCTAGAATATCTTTCTATTTGATTTTTTGTTAGTTGCATTTAGATATTTTATTTACCTGTTGAGCCAAATCCACCCTTGCCCCTTATAGTATTTGGTAAATTTTCAACTTCTTCACATTCCATTTTATGTATTGGCATTAGAATCATTTGCGCTACTCTATCTTTATTATTAACGATAAATTCATTATGTCCATGATTAAAAAGTATGATTTTAATTTCACCTCGATAATCGCTATCGATTGTTCCAGGCGTATTTAAAACAGATATATTATATTTTGCTGCTAATCCAGATCTAGGTCTTATTTGTATTTCGTATTCATCTGAAAATGCTAATGAAAGACCCGTAGGAACTAAGCACGAATTATTAGGAGCTAGTTTAATAGGTTGTTTTATAAAAGCCATCAAATCCATACCCGAGGCACCTACTGTTTTATAAGTGGGCATTTCAACTAAAGAATCTAATTTTTTAATTAATACTTTTACCATTAAACCTTAATTTAAGTGGCTGATAACTTTGTTAACTATTTCATCTGATATTTCAGATTTTTTTTTATAACTTAGTTTCTCATTATTAATTTTTTTATCTTTATAAAAAATTAAAACTTCATTAAAATCCGAATTAAAACCAATAGAAGTATTTGACACATCATTTGCAACAATCCAATCACAATTTTTTTCAATTAATTTATTTTGTGCATTTTTTTTTAAATCATGCGTTTCAGCAGCAAAACCTATAACTAGCTTAGGTCTGAGCGAGTTATGGTTTGAAACATAGTTGAGGATATCTATATTTTTTTCTAAACTTAAATTTATATATTCTTCTTTTTTAATTTTTCTTTCTTTTTCCTCTTTTATTTTAAAATCAGCTACAGCAGCTGAAAATATAGCAACATCAACCGGTAAATTATTTTGTGTTGCTTTAAACATTTGATTAGCCGTCTCAACTTTTATCAGGTTTATATCTTTATCTACTCTCAAATTGCTAGGACCTGATATGAGTGTAGTTTCGAATCCCTTTTTTGATAAAGATTTAGCTATTTCAAAGCCTTGCTTACCACTAGATTTATTTGTAATGAATCTAACAGGATCAATATATTCATATGTTGGCCCCGCTGTTACTAAAGCCTTGAATTTTTTATCATTAATTTTATTATTAAAGTACTTTTCAATTTCTTTAATAATTTCATCAGGTTCTGTCATTTTACCCTCACCAAACTCTCCACATGCCATATCACCAATTTCAGGACCAATAACTTTATAACCAAAATTTTTTAATTTATTAAGATTTTCTTTAGTTGAGGGGTGTTCCCACATTCTAACATTCATAGCGGGAGCTAAAAAAATATCTTTATCAGATGCAAGGATTACAGTCGTAGCTAAATCATTCGATGATCCAACGCTTAATTTGGAAATAGTATTTGCTGTTATAGGTGCAACAAGTATTACATCAGACCATCTAGATAGAGATATGTGATCCATTTCTGTTTCATCCTCTACACTAAATAAGTCATCGTACACTTTTTCTTGTGAAAGAGATGTAACAGACAACGGAGTAACAAACTCTTTAGCTCTTCTTGTTAAAATTGTTTTAACTTTAGTTCCTCTTTTTTTTAGAGCTCGTATTAATTCTAAACTTTTATATGCAGATATTCCTCCACAAATAATTAAAAGAATTTTTTTATCAAACAATTTATCCATACATGTTATTTGAATACTATGAGAACAAAAATTACAAGTATTAAAACTCCTCCTAAAATCTTGTTACGCATTATTTCTAATTTTAATTTTTCTTCTTTTAAACTGCGATAAGCAAAAGTATTGGGATTAAATTTACCTTCAGATAATAAAGTCATAACGTCATTCGCTTTATCCATTATCATGGGTAAATCAGGAAATCTTTTAATTACTTCCGCAGCTTCACTAACAAATTCTCCTGCTTTATTTAAAGGATTTTTAATATCTTTTAGCCAATCTTCTAGTATTGGTTTAGACACATCCCATATATTAGTTTCAGGATCAAGTTTTCTCGCAACACCCTCAACTACAACCATAGTTTTTTGCAATAGAAGCAACTGAATTTGTGTTTGCATATTAAACTTTTCAGTAATTTCAAAAAGCTGACTTAATAATTTGCTACCTGATATATTTTTAATAGATTGACCAAAAATTGGCTCCCCAACGGACCTTAAAGCTTGAGCAAACTCTTCTTTAGAAACTTCTTTGGAAACTAAACCAGCTAAAAAATGTATTTCTGCTACTTTTTTATAATCTCTTTTTATAAATCCATAAAGTATTTCTGCAAGATATTTTTTGTTAACATCACTCAATCTTCCCATTATACCAAAATCTACTGGCATAATATTTCCATTTTTAGAAACAAATAGGTTGCCTTGGTGCATATCAGCATGAAAAAAACCATCTCTAATTGCATGTCTTAGAAAATGTTGAATAATATTTTTTGCTATTTTTTTAACATTAACATTTAAGGATTTAATATTTTCTACTTCTCTTATCGATACTCCATCTATTCTGTCTAAACAAAGAACTTTTTTACTTGTTTGATTCCAATAAATTTTTGGTACTTCAAATCCAATATCATTTTTTGTATTTTCGTAAAGCTCGTTTGCAGCAGCAGCTTCAAATCTAAGGTCCATTTCAAGATTGGTAATTTCACGAAGTAACTGAACAATTTCAACTAATTTTAGTCTTTTAGTTTTTTTAACAAAACTTTGAATAATATAGGCCAATAGCATTAGAGCATCTAATTCTTCATTAAAAATAGTTTCTATATTCGGTCTTAAAATTTTAATCGCGACTTTTTTATTTTCCCCAGAAAAATTTATATTTGCAAAATGCACTTGAGCAATTGAGGCGGCCGCTACAGGTTCAGAAATATTACTAATTTGATTAAAATTTTCTTTACCAAGCTCTTTTTCTAAAATACTTTTTGCATAATTGAGGTTAAAGGCTGGCAATTTATCTTGAAGTTTTTCTAAATCCTTTGATATGTCTTCACCTATGATATCTGGTCTAGTTGCTAAAAATTGCCCTAATTTTATAAAAGTAGTACCCATTTCTTGGAGCGCATTACATAACTTAGCTCCAGAAGATAAGTTTGTATTATTTTTTTTATCATTAAAATTAAAGCCAATACAAAAAAAAAGTATTTTGATAGAAATTGGAGGGTTAAAAATTTCATAAATTGAAGATATAGCTCCAGAAGTTGATAGTTTCCTTCCAATTTTAAATAATAAAAACAATTTTTTAAACATTTAAACTTTCCAAGCTGAATGAATAGCTACAATACCACCACTTAGGTTCCTATACGAAACATCATGAAATTTTTGTTTCTTTATTTCCTCATAAAAAGCATCTTGTGAATAAAAATTTTCAATACTATTAATTAAGTATTCATAAGGCTCTGACTTGCCAACTATATATTTACCTACCTGTGGAATTGACTTTGAATAAGCTTGATAAAACTTATTTAAAATTTTATTCTCTACTTTTGAAAATTCTAAACATAGAAATCTTCCACCAGGTTTAAGAACTCTATAGGCTTCTCTTAATGCAGCGCTTATATTTTCAACGTTTCTAATACCAAAACTAATAGTATAATAATCAAACTGATTATTTTTAAATGGTAATTTTTCAGCATTATTACAAAACCACTCAATACTTTTAATTTTACCCAGTTTCTTTTTGCTTAAGCTGAGCATATCTTTGTTTTCATCAACACAGCTGACAGATCCTTCCAAACCAACTTTATCTAAGTATAATTTAGCTATGTCACCAGTACCAGAAGCAACATCAATCAAAGATGTATTTTTTTGAGGACCAAGCCAACTGATAAAAGTTTTTTTCCATAATCTATGTACGCCTAACGACATTAAGTCATTCATAAGATCATACCTATCGAATACATCTGCAAAAACTTTAGATACAAATCTTTTAGTATTTTTATGGTGTGTTTTCATTTAAATTAATAGATCATATGTTAAGTTTTTTAACAATGTATATAATTAACCTATGCCAGAACTCCCAGAAATAGAGATTGTTAAAAGATCTTTATTTAAAATGATAAATAAAGCAAAGATTATTGATATTAAAATTAATAATAGAAATTTACGTTATAAAATAACAAATAAATTTTCAGAACAAATAATTGGGGAAACAATATTAAAGATTTCTAGACGATCAAAATATTTAATATTCCATTTTAAAAATACAATTCTGTTAGCACACTTTGGTATGAGTGGAAAATTACTCATTATTAGAAATTATGATAATGCTATTTTTAAAACTAGTTTCTATTACGAAACTAATGTTAACAATAAGCATAATCATATCTATTTCAAATTAAATAATGGATTAGTATTAGTTTATAATGATATTAGGAGATTTGGTTTTTTCAAATTTTATCCCACTAATCAACTAAGTCAAATAGAATTTCTCAAAAAACTGGGGCCAGAACCTTTTAGTAATAAATTTAATACAAAATATTTTCAAGAATTTATAAAAAATAAAAAAAAAAGTATAAAAAATCTTTTAATGGATCAGACTTTTGTAAGTGGGCTAGGTAATATTTATGTAAATGAATCTCTGTTTTTTTCACGAATAACACCAACAAGAGGTGCTATTAGTTTAAATAAAAAAGAAATAAAAAATTTAATTTTAAGTATAAAAAAAATTTTGAAACTTGCTATATCTAAAGGTGGGTCTTCAATAAAAAATTTTCAAAGCACCCAGGCTAAAAATGGCAGTTTCCAAGAGTTTTTTAGTGTATACAACCGGGAAAATAAAAAATGTTCACGTATTTCGTGTAAAGGAAAAATAAAAAAAATAGTCATATCTAACCGGTCATCGTTCTATTGTAACAATTGCCAAATTTAAATGGGTATTGACCACAATGGATCAAAAAGATATAAAATTCTCAATTTATGCCAAATACAAAATCAGCAATTAGACGTTCAAAAAAAAACAAGTCCCAAGCAATAATTAACAAAATAAGAAAAAGCAAATACAAATCAGCAATTAAAAAGATGTCAACTTATCTTGAATCAGGAAAAATTGACGATGCACAAAAGTTTCTTCCAGAATTCCACTCCCAAGTAATGAAAGTTGCTAAGACTGGGGCAATGAATAAAAAAACTGTGTCAAGAAAAATTTCAAAAATAACAAAAAGAATACTCAACAATAAAAAAAAATAAATTAGTCAATTAAAAGTTGAGTAGTTAAATTTTATCTAGAACATATCTATATTATGATTTTTATTTTCTATAAAGTCTAGATGTAGTAAGGTATATTTAACGATAAGCTTCACAATTTTTATTTCATTTTGTTTTTATAACACAACCAAAATAATTATTTTTTTATAATACAACCAAAAAACATTGCATGATGTGATTAAAAAAAATAGAAATCAACTTATATTTTAAAATTTAATATGCCAAAAAACTTACCAGAACAAAATCCAGGAGCCACTTTAATAAAAGAAGAAAACATTCTTAATTGGAATGAAGTTCTAGAAAAATTTAGAAAAAAT
>Ga0114997_10004731_pt1 | contig 10504 bp, 10 predicted proteins | sample ArcticOcean_MG_C_2_FD_87045 | JGI IMG/M metagenome (GOLD analysis project Ga0114997, IMG submission 87045) | Marine microbial communities from western Arctic Ocean - ArcticOcean_MG_CB4_136 | ecosystem: Environmental > Aquatic > Marine > Oceanic | place: Arctic Ocean: Canada Basin | collected... | reverse complement strand
GTACTTTTATTAAGTATATGAGCATCAGCACCTGCAGCACTCCATAATAATTTCATTAATCTACTTGCTTTAGGGGATTTGTAGTATGATTTATCCATTTTCTTCTAATTTTAAATTGTTAGTAATATCTTTAATAGTTAAGTTTTGTTTTTTTATTTTAATTGAACCAGTATTAATTTTTATAATTTCCTGTTTTGGAGCAAAATTAATCTTGGTTGATAGAAATGTTTTTTTTAAAAAAAAATTGAGTGGTTTTATTCTAGATTTAGAATAATTGATAGTCCTAAATTTATTAATATTAATTTTAATCACCTTTTTTTCAATGCCATCAAAACCAAATACATACAAGGAGATTTCATCTGTCGATCTATGTATATTTAATAAAATTTCATCATTATTTTTATACCAGCCTTTGGTCCAAGATCCAGTGTGAAATTTAATGAAAAAGGCACCTTTAGTTTTCCATGAGACTTTTATGTTACCACCTTCGATAATATAATTAGTATGTATTTTAAAGCTTTTTATCATATTTTAATTAAAAAAGTCATCTTCACTTATTTCTGTACCATCCATATCTCCATTTGCACCCCCATAAGTATAAGTCATACTTCCTCCTCTCAAATTAAATGGATCAGATTTATAATTTTTAGCTAATATATTTCTTAAAAATCTATTTTTTGGATCTAAATTCTTTATCCAATATTCTCCGTAATAATCTTCTGTGTAAAAAGTCCCATTTGGGAAATTATACATAGTTATTATACCTCCCTTTCTGATAAACTGTGCTCTAACTCTAGCACCTTTTATTTTTCCAGGAATATATCGTCTAATAACGACTACTAAATCTCTCTTCCCGTTAGAATTATCAAGTATTATTTTTCCGTTAGAATCATTGTTAAATACTCCTCTACCAAATTCATTAGTCAACGTGTATTCTCCATTTTTAGGATAGCATATTGAATTATATCTCTCGCACCCTAAATCAAACTCCCTATCACAACTATAAACAAAATCAACACAAGCTTCTATTTCGAGTTTTTCTTTTAATAATCCTCGGTTATAAAAGGTAAATGCATTTTCGTTAGAATCATTTATTTCAATCGATTGATCAAAATCTTTCATTGCTTTTTTAAACTTAGAGCTGTACTTGTTTTTACCCAGTTTTTCATTTGCATTTCCTCTTAGTGTGTAAGCTAGCCAGTTTTCTCCATCAATCGATATAACCTTAGTGTATTCTTTTATAGCCTTTTCATATTCTTCAAGTTTAAAATGTAAATTACCTTTGGCAATATACGCTTCAACATATTTTCTATCTGTTTTTATAGCCTTTTTATAATATTTAAAAGCTTCGTCATACTCAATAACTTCCTCAGATTGAACTCCTTTGTCGTAATAACAAATTGCATTGCCCTTACATGGATCTGAGCATGCTTTGAAAAGGAAATATATTAATAAAAGAACAAAAAGAATTCTTAAAACTCTCTTCAACCATTTAAAGTCATAATTTTTATTTTTAAAATTTAATTTTTCCTTGAGCTTTAATTTTTCTTTTAAATTGAATTTTCTTTCCTTTTTTTTAACAATAACTTTATCCTTTACAAAAGCCCTTTTTTTAATTTCTTTTTCATTAGATTCATTAATAATAGTTTTTTTAACTTCTTTTATTTCAAACTTATCTTCTGAAATATTAATTTGTTGACTTGCTGTTGATTTAGCTTGGTTTAATTCATCACTATTTTTTGATTTAAAATCCCAACTACCACTTAGTCCAGCTGCAGGGTATAAATTAATTCTGTAAAGGGAATTTCCTTTAGATAATTGTAATTTGAATTTATTTTCAACGTCTAGTTCTACATATTCTTCAGGGTTATCGTTTAACCACTCTTCTAAACTAGAATCTTTTAGTTTTAGTATTTTGTCTTCCGGATTATGTTGAATAACAATATCATTATATTTCTTTATAGCTTTCTTTACATCGGTATTAAATGAAACTATTATACTAGCTTTTTCATTAGTTGCATAAAATCTACCATCCGGCACTCCACCTTCTGCAGGATTTAGAACTGGAGTATTTAAACCTATAACCAATTCATTTATTTTATCTGAAAGAGGATGTATACCCCTTTTTAATTTATCATCTTCAATACTTACTTGTTTTGGAGGTAGTGAATTTATTCGAATGGAATTATAATCAGTTAAATATCCGATAGTAAAACAATATCCTTGATATAGATGTTTCCATTCTTTTTTACCACTTATAAGTTTAAAACTTTTTTTCTTTCCATTTTTATCTATTAAACTATCAATTAATGATTTTCCGATTTCAAAAGTTTGAACTCGGATTAGAATGTATGGGTCTTCATTTTCTTCTTCAAAAAGTAATGGAACATTTATGAATTTACTAGGGTCTTTATTAGCTTTATTAATTGATTTCCAGGCATAAACTTTATCAAACCCACTTATCCAATCTGCTTTATTTGTTATATCAATAGCTAAATCAGTAGGTTTAAATTCTAAATTATCGGTAGAAGTAATATTTGCATTAGTAATAATAATAATATCAATATCATTAACCTTTGTTAATTCAATTTTAAATCCATTTCCATTCCAAAATGTAATATTTTGAGCATCTATAGAATAGCCACTATCTTTATCAATTTGATTCTCAAGAAGAAGGTTGTTTAATATTTTATTTTTTTGTTTATTTTCAAAAGACTTGAAAATCATTGCCATTGACCCTAAACCAAAATACCATTTACCATTTACATCATTAGTTAGATATTTAATTGGATTGGAAGAATTTAATTTACTATCAAATTCAATTTCATCAAAATTTATTGATTCTAATTTTGGGAATATAGATTCAATAAACCTAGAAAGACCTATTTCGTTAATGTGATCATCTACATTTTTCATAAAAAATTACAAGTTAATAAATGTACTTTTTTTTTTTAACTAAACAAGGATAATCTATGTACTAATAACTTGTAAAATAATAGCCCCAATTTCAAATCCAATAATATGAATAATTGACATCAACCCTAATCCGGAAATAAAACCAGTAATAAATCTTATTAAATTTGTGCTTTCTCTATTAAAATATGCTTGAGTTAATCCATCAATTACAGTCGGAATAATTAAAATAATTGAAAAATATAAATTAATGTATAATAATTGAAAAAGAAAAATAGGCATAGATAAATAACCCAGATGAATACCAGTGCATCTAGCACAAACAGGAAATTGCTTGCCTTTAAAAAAAAATGATCTATGTGGTTTTTTGTGACAAGTAACCCACTCTATTTTTCTATTAAGCATTATTTCAAATTACAATTGTGTTTTAACCATTAGCAACAGCTGTTAAGATATTGATCAATATCCCTATACCAAGCCCCCATAAAGCACAGGAGCATGCTGCTGAGGCTTTTTTAGGACTACTTCCTTTATGATTTAAATAAACCAAACCTCCTACAAAGGGAAAACAAAATGAGAGTACTTTTACTAAACCATTCAAATCCTCTTCTTCTTTTTTAGTTTCAATTGGCATTGACTTAGCTAAATTATCTATAGAAGAATATACAGCCTTGTTTTTAGTAATTGTTTTGCTACTTTTAGGAACCAAATTTTCTTTGATTTGGTTTTCAGAAAGTTGTAGTAATTTATCTCCACAATTTTTACAAAACCTATCTTTGTTTGTGTTGGCAGAACCACATGAACTACAAAATTTTTGATTTTTAGAGTTAGGGACTGATTTTTCCATGATTTTTTATTAAATATAATAAACTAAAATTAAACGAAAAAATTACAATTTTTCTGTTGATAAATTATCTTTCAAGCAAATTTTGTAAAATAATCCAACTGTATTACACTTCATTAATTATAATAATGAATAATAACAGATGCTAAAAAAACTAATTACCTAGCTTAGAATCTTTTTTAAGTAGAGTTACATTAAAGATATTCCCTCTATTAACATGGTAAGAAATTGTAGCATTAGTTATTGAAAATTCTAACGGATCTAATTTTGCTTTACTAAACCTAAGTTTATCTCCTATTTTAATTTTAATTGAAAAATTACCATTTCTATCTGAAAAAATATTTTCACCTGTGGTAAGGTTTTGTACATAAGCAGTCTGTAAAAATTTGTTTCTTTTTTTATAGATAGTTCCATTAAGAATTTTAGTTATTGTTAAGTTATCATTTTTAACATCTTGAGAACCACAAACCTTCTTATATAACTGCCTGTTAGATTGAGAATACTTGAAATCATAGCCTAGACCTATAGCTTTATTAAATTCAGAACATGCCTTAGATAAATTATTTTTTTTAGAATATATAATACCCAAGTACCAATATCCTGCAATGTAATTAGGATTGATCTCTATAGCCCTACTATAGTCATTTAATGATTTATCTAAGGCATGTTTTAAATTATATAAATCTCCTCTTTTAGCATAATATTTCCAATTATCTTTGTCATATGAAATTGCTAGAGTAACTTCAAGAATAGCACCATCATAATCTTTTTTAATAGATTTATCTATAGCTTGAGAAAAATATTTTTGGGCCAAGACTTTTATTCTATTTTTTTTTGTCTTAATACTTGTGCTTTTCTTTATTTTATTTGATTCATTTTTTTTAACTTCTTGGGGCTTTACCTGAGTTATTTTATCATTACTTTTTATCTCTGTAGAGACTTCAGTAATTGTGGAATCAGTATCAGTTTGAACTCTTTCTATATATGATTCATTATTGAAGAAGTAATTAATAATACTTCCAGAGTATATAAAAAGTAAAAGTAAAGTAATAATTAATATGAGTTTTAAAAAACCGCTAATTCTTGGTTTTTTAGAAGATTTTAAGCTAGACGAAGACTTTAATTTTGACTTAGTTGAATTAAAAGTAATGTTGGTTTTATTTGTTGGAGTAATTTTTTTTGAGATATTTGAAAAATCACCTGTGATTAGTGCCTTTTCTAGATTATTAGATGATTGTTTTTCTGTATTTTTAGAAAGTGTTGAAGTTTTATTTTTAATAGATTTTAAAGACTTGTTTTTTTCTACTTCTTCTTCTCCATTAGGTTCATCAAAAAATGACATCTCTGTTAGTTCTCCGTTTTTTTTAAATTTAACAAACTGTAATTTTATATTACTAATTGCATCTAATAATTCATCTTGATTGAAATTGGTGTTTTCTATAATAAATACCGTGAATAAACTATAATTAGTTTCTATTGTACGAGCTATTCTAATAAGTCCAGCAGCTTCTGCAATTGAAGGTCCATTATTTAATTTAAATATTCTAAAAAGAACATTCATCAAGTTTGATTTCTCATCGTCAGTTAATTTTTTTGCGATTACAATTGCAGCATCATCTCCTTCAGTTAATCTGCTGTTAATTTGTTGAATTTGGCTTTTATTTAAACCAAGCCCTTCCTTTGTAGTTGGATCTCTGTATTCAAACCACTTATATATCTCAGCCAATCCTTTTGGTTTTGCTGCTGCCACTTTAATCACTCCACCAAAAGAAAGAATTAAAAACAACTCATCTTCACTATAGTTGTAAGGGTAATGTTTACTAGTATAAGCTGCGAAAACTTTTTTTGCTGTTTTTGCTTCTGTCACTGTTGAACATTCTAAACAAAATGCACTTTCTAATACGTCTGAATATTGGGTGTTGTTACTATTACAATTTGAGCATAAAACATTATTATTCATAACTAGTTCAATTTTTTAATTTTTTCTGTGATCCAATTACGAACTTCATCATCACTTAGATCTTCATAAACATTTCCAACAATTACACCTATAAAATTAGCCTCTTCAAATGAAAATTCACCATCTGCTAAGGCAAAAGAAAACAGAGTACTCCAAAAAGTTTCAAGTTCTTCTTCAGAGAAAGTTTTAAGTATAATAATCACTTTATCAGGATCTTGAATAAGCTCTGCAATTACTGGGTCATTTTTATCCTCATCATTTCCTAAATATTGCTTACTCATTTCAAAACAAAACTCAACAAATTGACTACTTTCCTCATTTGTAACTTTACCATCAGCATTAATTAATTGCCAAACTGCACTACAAAAAACCGTCAACTGTGTATTTCGTATTTGAATACCTGTGAAATTTGAAAAAGCCTCTAACTTTTCTATGTTTTTTAAAAATTTATTATCAGAAACCTCATCAGAATCTTTACTTAAGCTTAATTCAGAGTTTTCATTTTTAGTGTTATTTTCCTCTTCAATCAATTTTTTTCCTTCTGAATCAAAGTCATATCTTTCAAGTAATTTATCATTAAAATATTGTAACTGCTGTTTAATGTTTCCGTTTTCATTATATACTATAGCTTCTCCATGTTTCAAGCCATAACGAAATGGTGTTTCTTGCAATAAAAGATCATTTTCATTATAATCGTTACAACATCCATTAAAAATACACCCCTTATAATAACTATACTCCACAATATCTACTAGATCAGTATTGGACTGATTCACATCTTTAATAGTCTCGGAGTTTGGTTTATCTAACCTTTCATAAATTTTACTTAAATCAAGTGTTTCCCCTTTACCAAACATTTTGACTAAAGTAAGTTCAGCTCCAATTAATGATTCTACAACAGATAAGAATCTATTATTAATATCATCATTAATTTTAGTTTTAGAATCAATACAAGCTTTAAAGTATTTTTCATATTCATTTATAAAAGAATTAAGAACTTCTATTCTATAGTTAATTCCTTCAACGTCAATCTGACCCTCTTCATATTTTAGCATATACTCTTCGGTATGTCCAATCGCCATATCCCAATAGGAGTAGCTTAATGTTTTAATACTCATTGTACGCCAAGATGCTCTGGAATTTAAAATCTTGCACCAATCTTCTGAAATAGAATTTAGTCTTTTGTTTAATTGTTCTTCACTATTATCTTGATCAAACTTATTTTGTGTTTTCTTTTTTTCTACAACTGTTTCTGGTAAAGCTTTACCACATTCTCCACAAAACTTTGTTTTAGTGACTGAAGCTCCACACTCTCCACAAAAATTATTCTTTACTCTTTTTTTAATTACTGTTTCTTTTTTATTAATCTCAGAAGAATCTTCAAATAGCTGATCATTAGCTTCATTCCAGTTATTATTAAATAGCCGATTATATGCTGGAGTATTGGTTCTTTCAAACCATGAGGTTCCAAAATCAACAACATCTACCATATATTTAAAGTGTGGATTACTATCCCAACTTTCCCTTGAAAGACCTTGCCTAGAAGTCTCTTCAATTATAACTGTGTTATACTGAATTTCAACAAAAACACTTTTCTCAATATAATTTAAATCAAATTCTTTATTTGTTATTATACTTTTTACTACACCTCCTTTATCAAACATAGGTCCGTTAAACCATGAAGGTATATCTTTTATTTTATCTATATCAAGTTCATATATTTGTATTCTTTTATCTCCTTCAAGTATTCTTTTTAGTTTATTAGCTACCTCAGAATCATTTTCAGTTAGAGATTTTATTCCTTCTTCTAATGGATTAATTCCTTCTATTAATTTAGTGTCAAAATCAAATAAAGGAAACCATTCTTTAATTTCACTAGCTTGAAGATTAGACATTAATGCAAATTTAATTGTTCCATACACAGATGCTTTTGCATGTAACACTCTCAATTTTATATCTTTTTGGTATTCATTATTGTTTATGTTTTCAATTTTTAAATAATTTTCAAAAGAATCATTTGATATATTTTTTTCATACTTCAATAATGATGAGTAAATGTGTCCATAAGAAATAATTCGCATCATAGAAATTCTTTTTTTAAATTCTAGATTTTCATTAATGTGTTTTTTACCATATTCATCAGCATGTCCCCATATGTTAGATGCAGTTTTTTCTTCTTCACTCTTTTTTTCTTTTAATATTTCAGATAATTCTTTATCAATTCTTACCCTGTCTAAAATTATTTCATACCAATACTTTATATCTACCTCATTCTCTTCCAAATTATATTTTTGAAGTATTAATTCTTTTTCAAAACTATCGATTATTAATTTTTCAATACTATTATCTAGATTCTCATATATATATTTACTGTTGTCATTTGTAATCATAAGCTTATTTTTTATATTAATTTAAACATTTTCGAGAGTTTCATTTACTAACACACCTATTGATTTGTAAAAAGTGATAAAAGAAATTAATGTAGCAATAATTAAGTCTTTTAATTCAAAACTATCAAAAAAGTATTCTTGTATTGAGTATAGTCCTCCAAGTGAGATAGAATGCTGTATATATAGCATGGTTTTCAAAAATGTATTTTGAAACTTTTTACTAAATAATAAAGTTGGCAAACATATTAATGTAAAAGGAATTAATAATATTCCAGAAATTAATGATGCAGGAGTGAAGATAAGAAAAGAAAAAAAAGGGTTTTCTTTAGCAAGTTTTGCGTCACCAAAAAAAAAAGCACGTATTAAGGTAATTAATTTATACATGTAATTTTAACTTAACGAGACTCCACAACTTACACAAAATTTACCTCTAGTTACCTTTGTACCACAATTTATACAAAATTTTGGTGATAAATTTTTGTTATTTGAACTAACCGGAGCTCTATTTTTTTTAAAACCTATAATAGAATTATTAGATTCTGATAAATTATTTGAATTACTGACAGATTTATAATCTCTATTTCTCTTAAACCCTATTGTATTATCTATTTCATTTTTTACTGCTATAACATTATCATCGCTTGTCATAGCCTTTGTTAGTTCTGACATATTAAAATCGAAATGTTCAATCATTACTTTAAGTAATTTTTCTAAATCAAAATTAAAAGTCTCAGACAAACCTAAAATAAATCTAACCTCTTCAATAGAGATTTCTCCATCAGCTTTTGCAAGTTCTAAACAATCATAAATTAAACTTGTTTTGTCCTGGTCACTTAAATTTTTTGACTTATCGATTAATTTTTTAGGATCAAGATTATTGATTATATCTTTAAGCTCCTCATTTTGTGAAACAGTAAGGCTATCTACTTTTGTTTTGATAAATAATATTTCTTCTTGACTAGATTCTCCATCTAAAGTTGATAGATACAATAATAAGGCAATAGTTAATAATCCTTTTTTATCATGATTTAACATTACATTAAAAAAATTCATAATTTATGTCTTAGATAAAAAAGAGGTAAGTACAAGGATAGTTGTTAATAATAATAATAATCCAAAAATTGTATATAATAACTTCAGATCATTTTTTGATAGTTTACTTTTGGTTTTTTTCTTTTCCATGATTAAATCTTAATTCCAAATGCCTTCATTTTTCTTGCCATATCTTGAGTGGATTTGTCAATTTCAATTTGGTCAATATTATAATTATCGTTAAGATGAGTTAAAATCACTGAAGGATCAAGACCTAGAATTATTGAAATAACCATTATAAAACTTATTTCAGTAGAGTCAAAATGACCATCGGCATCAGCAGCACCTATTAAATAATTTATTAATTCAAATTTATGCTCATCATTTAGTTTAGCTGCTTCTTCGTGAACTTTAAGACCTAAGTTTTCAGATTTTATAAATATCCTTTCCCATTCATTTTCAGTAATATCTTTAACTCCCGGTATATCAGCTAAATATTTTCTCGAGTATTGCACTTCAGATTCAGCAGCTTCACCATCAGCTTGAGCTAAGTTTGAAAATAGTGCTAAGTAAATAGCTATTTTATTTTCTAAGCTATTTGAATCAATAACAGTTTCACCAAAAATTCTACCTAATATTCCCATAACATGTATTTATTTTGTTTAATATACAAAAAAATTGTACCTTAAATAAAAATAAAAATGGGATTTTTCAACGATTTATTTAAAGACAACACTAATTGGAGCGAAAGCGAACTTAAAGCATTATATTTTTGCCTAACTGCTATGGGTCTAGCTGACGGAAATCTTGATGAAGATGAAAAACAAGTTATATTTAACGCAATGGTAAATTTACCTGGAGCTCAAGACAGTAGAACACAGAGTGAATGGGAAGTTTTTTTTAACGATGCTAATACAACTAGTCCATCTCAGCATCTAAATATTTTAAAATCTATGCATGCGAAGAAAAAAAATACTGCATTAGGTGCCCTAGGAGTACTTGCTCTTGCAGATGGAGAAATGGATGATACTGAATTACAAATGTGGGGTGGTATTAAAGCAGCTTTAGATTCTTAGAATATTTATAAATTAATTAAACTTTTTAAAGCCTTAATTTTTATATTAATACGCATTATTTCACTTTTTTTTGGTAATTGTTTTTTAAAAATAATTTTCTTATTGCTACAAATACCACTATAAATACTGAGTAGATAATAAAAAATGGTATTACATAGCTATGTAATTCAAATACTAACATAACTGCCATGATTAGCAATTGAAAACCAAGGCCATACATAGATACTAAGGTCATAAACCACTTAGGGAATGCTGGACTGTCACTTGCGTTTTTATCCATATAGTACAT
>Ga0114997_10004729_pt1 | contig 10508 bp, 19 predicted proteins | sample ArcticOcean_MG_C_2_FD_87045 | JGI IMG/M metagenome (GOLD analysis project Ga0114997, IMG submission 87045) | Marine microbial communities from western Arctic Ocean - ArcticOcean_MG_CB4_136 | ecosystem: Environmental > Aquatic > Marine > Oceanic | place: Arctic Ocean: Canada Basin | collected... | reverse complement strand
TTAGCTTTTTTAATTGCATCAGGTACTTGTTTTGCTTTAGCGTGTGCTACTCCAATTTTACCAGCTTGATTACCAACTACTACTAATGCTGAAAAACCAAATCTACGACCACCTTTTACTACTTTTGTAATTCTGTTGATGTGAACTAGTTTTTCTAAAATACCGTCATCTTTTTTATCTTTAAAATCCATAATTAAAATTCCATTCCATTTTTACGTAATGTTTCAGCAAAAACTTTAACTCTGCCGTGGTATTTGTATATACCTCTATCAAAAAATATCTTTGATATTTTCTTTTCGTGGGCTTTCTTTGCTAGTTTCTCTGCTACTATTTTAGAAATTTCTGTTTTATTTACTTTGTCCATAGAACGAATATCTTTTTCAGTAGAAGAACATGACACTAAGGTTACATTCTTAATATCATCAATAATTTGAGCTGAAATATTTTTTGCAGATCTTGATATGCTCAGCCTTAATCTGTCAGATGATGCAACTTTTTTTAATTTACCAGTTACTCTAAATTTCTTTCTTTGAATTGTATTTAATTTCATTATTTCTTCTTCCCTTCTTTTCTTAGAATGTATTGACCTTGCTCTCTTATACCTTTGCCCTTATATGGCTCTGGTTTTCTAAAAGCTTTAATTTTTGAAACAACCATACCTACTTGCTGCTTATCAGGTCCACTAACTTTCACTATTGTTTGTTTTTCAACAACAATTTTGATTCCCTCTGGAATATCAAAGTTAATGTCGTGACTGTATCCCAATTGTAAATTTAGTTGTTTATCTTTAAGTGCAGCCCTATAACCAACACCAACTAGCTCAAGGATTTTTTCATACCCAGTACTTGAACCAATAACGGCATTATTGATTAAGCTTCTATTCATGCCCCACAATCTTTTTGAATTTTGATCTACTTTTTTTGGCTTAATTGATATTTCTTTTCCATCTGCGATATTAAGACTAAACATTTCAAGGTCAATATTAAGTGATTTTTTACCTAATGGTCCTTCAATGTTAAGAACACTACCAGAAAGTACTGCTTTAACTTTTTCAGGAATTGAAATACTTATTTTACCAATTTTAGACATTAAAATACCTTACAAATTATTTCGCCACCAACTTTTTGTTTTCTAGCTTCAATATCTGTCATTACACCTTTTGGCGTAGATACAATAGCTATACCCAGTCCACCATTAATTTTTGGTAAACTATCAGCACTTGAAAATATTCTTCTACCAGGCTTTGAAACTCTCTCGAAAGTACTAATTACTGGGTTTCCAGAATAATATTTTAAATCTACTGATAAGGTAGGTTTATTATTTTCAGTTTCAATTTTATAATCCCTTATAAATCCCTCACTTTTAAGAATATCTGCAATTTTAACTTTAAAGTTAGAAGAGGGTAATGCTACTTTCTTGTGATTTCTAACTTGAGCATTTTTAATTCTTGCGATCATATCCCCTATTGGGTCACTTAAACTCATATTATCCTTTCTACCAACTCGACTTAGTCATGCCAGGAATTAATCCATGCAGTCCCAAGTCTCTTAAGGCTATTCTTGATATTTTTAATTTTCTGTAAACACCATGTGGTCTTCCAGTAATTTGACATCTATTCATAACTCTATTTTTTGCTGAATTACGAGGTAAGTTTGAAAGCTTTTGCTGTGCTTTAAATCTTTCTTCTAATGATATCTTTTTATCCATTATGATTTTCTTCAATGCTTGTCTTTTTTTAAAAAGCCTATCAGAAAGTTTAATTCTTTTATTGTTTTTATTTACTGCGCTTACTTTAGCCATTCTTAATTATCTCCTTTTTTAATAAATGGAAAATTTAGTTTTTCTAAAAGAGCAAAACTATGATCTTTATTTAAAGCAGAGATCACAACAACAACATCAAGACCTCTAATCTTATCGATTCTATCAAAATTAACTTCTGGAAAAATTATATGCTCTTTAATTCCAAACGTGTAATTACCAAACTTATCAAAGCCTTTTGGAGATAAACCTCTAAAGTCTTTAATTCTTGGTAGAGCAATGTTTACAAGTCTATCTATAAATTCATACATTTTGTTACCTCTTAAAGTAACTTTTAATCCAGCGTTTGTACCTTTTCTCGTTTTAAAGTTGGCTACTGATTTTTTAAATTTAGTAACAGTTGGTTTTTGACCTGTAATTTTTCCTAAATCTTCTTCAGAAGATTTCATAATTTTTGCATCAGCACCGTCAAGACCAAGACCCATGTTAATAACAACTTTTTTAACTTTTGGCCCCATATAAGTATTTTTATATCCAAGCGTTTCCTTAAGCTGTGGTTGGATTTCTTTGTAATAAAATTCTTTTAATCTAGGTATCATTATTTCTTAGCCTCGGTTTTTTTTGTTTTAGCTTTTTCGTCAATAAGTTTAAGGTTTGAAATGTGAATGAAGCTCTCTTTAGAGACAATTCCACCTTTTTTTTCTTTTGTAGTTTTAACATGTTTTTTCACAATATTAATTCCTTGAACTTTTGCTCTGTTATTAGGTCTGTCGATTTCAATAACCTCACCCTCTTTTTTCTTATCTCTTCCAGTTAAAACTCTAACTTTTAAACCTTTTTTAATCATTTACAAAACCTCTGGAGCCAATGAAATTATTTTCATTTGACCTCTAGTTCTTAATTCTCTTGTCACTGGACCAAATATCCTAGTACCCACTGGTTCACCTTTGTCATCCACTAAAACTGCCGCATTATTATCAAATTTAACTTTAGATCCATCTTCTCTATGAATTCCTTTTTTAACTCTAACTACAACTGCTTTGTGAACAGTACCTTTTTTTACTTTTCCTTTAGGTAAAGCTTCTTTTACAGCAATAACTATAGTATCACCAATACTTGCGTATCTCCGTTTAGAACCACCTAAAACTTTGATGCATTCTATTCTTTTTGCACCAGTGTTATCAGCAACTAATAATTCAGTTTGTACTTGTATCATTTAGATCCATCCACTACTTGAAATTTTTTATTTTTTGAAAAAGGCTTACATTCAATAATTGACACTGTTTCTCCAGTTTTGAATTTATTATTTTCATCGTGTGCATTATATTTTTTTTTAACTTTAACTACTTTTTTCAATACTGGGTGTGAGTATTTTCTTTCTACAGATACGGTTATAGTTTTGTTTGGTTTATCGCTTGTTACTACTCCTGTTAATATTTTTTTAGGCATTTAATTTTCCTTTTAATGTAGTTTTTAATCTAGCTATAGTTTTCTTAGTTTGTCCAATTTTAGATGGATCAGTAATTTGTGAATTAATTTTTTGGAATCTAAAATTAAATAAATCTTTTTTTAATTTATTAATATTTTTAATAACTTCGTCTTTAGATAATTTTTTAATTTCTTGTTTTTTCATTTTATGCAAATCTCTTAATAAATTTTGTTTTTATAGGTAGTTTAGCTGAAGCTTTATAAAGTGCTTCTTTTGCTATTGTCTCTGAAACACCATCAATTTCAAATAAAATTCTGCCTGGTTTAACTCTACAAGCCCAGTATTCTGGAGCTCCTTTACCTTTACCCATACGTACTTCAACGGGTTTTTTTGAAACTGGTATATTAGGAAAAATTCTAGTCCAAACACGTCCCTGTCTTTTCATGTGTCTTGTTAAAGCAACTCTAGCAGCTTCTATTTGTTTTCCTATAATTCTCTCTGGCGCCATAGCTTTTAATGCAAAAGATCCATAGTTAATCTTACTCGCACGTGTAGCTGTCCCATGGATTCTTCCTTTATGAGCTTTTCTGTATTTTGTTCTAACAGGCTGTAACATAATTATATTTTAACCTCTTTTGGAACTATCTTGTTAGTTTCTTGGCTAAATTCTCTAGCAAATACTTCACCTTTATAAATCCATATTTTTATTCCAATAATACCAAATGTTGTTAATGCTTCAGCTTCTGCATAATCAATATCTGCTCTTAAAGTGTGTGAAGGTATACTACCTTCTCTTAACCATTCAGTTCTAGCTATTTCATTACCACCTAATCTGCCACTAATAGAAACTTTAATACCTTTTGCACCAAGTCTTAAACATGATTGCATAGCTCTTTTCATAGCTCTTCTATAAGATATTCTTTTAACTAATTGTTGTGCTATATTTTCAGCAACCAAATATGCGTTCGTTTCAGGTTTTTTAACCTCTTTAATATTAAGGGTAACTTCATTATTAGTAAATTTAGATAAATTATTTTTAATCTTATCAATGTCACTTCCTTTTTTTCCAATTACAAATCCTGGTCTTGATGTGTAAATTGTAACAAAACATTTATTTGAAGTTCTTTCAATCATAACCTTAGATACACCAGAATTAACAACATTCTTCTTGATGTATTCTCTAATCTTAAAATCTTCGATAAGATAATTTCCAAAATCTTTCTTTTTTGCATACCAAACAGAATCCCAACCTCTGTTTACTCCTAGTCTAAAACCAACAGGATTAACTTTTTGACCCATGACTCTCCATTTGTTTTGCTTCTGATAATATAATTGTAACAGTTGAATAAGGTTTTAAAATTGGTGCTGCTCTACCTTTTGCTCTAGGTCTAAATCTTTTCATAACAACTTTTTTTCCACAATACGCTTCTTTAACAATTAGTTTGTCTATATCGTATTGATTATTATTTTCAGCATTAGCAACCGCTGAAGAAACTGTTTTTCTTATTTCTCTAGTAATTCTTTTTGCTGAAAATTGTAGCTCTCTAATAGCAACATCGACTTTTTTTCCAACAATGGCCTTAAGTATTGGATTAAGTTTTCTAACACTAGATCTAATATTATTGTTTACAGATCTAACTGTGTCTACTTTAGTTCTATTAATTTTCTTTTTTTTATTCATAATTATTTTTTCTTCTCAGCTGGTTTGCCTTTTTTTTCAGCTGGTGTATGTCCAAAGAATGTTCTAGTTGGTGAAAATTCACCTAATTTATGACCCACCATATCTTCAGATACAGTAACTGGAATGAATTTTTTACCATTATAAATCAAAAAACTAACTCCTATAAACTCAGGAATAATTGTTGATTTTCTTGACCAAGTTTTAATAGGCATTTTTTTTGGATCTAATTTTTGTTTTTCAACTTTTTTAATCAAGCTTTCTTCAACAAAAGGTCCTTTCCACACTGATCTAGCCATTATTTTTTAGAATCCTTCCTGTTATTTCTTCTTCTAACTATAAATTTATCTGTACTCTTATTATCTCTAGTTTTTAATCCTTTTGCCGATTGACCTGTGGGAGATACTGGATGTCTTCCTCCTGCAGTTTTACCTTCACCGCCTCCATGTGGGTGATCAACAGGATTCATCACAACTCCTCTAGTATGAGGTCTTCTACCAAGCCATCTTGATCTTCCAGCCTTACCAATCTTAATGTTTTTTTGATCTGGGTTTGAAAGCACACCGATTGTTGCCATGCATCTTGAATCAATTTTTCTAACTTCTCCAGAGGTCATCTTAATTAATGAGTAATTCCCATCTAATCCACTAATTGTAACTGATGTACCTGCTGATCTAGCTATTTTTCCACCTGCTCCAGGTTTTAACTCTACATTGTGTATGTTAATACCAACAGGAATATCTCTAAGTGGCATACAGTTTCCAACTTTAATTTCTTTTTCTGATCCATTTTCAACTTTATCACCTACTTTAATTTTTTGAGGAGCTAAGTAGTAAAAATGCTGTCCATCATCAAACTTAACTAACATGATGTAGCAAGATCGATTTGGATCATATTCAATTCTTTCAACAGTACCTGGCATGTCAATTTTTTTCCTGTAGAAATCAACTATTCTATACATTTGCTTATGTCCACCACCCGACATGTTACGAGAAGTTATGTGTCCATTATTGTTTCTTCCACGCATTGAGTTTTTTGGCTCAACTAAAGCTTTAAAGGGTTTGCCCTTCCAAAGACCAGCTCTATCAACTAAGATTGTTCCTCTTGTTGATTTTGTATAGGGTTTGAATGTTTTTAAAGCCATTTTTTAAATTCCAGATGTAAGATCAATACTTTGACCTTTTTTAAGTGTTACTATTGCTTTTTTATAACCTTGGACATTAACTTTTTTTCCTCTAGCTAATTTTGTTCGATTTTGTTTATTGATAATATTTATTTTCGTAACATTAACTTTAAAAATCTTTTCAATATTTTTCTTTAAGTTAGTTTTGTTAGCAGCTCTTGGCACCTTAAAAACAATTTTGTTTTGTTCCGACAAGTTAGTACTTTTTTCAGTAACCATTGGTGACAGAATTTTGTCGTATAAATGTATTTTATCCATATTAAGAATATCTCTTTTCTAGTTCTTTAATTGAACTTTCTGTAAAAACTATTTTTTTAAACTTTATAATATCAAATGCACTAAAATGATTAATATCCGTAACTTTAACGTTTGGAATATTTCTAGCTGACTTTTCAATTTTCTCTTTAGATGATTTATCTAAAATAATTAATGAATTTGTAATTTCAAATTTTTTAATAATTGAATGCATTTCTTTAGTTTTTTTAATTTCATTTCCAAAATCACCAAAAATTATCAAATTATTAAGTTTGTTCTTCTCGGTAATTAGTGAGGCTATACTAAGTTTTTTTTCACTTTTATTTAATTTTCTTTTTTTGTAAGCTAATTCACCTTTAGGTCCATGTGCAACACCACCACCAACAAAAATAGGTGCTTTTCTACTTGCGTGTCTTGCTCCACCAGTACCTTTTTGAGCATATATTTTTGACGTTGATCCTTGAATTTCATTTTGTTGTTTTGTTTTTGCGTGTCTGCCTTTGTAATTAGCATTAGTTTTAAATAATACGTTATCAACTAATCTTTTGTTAATTTTAGCTGAGAAAATCTTATCTAAAACTTCAATTGAATTTTTTTTACCATCTAAATTTAATTTATCAATTTTCATTATTTTTTCTTTTTATCTGGTGTTTTTTTAGCTTCTTCTGCAGCAGCGATTTTTTCATTGATAGTCATTTTGTTTATAACTTTCACTGACTTTTTAACTAAGATTTCAGTATTTTTTGAACCTGGAATAGATCCTTTTAAATATAATAATTCGTTTTCAATGTCTGTCTTAATAATTTCTAAATTTTGCATAGTTCTAACTCTGTCACCCATATGACCAGCCATCTTTTTACCCTTAAAAACTTTACCAGGATCTTGTCTTTGCCCAGTAGATCCATGAGATCTGTGTGATACAGAAACACCGTGTGTAGCTCTTAATCCACCAAAGTTGTGCCTCTTCATAGCACCAGCAAAACCTTTACCAATAGTTTTTGATGTTGTATCAACGAATTTAACTTCGTTAAATATTTCAAGGCCAAATTCGTTACCTTCTTTATATAACTCTGTATCTTTAACTCTAAATTCTTTTAATTTTTTCTTAGCTTCGGTATTTTTCTTTATATAAAAGCCCTTCATTGCTTTTGTAAGCTTGGAAGCTTTAATTTTACCAAACCCTAATTGCACAGCTTTATATCCACGTTTCTCTTCATCAATAACTTGGATCACTCTTGCCTTTTCCATTTTAATTACAGTCACAGGAACTAAACGTCCTGTTTTATAGAACTCTCTTGTCATACCAATTTTTTTTCCAACTAATGCAATTTCAGTCATATTTAAATTTTAATCTCCACATCAACACCTGATGCTAAATCTAGTTTCATTAAAGCTTCTACAGTTTGAGGCGTAGGTTCAATGATATCAATCAATCTTTTATGCGTTCTAGTTTCAAACTGTTCTCTACTTTTTTTATCAATATGTGGACCTTTAAGAACTGTGTATTTTTCAATTCTAGTTGGTAAAGGAATTGGTCCTTTGATAGTAGCACCTGTTCTTTTAACAGTATTAACAATCTCTTCTGTAGAAGCATCTAAAATCTTATTGTCGTAAGCTCTTAATTTTATTCTTATGTTTTGTTTTTCCATAATAATTAGCCTGCAATTTTCTTAGTTACTTCATCCTGCACGTTTTGTGGGACTTTAGAATAATGATCAAAAAACATTGAATATTGTGCTCTACCTTGAGACATCGATCTCAAGCTATTTATATATCCAAACATATTAGCTAAAGGAACCATTGCAGTAATCACTGTTGCATTTCCTCTTTGTTCTTGAGTACTGATTTGACCCCTTCTACTATTTAGGTCGCCAATAACATCTCCCATATAATCTTCAGGTGTAACAACTTCAACTCTCATAACTGGTTCTAATAATTTTAAAGTTCCTCTAGTACAAGCTTCTTTGAAACAAGCTCTGCCTGCTAATTCAAATGCAAGAACACTTGAGTCAACATCATGGTGTAATCCATCTAAAATTGTAACTTTGTAATCAATCATTGGAAATCCTGCTAAAATTCCACCGTCTGAAATTGTTTCAATTCCTTTTTCAACACCAGGAATAAATTCTTTAGGAATTGCACCACCTTTAATTTTGCTTTCGACAGATCTACCTGCACCAGGCTCTTGCGGCTCAACCAAAAGTTTAACTTTTGCAAACTGACCAGCACCACCACTTTGTTTTTTGTGAGTGTATTCAAACTCTGAAGCATTTTGTAATGTTTCTCTATAAGCAACTTGAGGAGCACCAACATTTGCCTCTACATTAAATTCTCTTTTCATTCTATCAACAATAATATCAAGATGTAACTCACCCATTCCTTTAATAATAGTTTGACCAGATTCTTCATCAGACGTTACTCTGAATGATGGATCTTCTTTAGCTAATCTTCCTAATGCTTCACCCATTTTTTCTTGGTCAGCTTTTGTCTTAGGTTCAACAGCAATTTCGATTACAGGATCTGGAAACTCCATTGGCTCAAGTAAAACAGGGTTAGCTTCATCACAAAGTGTGTGCCCTGTTATTGTGTATTTTAAACCAGCTAAAGCTACAATGTCACCAGTATTTGCTTCTTTAATATCTTCTCTTGAGTTTGCATGCATTAAAAGCATTCTACCAACTCTTTCTTCTTTATCTTTTGAGGTATTATAAACCGCAGTTCCAGTTCTAATTGTTCCTGAGTAAATTCTAATAAAAGTTAATGAACCAACAAATGGGTCGTTAGCAACTTTAAATGCCAATGCAGAAAATCCTGTACCATCTTCAAATTTCATTTCAACAACATCTTCACTGCCAGGTTTTGTTCCACTAATAGATCCAATATCGATCGGACTTGGTAAGTAATTAATTACAGCATCAAGTAAAGGTTGAACACCTTTGTTTTTAAAAGCTGAACCAGTAGTTATCGGAACAAAACTAAAATTTAATGTTCCTTTTCTTATGCATTTTACTAAATCTTCTTCTTTTATTTCATCACCATTTAGGTAAGCTTCCATTAATTTTTCATCTTGCTCTACAGCCATTTCAACTAATTCTGTTCTGTATTTTTGTGAAATTTCTTTTAAATCATCAGGAATTTCTTTATATTCCCATTCTGCGCCTAGAGCTTCATTTTTCCAAACTTGAGCTTTCATTTTAACTAAGTCAACAACACCAGATAAATCTGCTTCAATACCAATAGGAATTTGAATTGGTATAGGTTTACAGCCCAATCTATCCTTAATCATTTCAACACATCTATAAAAATCAGCGCCAGTTCTATCTAATTTGTTTACAAAACAAATTCTTGGAACTTTATATTTATCAGCCTGTCTCCATACTGTTTCTGATTGAGGTTCAACACCTGCAACACCATCAAAAACACAGACAGCACCGTCTAAAACTTTTAATGATCTCTCTACTTCAATTGTAAAATCAACATGTCCAGGAGTGTCAATAATATTAATTCTATGGTCATTCCAGAAACAAGTTGTTGCAGCAGAAGTAATCGTAATACCTCTTTCTTGTTCTTGCTCCATCCAATCCATTGTTGCAGCACCATCATGCACTTCACCGATTTTATGACTTTTTCCTGTGTAATATAAAATTCTTTCAGTAGTAGTAGTTTTGCCAGCATCAATATGAGCCATGATACCAATGTTTCTATATTTATCTAATGTATGTGTTCTAGCCATAATTTATTACCACCTAAAATGAGCAAAAGCTTTATTTGACTCTGCCATTTTATGCACATCTTCTCTTTTTTTGACTGCAGAACCTTTTTTTTCGTAAGCGTCATACAGTTCGTTAAAAATTTTATCTGACATATGTTTGTCTTTTCTTTTTCTAGACGCATCAACTAGCCATCTGATTGCTAGTGCTTGTGCACGTTTAGTTTTAACCTCAACAGGAACTTGATACGTTGCACCACCTACCCTACGTGATCTAACTTCTACAGTGGGTTTGATATTATTTATCGCTTCATTAAAAATATTTATAGGCTCTTCTTTAGTTTTTGATTTAATTTTTTCTATAGCTTCGTAAACAATTTTTTCAGCAACAACTTTTTTTCCATCATACATAATTGAGTTAATTAGTTTTGGAATAATGGTTGATTTAAAAATCGGATCTGGAGTGACAACTTTTTTTGGTTGCGTTTTTTTTCTA
>Ga0114997_10004728_pt1 | contig 10509 bp, 9 predicted proteins | sample ArcticOcean_MG_C_2_FD_87045 | JGI IMG/M metagenome (GOLD analysis project Ga0114997, IMG submission 87045) | Marine microbial communities from western Arctic Ocean - ArcticOcean_MG_CB4_136 | ecosystem: Environmental > Aquatic > Marine > Oceanic | place: Arctic Ocean: Canada Basin | collected... | reverse complement strand
GCATTAATACAGTTTTGATAATCTTGTTCTGTTGCCGAGATAACACTGCCAATCTGCTTACCATCTACAGGAGAGTAAGAAATAATTGCATCTCCAGACGTTTTTAGCCAGTCCCCACCGATAGCAGCTCCAGAATTTTCAGCTTCTATTCCTAAAGAGCTTAATATTTTTTTAATGTCCATATGAATGATTTTTGTTAAGAAAAGTAAAAGTAATAAGTATTGTCTTTAAATGCATTACAACGTGTATTAATTTGAAGATGGCAATATAATTTCTACAACTGTCTCGATATTCTTTTTGCTGGACGCAATATAAATTTTACCATTATGGTGACCTTCGACAATTCTTTTAGCCAAAGACAATCCAAGTCCCCATCCTCTCTCTTTAGTAGTATATCCAGGTTGAAAAATTGTTTTTTGGATTGAAGAAGGAATTCCCTTTCCGTTGTCTTTAACTTTAATAACAATATTGTTTTGTTGTTTTTCAATATTCAAATAAATTTTACCCTCCCCTTGCATTGCGTCTGCAGCATTTTTTATAATATTTTCAATTACCCAACTAAATAATGGGGCATTTATTGAAGCATAAAGTGGCTTATTGTTTAATTCCATATTTAATTCTACATACTTAGGTATTCTTTTTTTCATGTAAGAAATGTAATTATTAAAGAAAATCACTAAATCAGTTTTAATAATTACAACGGACGACCCTATTTTAGAAAACCGCTCACTTACTACGGTCAATCTTTCAATATCTTTTTCCATTTCAGTAAGAGCTTCGGAATTTTCTAGACCGCTTTCTTTTAGTAATGTAATCCAGCCATACAAAGAGGATAAAGGAGTTCCTAACTGGTGTGCAGTTTCTTTTGCCATTCCAGCCCAAACTTGATTTTGCTCAGAACGTCTAAAGGAGCTAAAAGATAAGTAGGATACAAGTAAAAAAAGAGCAATTATAAGAATCGTAACAATTGGAAATAATTGTAACCAAAATAAGATATTGGAATTACTGAAATATATAACTCCACGGTGATCATTACCAAGATCTATTTCAACAGGAAGATTATCTTTATTCATAGTTTGAATAATTAAATCCATTTCTACTCTCCTCATTTCTGAATTTATCACATTTGAAGCAATTAAAGAGTCTCCACTTTGGCTCCAAAAAACTACTGGTAATTGAGCGATATTATTCATTATTTCTATAGAAAATGAATTAAGTAATGAGTCGCGTTGCGACTGAAGTTGGAAATACTTTGAAGAGTTGGAGTAATATATTTTTTGAACTCTATTTTGGTAATAATTAAACTCAACAGGGGTGTTTTGAAATGCCCATTTTAAAGTAATTGAATCTGAAATATATTGTCGTTGATCTTTAGCGATTTTATCTAAGAAATCAATGTTTTTGTGCGATATATATAAGCCGTTTTTGTCTGTAAGTATAAGAGGAATATTATCGTTATTCTGGATGATCTCTAAGGCAAGTCCAAAATCATTTAAAGACTTTTGAAATTCTTTGGTTGCTCTAGCCCATAAATAAACATTATTTGTTTCGTTTTGTGATAATTCCTGAAAAGCAATATTGGTTAGTCTAACCAACTCTGCTTTCTTTTTAACTGCTTCACTCCAAAAATGTATTTTTTCTAACTCTGATTCTTTAACATTAGACACTAAAATAGAAGTCATTCCAAATATTACACCTATTATCGAAATACCAGCTAATAGTAATATTTTTTTCCAGCGTTGTTTTTTTGAATAAAGCTTCATCTACTAACAAATATAGTTCTAATTGATATTAGAATTATAAATAACAATAAATTGAATTTAAGGGTGTTTTATCATGAACTTGGTTATTTTAGCTAAAGAATATTTATAATTATTAAATGGTGGTTTTAATCCAAAAAATTTTTCTTTCATTGATAGTATTTCTTTCAGTGATGAGCTGTGAAAACAACCCTGAAAGGCCTGAAAAGAAAGCTGAAAAGAAAGTTGAAAAATGGCTTGAAGCCGGAGTCTTTAACCCAGACAGTGCCTATAAATTCATTGAAAAACAAGTTGACTTTGGACCAAGGGTCCCCAACACCTCTAACCATGTGAAATGTGGGAATTGGCTTTCAATTAAATTGGCTTCTTTGGGGTTTGAAGTTACCCAGCAAATTGGCGAGGTTACGGCCTTTAATGGCGCAAAACTACCTGTAAGAAATATTATTGGGAATTTCAATAAGGACTCTCCAAAAAAAATAATGCTGTGTGCGCACTGGGATACAAGACCTTTTGCAGACAGAGATACTCAAAATATTAACCTTCCTATAATCGGAGCTAATGATGGTGCAAGCGGCGTGGGTGTTTTACTTGAAATAGCAAGAATAATTCAAAAAGATAGCTTGAAAATTGGATTGGAAATTATTTTATTTGATGTAGAAGATTATGGCGCGCCAAATTATAACTCGAGTTTTTCAGATTTGCAATCTATGAACGATACTTGGTGTTTAGGATCTCAATATTGGGGCTATAACCTTCCAAAAGATTATCAAAAACCAATATTTGGCATGTTATTAGACATGGTGGGGGCAAAAAATGCTGTATTTCCAAAAGAAGAAATCTCTAGGATGTACGCTGGCTACCACCTTAATAAGGTTTGGAAACTAGGGCAATATTTAGGCTATGGAAGTTTCTTTAAAAACAAAATTGCTCCTCCTTTAACAGACGATCACACTTACATCAATGAGCTAACTCAAATCCCAACTTTGGATATAATACATTATGATTTAAGCCCCTTTACAAATAGATTTGATTTTGGTAAGTTTCACCATACTCACCAAGATAATATGGATATTATTGACCGAAAAACTTTAAAAGCTGTTGGGCAAACTGTTTTAACCTACTTATACAATAATTAAATGGAGAAAAAACTTTTTTTATTGGATGCATATGCTTTAATATATAGAGCTCATTTTGCATTCATTAATAATCCTAGAATAAACTCTAAGGGGTTGAACACTTCTGCGATATTCGGGTTCTGTAATAGCTTATTAGAAGTAATAAACAATCATGAACCTACCCATTTGGCAGTTGTTTTTGATCCTCCTGGGGGGTCTAATAGAGAGGAGATTTTCACAGATTACAAAGCAAATAGACAGGAGATGCCCGAAGATATAAGGAAATCAATTCCTTATATTTTTGAAATATTGAAAGCGATGAATATTCAAGTAGAAATGGTCTCTGGTTTTGAAGCAGATGATTTAATTGGGACACTATCTAAACAAGCCGAAAAAAAGGGATTTAAGGTATTCATGATGACCCCAGACAAAGATTTTGGACAATTGGTAAGTGAAAATATATTTATTTATAAGCCTGGAAGAAGTGGAAACCCAAGTGAAATACTTGGGCCTAAGGAAGTATGTGAGAAATTTGAAGTGGAACGCCCAGAACAAGTAATAGATATTTTAGGACTTTGGGGAGATGCTGTGGATAATATTCCCGGTATTCCCGGTATTGGAGAAAAAACTGCAAAAAAACTAATTGGCATTTATGGTAGTGTCGAAAATCTATTAGCTAACACAGGGGATTTAAAAGGGAAACAAAAAGAAAATGTGGAAAATTTCGCAGATCAAGGTTTGATTTCTAAACAACTAGCAACTATTATACTTGACTGTCCTGTGGAATTTAATGAGTCTAGTTATAAAAGAAAGGGAATTGACGAAAAACCATTGACAGAAATTCTTAAAGAGCTAGAATTTAACCAATTAGGAAAAAGAATTCTTGGTAAGCCAATTTATCAAGAAAAGCAAATGGATTTATTTGCATCCAGCGAAAGTGAACCAGAATCTTCCACAAATTTTCTGGATTTTAATTCTGTAAATCCAGACTACAAACTAATTAAGTCAAGAGAAGAACATTTAAATTTTGTAAACCATTTATCTTCTAAAGAGGCAGTAGCTTTTGACACTGAAACTACGTCCTTAGAGATCGATCAAGCAAAATTACTAGGTATTTCATTTTCTTACAGTAAAAATATTGCTTATTACTGTGATGTTTCAAATGATGAAACACTAGTAGAATTATACAAAGAATTTTTTAGATCGAAAACAATGAAAATTGCCCATAATTTAAAGTATGATTATGGAATTCTTTTTAAGTATGGAATTCAAATGAATGAAGTTTGTTTTGATACAATGATAGCTCATTACTTAATTGACCCCGAAAAGAGACATAACCTAGACCAGCTATCGAGAGCTATACTAAATTATGATCCAATTCCCATAGAATCTCTGATTGGCAGTAAAACAAAGCCATCAACAAAAATGGAAGATGTGGAACTTGGTGTTCTTAAAAATTACGCAGCAGAAGATGCAGATTTAACTTTTCAACTCTATTTAAACTTTAGTAAGGAATTAAAAACCCTTGGCTTAGAAGATCTCTTTTACAATATTGAAATCCCCCTTTTGAGGGTGCTTCACGACATGGAGAGGGAAGGAATTAAAATAAATACAGAATCTTTAAGCAATTTCTCCAAAGAGCTTAATATTAGCTTAACAGACTTGAAAAAATCTATTTTTCAACTTAGCGAAGCTGAATTTAATATTGACTCTCCAAAGCAACTTGGAGAAGTGATTTTTGGCAAATTAAATCTTGACGAAAAAGCAAAAAAAACCAAAACTGGACAGTATAAAACTGATGAGGCGACTCTTAATAAACTTAACGGAACACATCCTATAATATCGGATATTTTAAACTACAGAACAAGAAAAAAACTACTTTCTACTTATGTAGATGCCCTTCCAAAATTAATTTCTCCAGTAACCAATAAAATTCACACGAATTATATGCAAGCTGTTACTTCTACTGGAAGGTTAAGTTCTAACAAGCCAAATCTTCAAAATATTCCCATTAGAACTGAACTTGGAAAAGAAATAAGAAAAGCATTTTGTTCCTCAGATAGTCAACATCTTTTACTTTGTGCAGATTATTCCCAAATTGAGCTAAGAATTATTGCAGGACTAAGCAAAGACGAATCTATGATCAATGCATTTACTATTGGAAGAGATATTCATACAGAAACTGCCTCAAAAATTTTCCATGTAAGTTTAGATGAAGTTTCAAGAGAAATGAGAAGCAAAGCTAAAATGGTAAATTTTGGAATTATTTATGGGATTTCTGCATTTGGACTATCACAAAGACTCAGTATTAAAAGAACTGAAGCAAAGGAAATTATTGATAATTACTTTTTAGAATTTCCAAAAATAAAAGAGTACATGGACTCTACAATTTCATTTGCTAAAGAGAAGGGATATGTAGAAACTATTTTTAAAAGAAAACGTTTTTTGCCAAATATAAGTAGTGGCAATGCAACAATGAGAGGCTTTGATGAGAGAAATGCAATTAATGCCCCAATTCAGGGAAGTGCAGCAGATATTATAAAATTAGCAATGGTAAACATTCATAAAAAGATTTTGGCTGATAAAATGGAATCAAAGTTGCTACTTCAAGTTCACGATGAATTAGTCCTAGATATGGTAAGGGACGAGGAAAAAGAATTGCAAAAACTTGTTAAAATAGAAATGATGAATGCAGTTAAATTTAATGTTCCTTTAGAAGTTGAAATTGGCAGTGGTGAGAATTGGCTTATAGCACATTAAAAATTAGCTCTACTTTTTTTCTCTAAAGTTTAAAATTAGCTCTACCGTAGAATACATTATACCAATTAGTAATAACATTCCGTATAATATTTTATGTTCTAACTGGCCTTTAATAAGGACAGTGAAAGTGCCAATTACTATTATTTTAACAAATAAACTAGTATAGGTTAAAGCGTATGCGTAGGATTTAAAAGAGTTAAATAATTTACCTGTTATTTTTGAGAATAAAATCAGAAATAAAATACAACATATACCATAAGAAATTGAAAGCGATAACCCCATTTAATAATTTTAAAGGCGCGAATGTAATATTCTATTTCAAAGATTTAACATCTGATTAAAGGTATTTTTTTGAATGATAAAAAAAGATGATTATCAATACCCTTTTTAGAGTATTTTAAATGGGGATAAAAAATCATAATAAAGCTAAAACAACAAGTAAAATCAAAAAAAATAGCAGATTATTAAATTTTAACCTTAATTTTGAATTATAGATTTTTTTATGAGATATATATTCTTTTTCACGTTTGCAATTTTTAGTCTGAATTTTAGCGCTCAGTGCAAAAGCTTTTCCAAGCAATGTAATAAGATTATTGGAGAGGGATATATGCATACTGGACAAGCTAGTGGTTCAGAATTATCACCTGGCGAAAAGTACCAGTTTTTAGCTACTTTTTATGAAAATCAAGATTACAGAATTTCAACATGTTCTGATTCAACTATGGGTAATTTACATCTAACTGTCAGGAATACTAGAAGACAACTTCTTTATGACAACCATAGTGATGGGAGTGTGTTTTTTGATTTTAAGGTGAGTGCAACTCAACAACTTATAATTTCTCTAATAGCAGCTGAAAATAATTTAACTGACACTATTAATGAACCTGTAGAATTAAAAGGATGTGTTTCGGCTGTAGTTGGCTTTAGATTTTAACAAAAACATTTCGTAAATTCGATTCAAATAAAATTAATATGAACATAATTTTCTTATTTATAAATAAATTTGGAGTTCCTGGAATTATATTAATTCTTGCAGTAGTTTTATTACTCTTTGGAGGTAAAAAAATTCCTGAACTTATGCGAGGATTAGGCAAAGGAATTAAAGAATTTAAAGATGGTACTAAAAGCGAAGAAGAATCTGACAATAAAGATTAAAAAAATTGAATATACCAGAGTCTTTAGCAGACATCCAGGAACTAATAATTAAAAAGGAAATTTCCTTAGTTCAAATTTGCCAAGAATATATTACACGAATAAAATCTTCTAAGAATAATGCCTTCATAGAAGTTTTCGAAAAAGAGGCTTTATCAAAGGCTGAAGAAGTTCAAAAAAAAATAGCTAATAATGAATTTGGTCTTTTGGCTGGAATATTTGTAGGTCTTAAAGACAACATCTGCTACAAAGATCATTATTTAAGTGCATCTTCCAAGATGTTAAAAGGATTTAGATCCTTATTCTCTGCAACTGCTGTAGATAAAATCATTAATGAAGATGCAATTATTATAGGTAGACTTAATTGCGATGAATTTGCAATGGGAAGTTCAAACGAGAACAGTATTTATGGGGCGGTAAAAAACCCAACAGATGAAAGAAAAGTACCTGGTGGGTCTTCTGGAGGTTCGGCTGCTGCTGTCGCTGAAGGGCTTTGCAACGTAGCTTTAGGTTCTGACACTGGAGGATCTATTAGGCAACCGGCTTCTTTTTGTGGTGTAATAGGGATGAAACCTACCTATGGGAGGATTTCCAGAAATGGATTAATCGCATATGGGTCTAGTTTTGATCAAATCGGTGTTTTTTCAAAAACAATTCAAGATGCAAATCTTCTAATTCATGTAATGAGTGGAAGTGATGAATTTGATAGTACTGTCTCATCTAGAGAACCAAGTAATAAAAAAATTGAACTCTCAAAGAAAAAATTCAACATTGGAATCCCTGATGAATACTTAAAATTTAAAGGCCTAGATCTAGAAATAAAAAATAAATTACTTTCTGTTATTGATGATTTAAAATTTAAAGGACATAAAGTAGAAATATTAAAGTTTCCATTTTTAAAATATCTCGTGCCAACTTATTATGTGCTAACTACAGCCGAGGCAAGTTCTAATTTAGCAAGATATGATGGCGCTCATTATGGGTACAGAACAAATAAGGCAGTAGACATAAACTCAACCTATGAAAATTCAAGATCTGAAGGGTTTGGAATAGAGGTTAAACGACGAATTATGCTAGGTAATTTTGTTCTTAGCTCTGGGTATTACGATGCGTATTTTACGAAAGCTCAAAAAGTTCGAAGGTTGATTAAAACCAAAACTGAAGAAATGCTAAAAAACAACGATGTTCTTATTCTTCCTACAGCTCCTTCTACAGCTTTTAGTATTGGGGAAATTAAAGATCCAATTAAAATGTATCTACAAGACATATTTACTGTTCATGCAAACATAACTGGTGTTCCTGCAATTTCTTTACCTATTGGCACCCATAGTAATAAACTTCCATTTGGAATTCAACTAATGGCTAAAAGGTTTCAGGAAAACACTCTTTTTGAAGTATCTAATTTACTAATGGAAGCACATTCAAAATGAAACATCTTTTAGATGAGGAATATGAGTACGATTTTAGTCTACTTGGTATTTGTTGCCATGAAAAAGACTATCGTCTTTGTTGGGCTGTAAACAGCTCCTTAGATTTAAACCTATCTAAATCTGGCAAGGATATTGAATTAATTTTCAACAAGAAATCTAAACCTGATGCAAGTTTTCCAATGTTTTCGTATATAAATAATGTCAATTCAAATGAATATTATTTAATTGGCAATAAATGCGAGCGCAACTGGTTGATACCTGAGAAGTCTCATATTGATTTTTTTTTAATGGTAAAATCTGATGAAAAAAAATCTTACGACTATTATTTAAAGAAACTTAGGAAAATTCCATTTATATTAACAGCACATTCTGTCGTAGTAGAACAATTAAAATCAAAAGAAAATCTAATTTTTTAAAATGAGTAAAAGAACAAAAATTGTAGCAACTGTTGGACCCTCAACATCAAGCGAAAAAGTATTAAAATCAATGATTAAGGAAGGGGTTAATGTCTTTAGAGTTAACTTTTCGCATGGTACTCACCAAGACCATATTGATGCAATTAAAAAAATCAGAACGGTTGATGAGCAGTTAGGTACCCATTCTGCAATTTTAGCTGATCTTCAGGGTCCAAAAATAAGAATAGGCGACATGCCCGAAGAAGGTCTTTTATTAGAAGATGGTCAAGAATTTATTTTAACTACTCTTGAAAAAAGAGATTTAAAAAAATCCGCTCAAATATTTATTAAAAGAATTCCTAAAGACGTAAAAAAAGGGGAAAAAGTACTTTTAGATGACGGAAAAATACATTTAGAGATTGTTGAAACCAATTTAATAGACACAGTAATTACTAAGGTAGTTGCAGGTGGTTTATTATTTTCTAAAAAAGGTCTCAATTTGCCCGATACAAATATTAATATTTCAAGTTTGACTGCGAAAGACAAAGCTGATTTGGTAGTAGCTTTAGAGCAAGAAGTAGACTGGATTGGATTTTCATTTGTACGATCAGCAAGGGAAGTTATTGAACTTAGACATTTAATTAATAGTCATAACGGAAATGCAAAGATAATTGCGAAAATTGAAAAACCAGAAGCAGTAAATGACCTTCATGGGATATTGGTAGAGACAGATGCAGTGATGGTTGCAAGGGGAGATTTGGGAGTGGAAATTCCTCTTGAATCAGTTCCTTTAATTCAAAAAAAGATTGTTTCCATGGCGCAAGACTTGGCAAAACCAGTTATTATCGCGACCCAAATGATGGAAAGTATGATGGACAATATTACTCCTAATAGGGCTGAAGTTAATGATGTTGCAAATGCAGTTATGGATGGAGCAGATGCTGTCATGCTTAGCGGAGAAACATCTGTTGGAAAACATCCGATTGAGGTTATTAAAATAATGTCTAGAATTATAAACGAAGTAGAAAATAATTTTGACAATATTTATGTTAAAGAAACTCTTCCTAAAAAGAATAACGAACGATTTATTACAGATTCTATATGTTTTAATGTCTGCAGACTAGCTCAGAGAGTTGAAGCAAAAGCTATTATCACAATGACACATTCTGGATATACTGCTTACAAGATTTCTAGTCAGAGACCAAAATCTGAAATATTTGTATTTTCCAGTAATAAAAAACTACTTAGCACATTGTCTCTAGTTTGGGGAGTTAGCTCTTTTTATTATAATAAAACAATTAGTACAGACCATACAATTGCAGATATAAAACACCTACTAAAAACACAAGGGCATGCAGAAAGTGGAGATTTAATTATTAATACTGCTAGTATACCGTTAGGTGAAAATGGGAAAACAAATATGTTAAAACTAAGCTATATAGATTAAGTCATGATCAATATTAATTTACTTAAAGAAATATGTGAAACAGCCGGGGCTCCTGGATTTGAAAATAGAGTTAGAAATTTAGTTTTAAAAGAAATAAAAAATCATGTTGACAATATAGAAATTGACAATATGGGAAATGTTATTGCTTTAAAAAAAGGAGCTAACTCATCGAAATCAGTAATGATTGGAGCTCATATGGATGAAATTGGGTTTATTATAACCCATATTGATAAAAAAGGCTTTTTAAAGTTTCATCCTCTTGGTGGTTTTGATCCAAAAACCTTAACATCTCAGAGAGTAATAGTACATGGTAAAAAAGATGTTATTGGGGTTATGGGGTCGAAACCTGTTCATGTAATGACAGCTGAAGAAAAAAATAGAGTTCCAAAAATCAATGACTACTACATAGATCTAGGACTAGAGCTAAAAGAAGTGGAAAAAATAATTTCT
>Ga0114997_10004719_pt1 | contig 10516 bp, 13 predicted proteins | sample ArcticOcean_MG_C_2_FD_87045 | JGI IMG/M metagenome (GOLD analysis project Ga0114997, IMG submission 87045) | Marine microbial communities from western Arctic Ocean - ArcticOcean_MG_CB4_136 | ecosystem: Environmental > Aquatic > Marine > Oceanic | place: Arctic Ocean: Canada Basin | collected... | reverse complement strand
GGACGGGGACGGGGACGGGGACGGGGACGGGGACGGGGACGGGGACGGGGACGGGGACGGGGACGAGGACGGGGAACTGGGTTGGGCGCCTCTACACAAAAGCATCGCGTTTGCGCGCTTCCGCGGGAGGTGGCTGTACGGGGAGCCACTCGGCACGAGGGAACCCGCCTCCGGCGACAGAATTGCCTGTGCCCAGTGGCCACTCGTGAGCGACTCTGCCGAGGACTGCCTGTTCTTAGACCTGTACGCGCCCCCTGCTTCCGGGCGGGACGGGCTGTTGCCTGTGATCGTCCTTCTCCACGGGGGGTCTTTTGCGCACGGCTCGAAAGAGGAGGTGAACGCAACACTGCTTGCAGAACAGGGACGGGTTGTGGTGGTCGTGCCGAACTACCGTGTCGGTGTTTTGGGGTGGCGGCCGAACGGGGTCTCTCGCCAGTGGGGGGGGCAGGACCAAGTCGACGCTCTGCTGTGGGTCCAGACCCACGTTTCCACCTTCGGGGGGAACCCTGCGGCCGTAACTCTTGCAGGACACAGTGCCGGCGCCTTCTCTGTCTGCCTGCTTCTCGCCTCTCCAGGGACACGGGCTCTGTTCCACTCAGCGGTGATGCTGAGTGGGGGCTGCAACCAACAGACCATCGCAGAGGCGGATGCGATATTCGAGTACGTGTTCGTGCCGGGGTCGGCACTGGACCTTGCCAAGAACACGCTTGCGGTGGACGAGCTCGTGGAAGCCGCAGGCGTTGCACTATGGGGGCCTGCAGGCACCGCGAGCGGCAGCGCGCTGGAGGCCACCGTGGCCGCAGCACTTTCGCATGGCGCATTTCCGCTGATGATTGGATACACGTCAGACGAAGGCTCGTTGTTTGTGGGCGGACAGTCGACATCACGGGCCGTGTTTTCGGCGTTGCTGCGGGAAGTGCGGCTTTCGCCGACGCTGCTGCTGGCGGTGTACTCGCAGCACGCACCGTCGTCGTCTGCAGACCACACCGCACTCCTCTCGCGCATCGTCGCCGACTCTCTTTTTGCGTGTCCCGTCCTCCGGCTGGCGAAAGGCTCGTCCGCCGCAATTGTGCAGCTGTGGGACGCAACCGCGTGCCCGGGGGCGGGGGTGCACGGCAGCGACTTTGCAGGCTTGCAGGTGCCGTGGAGCGAGTGCGTGGAGGCACAGGCGCAAGCAGTAGAGCGGCTGCTGGCATTCGCGGAAGGGGCCCCGTTGCCGCACTCGGCGCGGCTCTCCAGCGACGGAACCGCGCCGTCGATTTCCATCGGCACCGCCTTCTACGACCACAAATGCGCGGTCTGGGGCTCGGCGCCGTCTGCGTCGCTGCAAGGGTTGTTACGCGCAGTCGTAAACAGGCGAGACGCAGGCGGGCGATAGCCCTCGGCGTGCGGGGGGGGTGCGGAGGCAACGCCGATGGAATTAGACTGTTTCGTGCAACTTCTGATCAGAGGATTGCGTAGGCAAGAAGCAAGACCGGAGTGGGTGCGGCACCTCGAAGGCGCGACCCCTGGCGGGGCGTTTCTGACCACGAAGGCTGCATGCGCCTCGTTGTCTACTTCGTCCTCGGCGAGTAAGCCACAACAGCCACGAGATCCGACAGAAACAAGAGCGCGATCGCAATAATCTCCAGCGCAGCAATCCCCGGGACGTGTTGCTGTGCCTGCGGGAACCCCACGAGGCTCGTGATCAACAGCCCTGCCTCCACCAGACAAGACGCAAAGGCCCAGGCTGCAATGCTACCGAGTAGGTCGTCGTCGCTCGACTCCTCGTTTCGACAGACCCAACTGCACCTCACGAGTCCGGACCGCGGCAGCAGCCACGCAATGTGTCTCGAAGTGGCAAGTTCGTGCGACGACACAGTCGGCCAGACGTGGATGCCGGTGATGATGAGCAGTGCGGGGATTGCTATGAGCGTGCTGGAAGCGTGCGCGAGTCGCAACATCTTCTCCTGCGAACCCCCGTTTGCTTCGTTCTCTTCGTGGCGAGTGTTGTGCCCGAAGAAACGCCCGGACTCCCTCTTCTTGCTGCTGAAAGACCCATCTGCGGCCATGCGTGGGCGTTACCTGTGGCACTTAGGCGTGCCTCGCAGACTTTAACCGCGGCGCCCTGGGCTCCCCCAATCCGTGCAGCGCTCTTTCGGGCACGTATGCAGTCCGGAAGCTCACCGGAAATCCACTGGAGTCCACCAGAAACACGACACCTCCGGCGACCTCGTCGAACACGACCATAACTGCATTGTGCAGCCCGTCGACAACGCCCTCCGGCGAAACCGAGACCGAGCGCTCCCCGCTGCACGGCGCGTAGTGGGTGCCGGAGGGCTCCGCACGCGTGCTCTCTTCGCAGTCATCTTGCATTGCGCACGCAGCGCCAGGGGACTCGTCCCCGAATTGCTCCTCCTCACTCTCCTCCCCGTCGCTGCACATGTCGTCTTCGTCGTCGCCCCACGCGACTGGGGTCGACTGGCGCTGTGCGTGTTTCACAGTTAGAACACCCGACAGCGCCACGTGCGATCCCTCCTCCCACGCTTTCCTCAGCGCAGGGTCGAACTCCGAGTTGCTCACACACAGACACTCCAACCCCATCGACCCGTTCCACAGCGCCGCACGAAGACGGACCCCGATGATCTGCCGAGTGTCAACCGCGCACAGCATGACCGTGCCGCTGAACGTGCGGGCAGCTCGCTGTTGCGCACCTCGAGCTTTCGACTGCCACCATGCCGGATCGAACCCTTCTGCCATGTGCGACGCAGACACACACACAGAGTTGCGTGTAGCGACGTGTAGGTTTAGTAGCTATCGTACTGCACCGCAAAACCAGATGCACCCAACAGCGAGCAGCTTCTGCACCCGCACTCCATTCAGGACCGCCTGGTCGCTGACACGGCTCTTCGGGATGTATTGCGGGAGGCTGAAGAACCCCATCTGCCCTGCGGGGCCGGGGAACTCCAGCGGGACTTCGGCCTCGCAGCCAGGACACCCTTCCGACTTGCATCGAGGGTGCCACCACTCGAACTGGCGGCCGCGCTTGCGCACCGGCATCGGCGCATCAGGGCCGGCTGCCTCCCAGGTCACCCGCACCTCTGCAACTGCAGAGGGCGGCAGCCTCTGTTCCTCCAGAGTGCGGCGCGCCTTTTCGTAGTGCTCGTCGAGCACGACCCGCGCCTCCTGCCAAAACACTGCAAACCGTGCAGGCTGTGTCGCCTTGGCAGCCAGCACTGCTGCCTTGCGCGCTGCACCATCCAGAGTGCTGCCCCCCAGCAGCACCGCCTCTCCGTCGACGCACACCGAGCGCGCATCACGCAGGGCTGCACCGCACAGCTTCCTGGCAGCACACTCTGGCGAGTCCACGACCCTCGCCTTCTTGCGAGGCTTCGTCTTCGTCTTCCTCTTCCCCTTCTTCTTCTTCTCCCCCGCCTTCTTCTTCTTCACGCCCGCCTTGCGCCCCGCAGCGGCAGCGGCAGCGCCAGCGCCAGCGGCAGCGCCAGCGGCAGCGCCGGCGGCAGCGGCAGCGCCGGCGCCGGCAGCGCCGGCGCCGGCGGCGGCGGCGGCGGCCGCGGCAGTGGCGGCGATCTCGATGCGCCAGGTGGCGGCGAACGACACCAGGTCGGGAGCGCCAACCGGAGGAGCACCGCCGGCACCGCCGCCGCCGCCGCCGCCGCCGCCGCCGCCGCCGCCGCCGCCGCCGTAGGCGGGGCACAGCCCTCTGGCGGCCACTTCCTTGACCACCGCCGAGTCGAACTCCCTCCTCCGCTGCTTCACCAGGCTCATGGCGTTCTCCAAGTCCTCGGCCGCCCCCCCGATAGCTCGGCGTCCCGCGCCCCCGCACTGCCTGTGCAGTTCGAACCTCTCCGTTCGGCTGACCAGTTCCTCGCGCGCCACCTGGAGAAGCTGGCGCTTGTGCTGCACGCTCGACGGCTCGAAGACGAAGAGGCTCGACCCGAACGCGTCCCGGGCTGCCTCGAAGCTGCCGACACTGCACCGAAACTCCACTTGCGCGGTCTTCTTCCGCGGCTGGCACACCAGCGCCAGCGATGCGCCGCGGAACGCGGCGACCATGACCCGCGAGACGAAATCCACGTCGGCGGTGTCCGCGGCGTGCCAGCTGAAGTGCGCGCTCTTCTTGCTGTCATAGAACCTCTTCAGCATTTCCGACGGGAGCTCCAGTGCAAGGGCGACCGATGCCGTCGGTGCAGCGGGGTACAACGCCTCCGATGTGCGGCGCTCGTACTGCTCCACAAGCCGCTCCAAGGCGGACAGGCGGTCCGCGGAAAAATCTGGGAAGAAGCGAGTGGTCGCGGTCGCGGTCGCGTCCGCCGCCGCCGCGGCGCCCTCGACCGTGAACGACACGGTGAGGGCGGGCACGCCGAGATACCCCATACCGCAGCGCACCACGTGGTGCTTCGGCAGGTCTGTCATCCCAAAGCAGCAGAGATTGTGACATGCGGTCTGTGGCATTAAAAGGGCCTGCCGCCAGAGGGCAGCTGCCATGTCTGTGCCCATCACCCGCGTTGCGCAGCCGCACTGCGGAGCACACAGTTCCGAGTTTTGGGCTATGTACAACGACGTGTGTGGGGAACTGGAAGCCGGCTGGGACGAGGCATGCGTGACACACCGTGCTCTGGCGAAGGCGTTGTCAGACGACGACATAACCCACACGCTGCGGCTGTTGCACAGCCGGTTCCCCCTCCTCAGACATACCGTGCCCTGGATCCTCTCCGCTCTGCTGCAAACGGGCGGGGCGTCGGTCTAGAACACGTGCCGCAGCGAGCATCCACAGCACGATGAAGCATATGTACGCGAGCTCTGCGGCCGCTGCAACGGCCACCCACCGGCGCTCTTCCGCGCCCACCATGCCCGCGCCCACGCACACCAGCAGGGAGCTGGTGGCCGATGCGGCCGGGATCTCGAGTGCGAGTTTCGGCCGCAGACCGCGCGCGCGCTGCTGCGCGCTGCACAGCAGCGTGAACTCGCAGACGAAGGCCCCCACACACGCGAACCCGAGCGCGGCAGAGACTATGTGCGTGCGGGGGGACTCGTGCGCCGGAAACTCGATGGCGACGACCAACTGCACGCAGCCACAGACAGCCGCCACACACCCTGCTGTGCTGCAGAGTCGAGCGGCCATCGCGGCTGCTGCCACGCACACAGCGACGCCCGTGCCGAGCACCAGGAACGTCCGGGCGCACGATGCGTATGGGGAGGGGAAGTCTATGCCGGCAGACGCGGACAAGAAGGGCGGCGAGACGTCGCCATAGGCGTAACCGCCTGCAACCGCGCAGAGCGTGCCCGAGAATATGCAAAGCGCGGAGAGTCGTGCGAGAACGCCCCCCAGCACGCGCACCATCGAGCGCGTGCCGACGCACGGCCGGCGCGGGGCGTTCGTGCTATCGGTGTGCTACCTGCTGCGCGCGCGCCGCCCCGCCCCGGGCGCGACCAGATTCGACGCCATGTACACCTGGAGGGCGTAGCACGCAGCACAGGCGGACAAGGCGCTCGTCGACAGTCCGCGCGTTGTAGCCTCCAGCACGGCGAGGGACGGAAAGACGCCGAGGCGCATCACGAGCTCCGCAGTTCTGCTCCTCCGGCCCGGCGCCCGACCCTTCCGGAGAATGGTCAGCAGCGTCACCACGCTCGGCAGTTCGATGGACGCGATGCCCGCCGGCGCCAGCAGCAGGCGAGTGCGTACGTTCGATTCCGTGCAGAGCAGCGCTGTCACGTGGTGCAGCACGAGGTACCGCCTCCCGCTGGTCGCGCGAGCATCCCCGTACCCCCCCAGGATGCGCAGTGTGTCGACTGCGAGATACGCCTGGAACACGCGGAGCCACGCCACAGCGTACTTGCTGCTCGCGCTGTCCGGGGCGCCCTCCTGCGAGCGCGCGTGCGACGCCAAGCCTGCTGCAAAGCCGGTGGGGACCAAGCACGCCAACAGGGCGACGTTGGCACCAGCACACACGGTTTGCACCCCCCACTTCATCTGTGACGCACAACACAGCGCCCCGCTGCATTTAAGAGCCCGGCGCGCGTCTCGAGCGCGCAGCGCGGGCGCTTTGATAAGTGCGTTGTTTACACCTTGAGGTCCAACTCGCCACCGCTGCACTCTTCGCAGTCCCCGTCCTCGTACAGCACCGCGAACTCCTTGCGCGCGGCTAAAAAGAACAGCACTGTGCCCCGCACCGGGAGCTCGGGGGAGAACTCCACCTCCTCCCCGACATGCTTGCTTTCGCCGCGCGGCGCGCTGTCGAAACACGAGTGGTGTTTCGCGCACAGCGCGCCCATGAAGCCCGCGAACCGCTCAAAAAGCTCGTCCGCTCTCTTGGACGTTTCGTCTGGAAGTCCGCCCGTCTCGAACTCGCAGTCCGTCCCCGCTGCAATGCGCGCTGCGATCTTCTCGAACCTGTCCATCTCCGCGTTGCTGCTCTCTACGCAGCTCGCGTAATGCGCGAGGGTTCGCGAGAGCTCGTCGCGCCGGGTAACCTTGCGGTCGGCAATCAGAGCCGCGGCCTCGACTTCCTTCTTCAAAGCGTCCTTGTACTTGTTCAGCTGCCCGAGAGCGAGGAACGCGCTCCAACGCGACCGTAACCCGCTGTTGCACTGTCTGCAGCTCCGCAGCAGACAGCGCACCTCGCAGAAGTGGGGGTTGTACACGGCAGCAGCGGGCGGCTCGAAGCCCTCGTGCAGAACGTCCTGGTCCTCTTGCAGTGCCCCGTAGACGACACCCGGGTGTTTCACGCCGCCCGTGTGCGCGCGCTGCGGAGCGTGCCTCCGGGCGTCTGCGGCGGCGGCGGCGGCCGCGAAATCTCGCAGCTTCTGCCGCTTCGCTTCGCGCCCGTCGCGGGTCTGGAACATCCCCGGCGCCTGCTCGTCGACACGATGCATCTGCTCGTACATGGTCGCCGTACTTCAGGTGCCGACGCAAAAAAATGCGTTCCGAAAGAAAAGATGGCGAGCTGCACGGGAAATGGGGTCGGAAACCGAGCACACGCTGCTCGCCCTGTCGCGGCCGTCGCCCGGCTGGCCCGCCCGCAGCGCGGCCGTCGCGGCGTGCGGGTCGACGCGACGGCCCGCGTGCATCGCGCAGCTGCGGGCAGCTCTTCGACAGCGCGCGCCCGGCGACAACTGCGCGTCGTGGGGGGTGGCTTTGTGGGCCGCCGCCGCCAAGGGCCTCGACGAGCACGTCGAGGCCTTGCTGCGGGCGGGCGTCCCGCCCGACGCCGGGCTGCCGGGGCAGCTTCAACACGGAACGCCGCTGGTAGCAGCCTGCTCCACCCGCAGTCTGGGCTGCGCGCAGCAGCTTCTCCGAGCGGGCGCGGACCCGAATGCGTGTGGCGGCCAACCTCTTCTCCGCGCCGCAACTGGCGGGGACGCGCTGCTCGTCAAACTGCTGTTGGATTCGGGGGCTGCTCGCTGGGCCCTGCCGCTCGTGCGGGCAGTCCGCCTAGGGCACGCATCGGTCGTCGCTCTTTTTTGACGAAGCACGCGCATGCGGATAAAAAACATGCGCTGTTTTCTCACCGCAGACTTGTTCGGGCCGGATGTTTTGCTGCACGCGTTGCAACTGCTGCCCAACAGCAACATTGCCGTTCTAGCACAGTGCTGCACGGAACTCGCAGAGGCTGCAGAAGAGACCGCGGAGAGGCGGGTGGCGGCATGCGGCAGCAGGCACCTGCATCGCGCGGGCGAACCCTGGCTGCGCACGCTGCGCACGCTGGAAGCGAAACAGGCGCGCAGGATGGCTCTTGCAGTCCAGACGCTCGTTCTCCGCCGGCGGGTGCTGGGGGGGGGGCACCCCGACTGCGGCGCGAGCCTCCTGGACATCGCGCAGTTGTACATCCTAGCCGCCCAGTACACGGAGGCTGGGGGCGTGGCGAGGCGGGCGCGCGCCCTCGCGCGGGCGCCGGCCGAACGGGCCGAGTGCATGCTGCTGCAGGCCGACGCGCTGAAGTGGGGGGGGGCGCCGGCTGCCGCTCGTGCGCTGGCAGAACAGGCCTGGGAGCTCTATGCGGTGCTCCCGGGGCACCGCGCCGACTGCGCGCGGGCGCTGTTCCGCGCCGCGGAGGCCGAGGAGGCTCTCGGGCACCCACACCAGGCCCTGCACTTGTTGCGGAGCGCAGCCCCCGTGGCAGCAGACACGTTCGGCGAGAAGTCGGAGTTGTTCTGCTCCATCCTCGGGCTGCAAGGCCGTGTGCTGGTGGAATGCGTGGCGCAGCCACGAGCCGGGCTGCCGTTGCTGCGCCAGTCGCTCGCCATCTCGCGCGAGCTATACGGCAACGCGGACTTCAACGTGGCTGCTGCCATGAACGCGCTCGCAAGCGCGTTCACGCACCTCGGGCGCCACGCCGAGGGGCTGCACCTGTTCGAGCAGTCGAACGCGATCACCGAGGAGGCCTTCGGGCACGCACACGTCGAAGTCGCCTCCGGCAAATACAACACTGCGCTGTGCCTCTGCCAGCTGGGGCGCCACAGCGAGGCGCTCGTGTACGCGCAAGCAGCGCTCGCAATCGAGTGCCGCGTGCTCGGCTCTGCGCACCCCCACACCAAAGCCTCGGTGGCTCTGCAAGAGGCGTTGCTGCGTGATGCGTAATTATATAATCGTTAAATGCCCTCGGGCGGAGAGGCACACGATGGCCCGCCCGGGCGCGCCCGCCCGCCCGGGCGAGATGTTATATATGGCGCCCCTCACGTGTTTCGGCATACACCTCCGGGCCGGCGCGCCCCTCCCCGCCTGGCACCGGCGAGCGGCGCTGTGGCACTCCGAGCCGACGGACCCGACGGACCCGCCCGAGGAGCTGCCCCCCCTGCTCCGCAAGCTTGCCGTGGCCACGGTCGCCTGTGGCTGGACGCACTCCCTTGCGATGACAGTCGGCGGGCTCGTCTTTGCGTGGGGCAGCGGCGCCAACGGGCAGCTCGGCCTGGGCGGGGGGGTGTCCGCCCGAGGCACCCCCTCCCGCGTGCCCGTGTGCCCGCCCGCCCGCGCCTTGGCGGCGGGCAGCTTCCACTCGCTGGCAGTGGCGGGCGACGGGCGCGTGTTCTCGTGGGGGTGGGGTGCGCGGGGCAGACTGGGGCGCGGCGCGGCCCACCTCGAGAGCTGGACGCCGCAGCACGTGCGGCTCTCCGCGCGCAGGCACGTGCGCGCCTCCGCCGTTGCCGCTGGCGCCGCGCGCTCCTTCGCCCTGACCGAGGGCGGCGCACTGCTGTGGTGGGGGTGGCGGCGGGGGAAGCAGGGGCGCACGGCATGGGTGCCGAAGCCGGTGCCGCAGCTGGCAGCCGTGCCGGTGCACCGTGTCTGCGCAGACTCCACGGGCGACTGCGTGGCGGCCGTCTCTCGCGCCGGGGGCGCTTTTGCGTGGGGCGACGCGCGCACGCCCGCCGCGACCCGGGGGGCGTTGCCCGACATCGCCCTCGCGTGCGCCGCCGACGAGTGCGGGGTGTCCGTCACGACCGGCGGCGGAGCCGTGTTTGCATGGAGAGGGGGGGCGGCGTGGGTCGCTATCAAACCGCGGCGCGTATAAACAGACACCCCCGCCACTGCATGCCATGCCGCGGAGCTGCTGCGCAGGCACCTGGGCGGAGGTCGCGGCCTCCCTGTCCGGCACCATCGACTGCATCCAGAATGCATTTGCGCTCACGGTCGCGCTCCTGTGGAAAGACGTGATCGTCCAGGGGCTGCAGCAAGACAGCACGAGCACGGTGTTGTCTGCTGCGGTGCACGGCTCCCTGCTGTTTGCATGTGTCACCATCCTAGCAGTGTTCCTGAAGAAAAGGGCCTTGGAAGCCTGAAGCAGAGATGGCCCGCACCAAGCAAACCGCGCGCAAGAGGACGGGCGGCAAGACGCTCTTCGCGCTGCCCGCCGCCTCCCGGGCCGGGAAGCGCCCGCCCGCCGCAGAAGCGCCCGCCCACAGTGTGGCCGCCGAGACGCCCGCCGAGCTGCGGCTGCGGGCGCTGGGAGAAGAGAGCGCAGCGATACACGAGGAGCTCGTGCGGCAAGGCGTGCATTCTCCGCCCGAGCCCGCTGCAACGGACATCGTGCTGTGCACGGTGGCCCGCGACCTCCTCCGCGCAGCCGGCTGCGTTGCAGACGAGAATGCTGGTCTCGCGGACTTATTGCTGCAACTCCACGCCCGGGAGTTCGGGCCCGGCGCCGCGCTCGTCGACGACAAGTGCCGCGCAGTGGAACTCTTTGCGAAGAGGACTGCGAGCGCCCGAACGGGCGGGGGCGCCCCGGCGGACGCTGCCATGTAAATCCGCTGCGAGCGCGCCGCCGCGTCTCCGCGGGCGCACGCTGTTTGCATAAACCTCGAGAACAAGAGCGGCTTGTGCGCGGATTTATTTGCAGCGAGGGCGCCCGTGCTAGCGAGCACCGAGTGCAGCGAGGGCGCCCGTGCTAGCGAGCAAACTGCACCGCCCCGCGCCCTGCGCCCTGCAAGCGACCGAGCAAGCGACCGACCGCAGCGAGCGCAGCGCACCGCCCTGCGCCCTGCAAGCGACCGAGCAAGCGACCGACCGCAGCGAGCGCAG
>Ga0114997_10004716_pt1 | contig 10519 bp, 10 predicted proteins | sample ArcticOcean_MG_C_2_FD_87045 | JGI IMG/M metagenome (GOLD analysis project Ga0114997, IMG submission 87045) | Marine microbial communities from western Arctic Ocean - ArcticOcean_MG_CB4_136 | ecosystem: Environmental > Aquatic > Marine > Oceanic | place: Arctic Ocean: Canada Basin | collected... | reverse complement strand
CGTTTTGAGCCGCCTTCATCAGATTCTTGAGTTCATCGGGATAATTATTCCCGTCCATAGACTTTATTACCAGTCCCACTGCTTGATTATTCTCTGGGAATGCACTCTGAAATGCTTTTATACAGCCTAAAGGATTTTTTCGAGAGGAATATGATTTAAAGTCAAATACAAATAAAAAAACAAACTGCCCTTCGGGAAGATTGAAATAATCACGACTAAACCCTTTAGAATCTTCAACATTAAATGCTGGTGGCATATACAGTGAAGGCTGTTCACAAATTTTAGATACTGAAGATTGAATAAAACGAGAGGGGCACCAGAGTTCATTAAAATATTTCAATGGCTCTATCCAAATACGAGGGAATTGACTTAGCTCCCATACCCAATAACCTATATTGAGTCGTCCTGTGACAAAAGAGTCACCAAGTCTCAAAATGGATGCTTCTACTTGGTCAGGTTTTAAATGAAAAATATTTACCAAGTATGGGTTATCTAACCGGACAAAAGAGGCTAGCCGCTGATCGTTCTGGGTAAAGCTAATTTCATGATTATAGTTATAAATTCCAAATTCAATATCAACCTTTGAGAAAGACATTGCTGTTTGTCTTATAAACTCACCATCACCAATATCAGCACGCGGGTAACCTATTAGATTAACACCTTTTTTTAAACTTAAATCACATCGTCTATTAGACTCTTCAGAGTAAAGTGCTTTAAATAGTAGCCGTAGAATAACCTCTTTAATACGAGAACGTGTTTTCTCATTTACCCAAAATAATAGAGGCTTTAGTTTTCCATAGTGTTTCATCACCAACTGAGCAAAGGACCTTCCCTTTTTCTTTGCAATTGTTTTAAGACTCGAAATCATCAAATAGTTCCTAAATATATTAAATATAAAAACCTTTCAAACTTTATCATTTTAAATCAAAATAACCACACTGTGAAGCAACGTAAACGGCTAAACATTAAAACTGATAATATCTCTCAATAAATTCTAGATAAATAACCCAAGAAATATGCATCTAAGGTAACCACAATACATTTAAACCAAAAACAGCTAGAAGGACTTCCATTTACAAAATTTTCTCTTTCGCATATTATGCTCGTTAACATAATTAAGTTAGGAGGTCGATCTGCCGATTAAGTTACCAAGTCATCTTTGTTATCCTGACATCAAGTCAATAAAAATCAAGATACATAGGTTTTTTTGGTAGTCAGTTCGATTGAGTAATTTTTTATTTTCTCAATCGAATTTGATTTAAATAATGACTATTAAACTACGCCTAAAGATAAAAACTATTTCTTAATTTTTCTGTCGGATGCTGTAACCTAACTACTACTTAATGAAAAATAAAAACCCTCAGATCACGCTCATTATCCCTGCATATAATGAAGCACAAAACCTACTTCTCTTCTACGAAGAAACTCAAGAAATTCTTCAAGATATGGACGCATGGATATGGGATTTTATTTTCATCGACGACGGAAGTACCGACGCAACCTGGCAAGTTATTAACGGTATATCAAGTTCAGATCCAAGGGTCAAAGGAGTACAGCTGTCACGAAACTTTGGCAAAGAAATGGCCCTGACAGCTGGAGTTCTTGAATGTGCAAAGCTCTCTGATGCTGTAATATTTATGGATGCCGATTTGCAGCACCCACCTAAATTAATACCAGAGTTGGTCAAGCAATGGGAATTAGGGTTCCAAATTGTAACAACACAACGGATATCTATTCGTTATTCTATCTGGCGCGAAATTGGGTCGAACATATTTCACTTTATGCTAAACCGATTTTCAAAACTGGACATTCAACACAAGGCAACTGATTTTCGTCTCTTAGATCGAAAAGTGCTAGAGATTCTACAAAGTTTTCCTGAGCGAAACCGTTTTTTTAGGGGAATTATTGATTGGGTAGGGTTTAAAAAAACATCTATTACTTTTGACTCTCCCAATCGTGCTAATGGCAAATCTACTTTTTCTTTTAATAATTTATTTAATTTAGCTGTCAACTCATTCACTTCTTTCTCTCTAATGCCATTAAAAATAACAGGGTATCTAGGATTAGCAGTAACTACTATTTCCAGTCTATTGTTCTTATATATGGTAGTTGGCCACCTTGTATTAGAGTTAACTTTTTTTACAAAATTAGCATATTTTGTTGTTTTTAATACCCTGCTATTTGGCATTGTACTCGCTGCTTTAGGAATGATTGCCTTATACATAGGTAATATACACACCGAAGTCGCTGGTCGCCCCCTATATATAATTCAAGATAGAGTGGGTTTTATTCAAAAATAATTCCTCGCCTGAAATGTATCATCAAATTAAAACATCCATAAAAATTTTAAAATCCACTATAACCTCTAAGTTTTATTATCTAAACTTACCTAAATATCATGAGTCTAGCTAGGTCATTCAGCCTACAGTGGATTGCATCAGCTTACAGCGCTATCATCTCCATATTATTGACTTTTTTATACGCAAGACTACTAGGTCCTGAAACTTTTGGAAACTATAACTACCTCCTGACACTAGCAGCGTTGTATGCAATATTGCAGGATGGAGGTTTCCGCACTCTTATTTTTAGAGAGTTAACATCGCCTAGTTTTCAAAACCTTAAAGACCACCTAGTTTCTATTGCGCTAGGTAATAACTTTTTAATTACAATCATTGGTACTTTATTACTTCTTTCCAGTCCCATAAAGGATAGTTTTTTACTAGCCCTAGCTATTTTTTCTTTTGGATTGGTTACAACAGTCACAATTTTTTCTTCGGAGTTCAAAGGAAAAGGTAATTTTTCTGCCGATGCTCAATGGCGTATCATATCGCGGACTCTTGGTGCGATAGGTTCTGTGGTTTTTATTTTATTATTTTCACCCACCATTCAATGGGTTTTCGGGGGAGCAATTATAGGCTATAGCATCGCGTTGATATTACGTCCAGCAACATGCAAACTAAAAATAATTTTCAAAAAGTTAGACTCTGTCGTTTACAGATCACTAGCTTCTCTTCTAATTATTGATATTGCTACTTTGATTTATTTTAAAATTGACATTGTTATGCTTCGTCATATTGGCAATGGACTCGAAGAAGTGGGCTTTTATTCTGCCGGATCGCGTTTTATTGAAGGCCTTATAATGGTTCACCTTCCATTTGCAACTGTCTTATTTCGAGAAATAAGAAAACGAGCAAATCACCCAAATAAAGTAAAATCCTATATTTTAAAATTATTTTTCTTCGGCTCCGCTTCTCCCATCATAATCGTTCCCGTGTGCTGGTATTTTAGCAATGAAATTTTACGCTTATGCTATGGTGTTGATTTTGCAAATGCCTCTCCTTTATTCGAGCTACTTTTAATTTCTTTTTTCTTTATGATTCCTAACCTTGTATTAACGCAGGCCACATTGGCGCTTGACCAAGAATACTATTATGCAAAAGTTACTTGCCTAGCGGCTTTAATAAATATAGGTCTAAATTTTTACCTTATTCCTACCATGGGAGCAAAGGGAGCCGCTATTGGAACTATAGTAACCGAGAGTTTTCTGGTAATTTTAATCGGAGGAGGAATTTATATGTGGAATAAAAAGTCCGGCCAGAAAATTGAAACACTCTGAAACGCTTGTTCTTCATGATGCATTTGCATTTAAAGGGGGTGGGGAACGCCTTGTCCAAATTCTATGCCGAGAGCTGGAAGCGGATCTAGCTTTTGGGTACCACAATAAAGACTCTTTCGATTTAGAAGAACTATCCGGCCGCCTTATTGATTTAGAATCAGCATCCAAGTTGCCCTTGTGGCGCACTCTAAAGAGGTTTAATAGCTTTTATAAAAATACTAAATTTTTAAGCGAATACAAAAACATCATTTACAGCGGTCAAAACTCTCCACTCGCAATATCAAACCATCCAATAGGGAAAAATATCTACTATTGCTTTACGCCTCCGAGGTCAATCTACGACCTTAATGAAATCCACTTAGCATCTCTCTCTCCATTAAGAAGATTAACGCAAAATTTATATAACTCACTTTTTCAACCTCTCTACGAACGAGCTATTCACCAAATGGATGTAATTGTAGCGGATTCCAAAAATGTTCAAAGTAGGATTAGTAAATTCATGGGATTAGAATCTATAGTAATATATCCGCCTTGCGACACAGAAAAATTTTCTTGGATTGGGCAGGGAGATTATTACCTCTCTACAGCTCGTCTTACGCCTTACAAGAGAATAGATTTAATTATCAAAGCATTCACCAAGCTTCCTGAAAAGCGTTTAGTCATAGCATCTACTGGCCCCGATGAAAGTCATCTAAAGCAACTTGCCCAAGGACTAAAAAATATAAAATTCGTAGGCGATATAAGCGATCAAGAATTACAACAACTCTTAGGGAATGCAATAGCTACAATTTATATCCCAAAGGATGAAGATTTTGGGATGTCTCCAGTAGAGTCGATGGCTGCTGGAAAACCAGTAATCGGATCTGGTGAGGGAGGGCTTTTAGAAACTATAATCCATGGCGAAACTGGCTGGCTATCATCATCAAACCCTCATCACGATGAACTGATACAAGGAATAATAGAAATAAACCCTAAGCAAGCCGCCCTCATGCGGGAATCATGTGAAAAGAGAGCCATGAGCTTTTGCACTGAAGTTTTTATTGAAAAAATGCGCGAAGTCATTGGTTAAAAAACTCATGAACCATAAGTTTGCCAATAATTAATGAACTCTCCCTCTTTCCAGATGTGTTTATGATTATAATTAATTTTTCAATTGAATCAGAGTTATTAATTTACCTTTTCGTATCGCATATTTCTTCGCTGAGGCTTGAATCCACTATCAGTAATAATATTACAAATTTCTTCCTCATTAAGACAGTAAACAGTACCTGCCGCTCTGACAACATTTTCCTCTAGCATTGTGCTCCCCATGTCGTTTGCACCATAATACAAAGCCATTTGACCAACCTTAGGCCCCTGCGTTACCCACGAAGACTGCACGTTATCAAAATTATCAAGAAATATACGGCTGATCGCAAGGGTCCTGAGATAATCAAGCCCTGTTACTTGAGAGGTTATGCCAAGATCTATACTAAGTTCTGTATGACCTGGCTGAAAAGGCCATGGAATAAAAGCTGTAAACCCAGATGTTTTATCCTGTTGTTCCCGAATTCGATGAAGATGTTCAACCCTATCTTCGAAAGTTTCAACATGACCAAACATCATTGTCGCAGTCGTAGGTATATCCATACCATGAGCACAATCCATAACACCTAGCCACTCATCAGTAGAACATTTATGCGGGCTTATTTTACGTCTAACATGGTCCACTAAAAGCTCAGCTCCTCCGCCAGGAATACTATCCAGGCCAGCAATTTTTAACCTTCGGAGAGTTTCCTCAATAGTTAACTTGGAAATTTTTGCAGTATGAACTATCTCCGGTGGCGATAATGCGTGTAGGTGTATATCAAACTGTTTCTTTATACGCTGAAATAAATCTTCAAAGTAATCAATCTTTAGATTAATATTGTGCCCACCCTGCAGTAAAATCTGCCTTCCTCCGACAGCAATTGTTTCTTTAATTTTTTCAGCTATTGTTTCAAAAGGATGAACATAAGCTTCTACATCACCTTCTTTTCTATAGAATGCGCAAAAAGTACAGTCTGTAACGCAGATATTGGTATAGTTTATATTACGGTCAACAATATAGGTTATTACCCGTTCCTTTGCTTTCTTTCTCGAAATGCGTGATGCAATATTTCCCAGCAAAAGCATATCTTTAACTTTAAATAATTGAACTGCTTCTTCAGAAGAGATCCGTTCACCGCTGAGCGCTTTTTCAAGAATATTATTTGTCATCGCAATGAATCTCTAAATAGTTTCCGTCTGGATCCTGAAAATAAACCGAATCTCCGTCTCCACGACGAACAGGCCCACCACCAATATCAATATTTTCATCTCTAAGTTTTTCAACGGCTAACAGGAATTGGCCGCATTCTATCTTGAAAGCAAAGTGCATATAACCCGTTTCGCTAAGAATCTCGATATGAGGTTTCATTGCCAAATGTGGCACTTCAAATAAAGCAATATAGGAGCTACCCACATCCAGCATTATATGCCGCAACCCTTTAGAAAATCTTTTGGCAACTTTAAGACCAAGTACTTCTACATAAAATTGTTCTGCTCGGAAAAGGTCACACACGTTTAGTGCGATATGGTGAATTCCTTCAAGTTTCATGGCTAAAGAAAAAAGTTAGGAGGGCTACAAAGTCCCGTCACCTGCTCCAATCGTCATTCCAGTAAGTCCATCAACACCAGAGTCTATCATTTTTTCTTCTTCGGTCACCACAAAAACATGGTAACCGAATTTACTTTGAATCGGGCCTAGCACCTCCCCAACAACAGCCTTCATAGCTGCTTTTTCAAGCTCTGGAGCAGCTGTATTATGTTCCAAATATCCAAGGTCACCGCCTTTTTTTCGAGTTCCACAAGCGCTGTATTTTTTCGCTAATTTGGCAAACATTTTTAACATCAACTCATTACTTTCACAGGATTTAAGATTTTCAAGTAATAAGTCCGCGACATCTCTTGTAGATAGTACTATGTGACTGACACGAACTGAACGAAAAGCCATAAATAGTCCCTCTATAAATATGTTAAACCTGCAACAAATAATCAACAGGCATTATTTTAATTAAATAATTATATCGCTTTTAATAGTTTTTACCAAGGTCTCAAGATATATTGATAACTAAAGTTAACCAAGGACTAATTTTTATATTTATTTTACAATAATTTCATTCAATTTAGCCGCCAGGTCAAAAAAATAGAGCTCAAGAATTATAAAAAGAAGACGACTTGTATTCTTTGAGCCCATGAGTAAAAACAACATTGAGTGCCGCCACTACAGGTACTGAAATTATAATCCCTACTATCCCAAAAAACTCTGCCCCTAATAAAACTGCCAGCATAATTGCTACTGGATGTAATCCTATTTTTTCACCAACAATACGAGGAGTTATAATCATGCCCTCAAGGGCCTGAACCATTGCGAAAACTCCAGCAACACCAAAAACAAGTATCCAGTCCTCAGTTTGCATAAAAGTTAGTATCGCAGCTGGAATAAACCCCAGCACTAATCCTAAGTATGGGATCAGGCTTGCTAGGCCGGCAAAAATTCCTATAAACAAACTCATGGGAGTGCCACAAAAAAACAACCCAATGCTATAAAGCCCTGCCATTAAAAAACCTACCATCAACTGGCCTCTAACAAAACTAGCAAGCATCTCATTAATTTCAGTTAATAAATTTAAAACACGCTCTCTATATCTCGAAGGAATAAAATTGAGTATTTTTTGATTAATTAAATCGTAATCCCTAAGAAGGTAAAACATTGCCACTGGGATAATAACGAGGTTAGCTAAAAGCAAAATAAAACTAAACATACCGGTTACGGAACTCCATAAAATCGAGGTAATTGACGAAACTGCTTTAAGAGGCAACTCACCGACCTTTAAAAGTTCATTATTTAAAATACCTTGTATTTTCTCAGGTTCGTCAACTAATCCAAAAAGAGGTTGGATCCACCCCTGAATTATCAGAACATAACTGGGTAAATTTTGGATCAAATGTTCTGCCTGTAATTTCAAAAGGGGGTAAATCAAAAGCCCTGTTCCAATAACAAGCGAAAAAACTCCCAACATTAAAATGAAGACCGCAAATGTTCTAGAAATTTTTAAAGATTCGAGTCGATCTGTAATCGGATCTAATAGATATGCTAAAGCAAAAGCAATAAAAAATGGGGTAAGTATCCGACGAGAAAAGTAAAAAAATACTACAGCCAACAAAGTTCCTGTGATCACAAAGTATATTACTTGCGTATTTTTATCTTGATTCATGTCACAGATCACCAAAAGGTATTGGGGTTGAATCAACATCGATAGCTAGCCCCTGTTTAGCCTTTTTTTTAGCAGACTCTGGTTCCCAATACTTTTGAATAGCAGGAATAAGGAATTCTGTTATTTTTTTTCCAGCGCGATAAGAAGCTACTGTTTCACTTTCAAAAATTTCATCTCTAGTGACTGTCGAAAAATCGCTTTTTGCTGCTACTACTTTTGATTGACTAGACGAAATAGCTTTAACATTGATTCCCACTTGGACTATTTTTAGGTTTATTTTTTTTTTATTTATCACTGTAGTTGAAGTAGCATTTCCTAAGATAACTATATCAACTCCTACCGTTGATCCTATGCTGGCAGCAGCTGAAATACTACCCTGGATAGCACTCATTATCGTTTTTTCAGAAACCTCGTAACGAATTAAATCCCTATTCACTACGGAAATACCAGCCTCCACAAAAGATTTAGATAATAACGCTTCTGCAATTGGCACCGTTTCCAAAAAACTAGTCTCTTTCTCAGAATTTAAATTACTTTCATTTATAAGAATAACTACCTGTTTTACACTATCCAACCCTAATATTACCCCTCTTCGTTTTAAAGACTTGTTAATCGCATTTTGAAAAAAAATGACTTCAAGATTAACGTAGCTCACTAGTTGATCAGGATCATCATAAGATTCTAAAAACCTGTAAGATTTCACATAGTCTTTCGGTGCCCTCAATATTTTTTGAATTTCCGGCCTGTTACGTTCAAATTCATCATTGTCTAGGATTTCTCGTAAATCTTGTTCCAATGCAGTCCTTAAGGCAATTTTGATAGCTTTTTTTCTAGCAGACACAAAATTATTTCTAACTACTGGCACTTCTACAATCACCTCATAAGTCTCATCAGAATCAAACTGAGCAACTGCAGTGAAAGCCTGGCCAACTATAATTAATATTAAAAACAATCCAAGGCAAATTTTAGGAAAAAAATTCCTTCTCATCATCGTTTTGTCTGAGTCGGCTTTAATCGCATCGCAGGAGGCCTCCGTTTTATTAATTTTTCTATCTTGGTATTTTCAACCAAAAACTCTAAAGATTTTATTTCTCGCGGAGACAGAAACCTATATGCTCCCAATGGAAGCCCGTTTAAATTTAAGTTTCCAAAATGAGTTCGTTTTAGTCTGATCACCGAGTGACCGACAACCTCGCAAACTCTCTTAACATGACGATTTTTCCCCTCAAACATTTTAATCTTTATAAAACTATTTTTCCCGCTGACACGATCTATTTCCACCTCTAGTGGCATTGTAGGTCGATCATCTAATCTTACACCGCGACCTAGACGCCTTAAAGTTTTTTCATTTGGGACACCTCTCACTTTCACTAGATAGTTACGCGGAACTTTATTTTTAGGATCAAGAAGCTTTTTTGTTAAAGCACCATCGCTACTCAGCAATAATGCTCCTTGCGTATTATAGTCAAGTCGCCCTACAGGGAAAACTCGGCAAGGGACATTCACAAGTAAATCCATAACTGTCTTCCTCCCCCGTTCATCTTTACCCATCGTAGTAAGAAAGTTTGCGGGCTTATTAAGAAAAATAAACACTCTTTCTTGTGACCGAGGAATCAATTTGGCATTTACTCGAATTTCGTCCGACAAAGGATCTGCTGTGGTTCCCAATTTAGTCACCACATTTCCATTAACCTTTACTCGACCTTCGCTCATCCATCTTTCAGCCTCGCGTCTAGAAGTTAATCCAGCGTCGGCGATTATTTTTTGCAAGCGAATTTTCATATATCACAACGCGGTTAAAAGGTAATTCGTTAGAAATGCCACTGACGTTTACGTTTAATTAAGAGCCCTGAGAGGAATCAATTTCGGTAGGCTCAAAGGAGTCAATTTTAGTAGGTTCAGGAGGCTTCAACTCTTCAGAAACTGAATCAAATATTTCATCTTTAATATTGCTGTCAGATAATTCATCAAAAGGAAGTATTGTTTGATTTGACGAAATCTCACCCTCAAGTTCATTCTCCTTAAAATCCTCCAAGGTAGGCAAGTCGCTTAAATCTCTCAAACCAAAATACTCTAGAAATTTACGTGTAGTTCGATACATAATAGGCCTACCAGGAACTTTTTTTCTTCCACCAGGAGCAATAACTTTTTTCTCTAGCAACGTCTTAACAACCCCGCTAGAATCTACACCACGAATTTCTTCAACTTCTAGCCTAGTCAAAGGTTGTTTGTAAGCTATAATCGCAAGTGTATCAAGGCTAGGCTGTGACAACTTTGTTGTCTTATCAAATTTAAGAAACTTACGCACCCAATCTGAATAATCATTACGCGTGCAAAGCTGATAACCCTCTGCGACCTGAATAATCTGCAAATTACGCGATTTATACTCCTCCATCAATTCTTCCAAAATAGAATTAAGAGCAACTTTATCAACTTTATCTGCAAGTAAATTCTTAAATTGACTATCACTAACTGGTTGATCCGCAGCCAAAAGAATATTCTCAATAATAGCTTTAACTTCTTCTCTTTCCACCAGCAATTCCCTTTTAAGGTTTCCGTAAAGATTAAAATTTTGATCTAAGTTAAACTATCTTTCACACAAAACAAAAGAATATATAAAAGCAGG
>Ga0114997_10004712_pt1 | contig 10522 bp, 9 predicted proteins | sample ArcticOcean_MG_C_2_FD_87045 | JGI IMG/M metagenome (GOLD analysis project Ga0114997, IMG submission 87045) | Marine microbial communities from western Arctic Ocean - ArcticOcean_MG_CB4_136 | ecosystem: Environmental > Aquatic > Marine > Oceanic | place: Arctic Ocean: Canada Basin | collected... | reverse complement strand
GGCATCGAGAGATTCCCGAAACCCAAGGGCTGGAATGTTCACAATACACCTGAATTAGTGCCTCAAGCACTCGCAGCCGCTGCAAGGTTTAATCTTCCCGAAGCTGTCACTGCTTTAACAATGCCGGTATTGGTTGCAACAGGCGACCACGATCCGAATCTGGCATCAAGTCGTGATCTTGTAGACAGAGCATTGAATGGCCGTCTGGAAGTCTTAGAAAACGTTGGACACGGTTCCGTTTTACAACGGCCAGATTTAACTGCCATGACATTCATGCAGTTTCAAGAATCACTAGGTAGCTTAGACTCAAAGGATAATTAATAAACCTGTCACCAAATCAGGGAGCAAAGCATCTTGCCGTGGCAACTTTAAGCAGTTGATGGACTTGCAGTCCACACCCTAAAATCCGGTAATCTAAAGGAGCGCACCCAGACTTCGCTCAATACACCAATAAGCTGAGCCAGAGCCGATCAGGTAGATAGGCAGCCAGAGCCATCTCTCTGGGGCAATCACTGGGAACCTTGATCGAGCAATGGCAGCCATCCCTGAGCCAATCGCGATGACAACACTTAAGAAAAGCAATTGACCAATTTCAACGCCAACATTAAACATTAACAGGGCCACCAGAACTTCTTCTTGGGGCAAACCAATGTCTCGTAGCGCGCCAGCAAAACCGAGACCATGCAATAAACCAAAAACGACGCAAACCCAGAAAACATGTTTATGGATTAGGCTAACTGGATTATCTGACGCCTCCTGTTTCATTTTGCTTTTGGCCATCTCAGCAGCCAATACGAAAATCGACAGAGCAATAAACAATTCGGTCAGTTCCTGCGGCACGCGGACAAGCTCCAATGCTGCGAGCGCGAGCGTCACACTGTGACCTAGTGTGAACGCCGTTATTGCGATTAACAGCTTTTGACGTGTCAACATCAAAATCAACGCCCAGACAAAGAAAAGGTGATCAATGCCACTTAAGATGTGTTCGGTACCCAGCTGTATGTAATCGCGAATCACCGCGCCTCTCTCAACTCGTTCAGGCACCAGAAATTCAGGTTGGCTACCGTTGAGCAGTTGTCTGTAAGCGCGACCGTCTAGCAGATCTATTTTGACTACCGCCGCACTCTGGTTTCCCGCTAGCCCACTGACTCGAACCAGGGAACCCACCAACCCTTGATCGCCGCAATCAACTCGCCATTCGAAAACCATACCCACAGGATCGGGTACCGGCTGTCGTTCACTCAGGTCCGAACAATGATTTGGTAGATAAAGTTCAATCCTTTCCGGGGTCGGCAGCGTTCTTGGCGTTTTCCAGTGTAGATCAAACTGATTCGGTGCAGTTTCTTGAATCATTAACAGAGACGGCGCTAGTTTGTGCGCCAAGGTGGTGCTCGAAAACAAAACCAGTATTAGAAGCACAACGATTCTTTGTGTTGTCAAGATCATCATTCAGGCGCACCCGTAACCTGGTACTGCGCTCTTAACGTCGACATAGCATTTTCAAAACTGAGGTTCCCCGCTTGGCTGCGGTATTCGTAAACAAGTTTTGACTTAACAGACTCATAACTCATCGGCTCTGCCGGTAGTCTTTCGCTTAGCCAAACTGCGTGCCAACCGTAAACAGAACGAATGGGGCCACCCCATTGCCCCACCCGGCAGTCGAAAATCCGCTCACCGAACCCTGCGCCGAACTCTCGCTCGATTTGCTGCTGGGTTACTTTGCTGAATCGATAACCCGAAATGAACGGGTCACCCTTAGAAACACCTACGTCTGGGCTCAGTTCATCTTCGTCAAAATGTTTAACCAATTGTTGCGCCCGTTCTAATGATTTTCCTCTATGTCGATCCTGGCTAACAAATGCGTGACTAAAACTCAGTCGTTCTGGTTGAGTAAAGGTTTCAATTTGCTCCAGATAAAGCGCTCTTAGAATTTTATCGGTTAAGGGTTGGTTTTCACCGGAGGCACGAAGGTAGCTTTCCATCATCTGAACCAAGCGGCGGCGAACCACTAGATCGTTGACGTGTAGGTTCATGGCGTAGGCTTGTTCCAACAATTCGACATCGCTCGCCGCAGAATCATCCTGCATAAAGCGCATATCTCTGATTAAACGCTGTTGAACAATTGAATCCTGATAATGGAAACCCAATCGCAATGCTTCACTCATCAGGATCGACTGGTCAATCGCTTGCTGGATCATTCTCGCCAGACCTGCCGCTGAAGCCTCTCGCCCTCCGGCCTTCTGCCATTGGCTAGCCAGTGCTGCAATCTGATCGGCGTTTGGGTACGCCACTTCAAGCACGACTTCAGGGGCGAAGTAACCACGCTCCACCACAAAAATCAGAAAACCGATTAACCAGAAATGTAACAGAGGGCGACGAAGAACAGAATCCACCCCGCCCACTATTCGATTTGTTGATTTGTTTTCAAGATAAGCCACTCAGTTCTTCGAGACATACTCTTACCACTTATTCGCCTTCACGCTTAGGTCGGAACCAAATGGGAGAAGACCAGGCACGTTCCTGAATGGTGGCATGCAAATCCGACCTTGGTGCGACGCCTGCTCGAACGGCATCCCAAGTCGACCATCGACAGGTAGGGTTTTCCATGACTCGCCCGTAGTAAAACGCTTGATGCTCCGAATTAAAATCTGGGTCTGTCCAAGCAGTTTTTAGCTCCGGCGCCCCGAGATCTTCAGAAATCGAGCAATCACTTATGTTTACCTTTGCGACATTGTCAGGGCAACGATGAGTTGTTGAATCAACTTTTCCGTCGTCGGCGCAGGCGACATCAAAAACCTGTTCATGATGTTTACCATCGACAACCCATCCTTTGATGATTTGCAGTCGTTGTAGAGGTGCCGAACGGGCATCCTGGGTAGCCCAAAGCAAAAAACTGGGCGCTTCACTTTTCCCTTCAATTTGGGGGGATGCCAGAATGTCCGAACCCATCGCTACACCTGTGGCATAGGCTTTTTCGATCACGTCTTCATCATTCAACATTTCACTGTCAAAACCATAACCTGCAAACAACCGAATCTTCATCCGAGGGCCGGATGTGGCAAAAGTTTCCTTGCGGCGAAACGCATCATAAATCGCGTCTCGGGTATTTGCTTCAGCCCAGACTCCGGCGATTCCGGAGGCACCAAAAGTTTCGACTGCTCCAGAAATGTACTCTGTGCCATCAACTTCCTTAATCCTATTTTGCACGTTATTGTTGTTGCGCCTTGTTGCAAGTTCTTTTTCTGAAGCTGGTATCGAACCACGAAGCATCGCATTGGAATCCATCAAACCCACCTTTGAAAAATAGTTAGACTCATCATCACTGGTGGCCGCTACGTGTGTGTCAGAGGATCCAATAAATCCAAATTTGTAAGGATTGGTTTTATTCTGGTCCTGAAAATTCAAGCCGTTCAGTAGCGCTTCCCTGGCGTAAGAGCCTTTTGGTTCACTATTCAATGTTGTGGCTACTCTGTAGGGCGCAATCTCAAAATCCGCCCACTCATCGGAATCGGACAAGGATGGATGAGTTTCGGACGTACCCTTAATTTGCGTGATTTCGATCAACGGTTCATTTCTTATACGCTTCGCCGTGTAGTTCTCATCCATGGGGTCATCAGCCCAATCTTCCAACTTAAACATCTGTCCATTGGAGCCGTTGGAATTGTGCGGTATGGCGAAACTTTCAATGCCCTCAGATCTTAGTTCATCCATCCAGTTCCAAAGCCCTTCTGGGTCTTGACTATGGAAACGCGAAAAAGGCATCGCCGGAAGTTTGTCAGCACCTTTGAAAATCACGTTACGATGAAGGTTACCCATATCAGCAGTAGAAGAGGTGTATTCGTAGGCGACAAAGGTTGTGAACGTACCTGGATCATTGAACAACTCAGCGGCGTTAATCGTATCAGCCCAGGCATCTACTACAATCTCATTCAGCTTATCTATATCTACCGTGCCGTCCACGATACCGGTCAGAATACCCGGCAAGAAACCCCGAAAGAGAGAGAATCGCTCTTGAACAGTATCCGTATTCAGTTTCTCTGGTGCGTTAAAATTGTGCAAACCTTGGTTGAAGTCATATTTCGAGAATTCAGTGGACGTGTCTGCCGCCGCGGGAAGTGCCCCGAGAAACATCGCATGATCCGTCACCGCATAAAAATCCAAAGGCTCCCTTAGCTTTAAATCGAAACCCGCGGGATGTTTAATCGTTTCGCCTTTAGCATAACGATAAGCATCATATGGACTAGCCATTGTGCCAAACGCAAAGGCATCGAAGGAGTAAGTTGTGTGGACGTGCAGATCACCAAAGTAGGCGCTGCGCTTGGCATTACGTTCCGGATGCGCTGTGAGGATATCGGCAGGCATTTCCAACAGCTCGCCGCCGAATTTCCAGAGGACATAAGTTTGAGTCGCTTTGGTTCGCACAGCGTCTAACGCATCGGAGCAACTCTGCAGCGTGACTAACCCGCCGATCAGCGCAATGGCAACTACGATGCTCTTACCTTTATTTTTTGTTTTCACAATTCGCACCAATCTCCACAAGTTTCAGTCAAGCCACTACAAGGTAGCCAAAGGTCAAGACTTTGAGACCTTTCTACAAAAAAACTTCGACAGATTCTGTGCCCGTAAAAGCGAGCTCATCCGGTTTACAGACAAATCGAACCGGTGGGAAAGTGACCGTTTCATAAGCAAGACTCGCTGAGACAACGGTATAAGGATCCAGCAACGAATTCCCCCAGGCTTCACTGTCAAAACTCAAAATCCGAGATGACAACCGTTCAACCTGACTAGCAACATGATGCGCTTCCAATTGGACCAGCCTAAGTCCGTTAGGTGTATGTGCAAGATTCAGGGTGCCAGTATATTGTACGTCAGAATTGCTCATTGGCTCAGGATCAAGACAAGCCGCTTCGAAGATAACTCTTGATTCAAAAATCACTTTAACATCAGTTCCATCGAAGCTATGACGAAAGTCAATCTCTGCTAATTGTGTTGAAAAACCAAATTGTTGCTTAAGCGCCGTAGCCGCTATCTGCGTATTCGTATATACGCGGGTTGAATAGCCTCGCGCACGCACACCGCTGCGACAGCCAATTCGGCAAACGACCATTTTGAATTCACCAAACGGACTACGACCGATCTCCCATGCTTGCATTGATAATGTTGCAGGTACTGTCGGATGCAGTCCCTTTGGCAATACGGCTTCTCTGGCCTGGTTTCTCATCTCCATGGTCATCTGGAAACAAACAACATCCTCAAAAACAATTTCAGATGTACCGAAAGACTCAATCGTCGCTGCATCCTCCGCCAAGGTTTCTATGTTAGCGCTACCAACAATCATTTTTCAGCTCCCACAAACGCAGGTAATGACGTGGGTGTGTATACCGGGGCCGCCAGATCTTCTTTACTGCGGAACTTGGGCATCACCTCTTTGGCGAATAATTTCATGCTCGCGAGCACCTGTTCTTGAGGCACCATTTCCATCGCATTTAACAAAAAGTTAATGCCGGTGACGCCTATTTCCTCCCATTTCTTGATGGTATTGATAAGATGCTCAGGGTCGCCTACCCCTACTCCCTCAGGTAATCCTTTCGCTAAACTGGGATCATCTACTGCTGCTTTCTTTGCTTTCATGCCCGCACCCGCATTACCAAGGGTTTGGTACGCCCGGGTCGGATAAGCTTCACGCGTCCAGTACAAATGCGTATTGGCGACGTTAAAGGCATTCACCATCGGCACACCAATGTCACGGGCCTTACGGTAGTCTTCATCGCAGTAGAGGAAGTTCATCGTGTGCACCTGGTCGTTGATAACACCACCAACGGGGTCACACAGTTGTATACGGCGATGGTATTCTTTGGTTCGCCTTTCCTGTTCTTCATATCCGGCGGCAGAGACACCGAGGCATCCCAAACCACGGTCGGCAGCATCAAGTTCCGTGCCTGGCGTCGTGACTGTCACCCACATAGGTGGATGTGGATTTTGATATGGCTTTGGCAATACATTTCGCGATGGCATAGAGAATCCTTTACCCTGCCATTCGAATTCTTCTTGTGTCCACATCTTCGGCAAAACACGACAAAATTCATCCCAGGTTTTCTTTGTGTCATCAGGGTTCACCTGAAATCCACCTAATTCTGTCCAGGTGGAGGACCTGGCTGTACCAACTTCCAGTCTGCCGTTTGAAATGATATCCAATGCAGCCGCTCTTTCCGCGACTCTTACTGGATGGTTCATTTCCGGCACACAAACAACGGCTCCATGGCCGATTCTTATTCTTCTCGTTTGGGCGGCGACCGCAGAAAGAAATACTTCCGGAGAAGAACAGTGGGAATATTCTTCAAGAAAATGATGTTCCACTGCCCACACATGATCGAAACCCAATTCATCAGCCAATCGACATTGTTCTAATCCATTGTGATAAACCTGCCATTCATTCTGTCTTGTTAACGGCCTGGGGGTCGATAGCTCAAAGAATATTCCAAATTTCAAAAAAAAATCCTTTTCTTATATGATCGAATGGTTTGCCTGCTGGTTTTTATAATACCACCTAACTGGAGTATTGGCCCCTTAACCGGGTTGTCCTCACGTGCCAATCTACCGGGAAAAGTATCGGTGGCAATGTTATTAGCAAACTCATCAGTGAAATCGATAACGCGAGGCTTGAATCTGCGCTCATCGAATGCGTTACGTGATAAACAGAGAATATGAATTCTAATCGGGATATTCGGCCAGTCGTTAGAGTATCAAAGCAGAGCGGGTGTGCTGCTTCATGATAGAGTAAAACCGTATTGCGACCCTTCGCTTAAGGCTTATACTTCTTGCTGTATCTAATAGGAACAGGCAATGACCGAACCGGATTTCAAGCCGAAGGGCATACGGCACCACGAGAGCAATACACCATGGTTTCAGAAGGCACCTGGTATGGCGAAGCTATGAGTGTGTTTCAGTGCTGGGTCCCCGTAAGCTGATGGCTTTCGATGGTCGATGCGTGTTTGGTCAGGTTCACTATCGACTGATCCGACGATTCCTGACCGCAGCCCATTGCTATTGCAGCATATGCCGACGTGCTCACGGTACCGGTTTCTCAACGCACGTCGTCTTCCGGCCGGACCAGCTTAGATTCCCTACCGGCACGCTCATCGATTACGAGTCTTCACCCTCTGCTGTTCGTTCTTTTTACCCCCGCCGCAGTAAGCGCACTCTCATTCCGAGTCAAAGTGGCGGCCGGGATTTCGCGATCCCCGCCGGGACCCTGGACGGGCTGCCGCAACACCAGGGATGGCCTCCGGGTTTCGGCGCAGCAGCATGATGGCCTCGCGTTTGGACCTGTCTCTCAAAGGCTGGGCAGCAGCAATATTGATCAGCGCTGCTATTGCATATTGGGAGACTCAAACTCTTAACCTGCCGAGGATAGTCGTCGCGCACCTGCTATTTGCACTTAGCCTGTTCCTGCAGGTACAGCCCGTTCGGATTGCGGTGTTCAGCGCTGCCCTCGCGCTTGTTATCTTTATCGGCAGCGCACGAGATTACCTCTACGCGGATCTGTCACACCTCTCGGCGACGGTAGATCTGATTGGGTTCGGCGCGACCGTCTGGTTCGCGCTCGCAATATTTCGCGGGCGAGGTTAGGCATCACAGCGGGGGGGAGTAAAGACAAGTTAAGTCACGCCATGCCAGCATCTGGCGATGAAAAATATCTATAAACGCCATCGCCCCCCTCCTTCGGTCATCTAGTATGCGGTTTGGCTTGCACACGAAACAGAAGCCAACGAATGCTGCTTCGATATTCAGAATATTGACTGGATATCCCTGTTAAAATGCCCAATCTCAAATCTGCATTTAGAGTAGTAAGCCTCTAGTCTTCCTGCAGAACCAGGGTCAGTGGATGGCAACTGGGTTGATCACAGCCTGGACCGCTCCTTCGAAGCGGGGCTGCCCAAGTACAAATAAAAATTCGGTGACGCTGTCACGCGCCAGCTCTCTACTGTCCATATTCTCGAGTATGTAGACACCGTTTTTGGCCAAAAGCTCGGGGTGAACCGGAAAAATTTCGCCGCTTTTTTCGGCCGGGATCACTTCCAAGGCCCAATTGTCGGCGCCAATAGCGACGACACCCAATTGAGCAAGATAGCGGGCACCGCTCAAACCAAGTCCGGGTTGGCCTGCCATAAAGCGATCAGGGTCAGTATCCATGATGTCCAGCCAACCAGTGTGGAGCAATACAACGTCGCCGCTTTCGATCTGCAAATTAGCGGCCTTTGCTGCACGTTCTATTTCCGGCTGGTTAATTGCGGTGCCTTCCGGAAGTGGATTCTGTCCTAGAAGTTTAGTCATGTCGAGCAGGATGCCGCGAGTAACGATTGGTGGCAGGTCATGAATCGAAAACTTGGTTAGCCCTTTTGGAGTAACAAACTCGCGAGCGTGGGTGGCGTTATAGTAGACGTGATTTTCACCCATATGACCCAAGCCATCAATCTGACTGCCAATGCCCATCCAAAGGTTCATCAGGTCATCATTGCCTGTGGCATTATTAGTGCCTAGAGGCGTGCCTGTGCCGTCATCCAGCTGCAGAACTGTCATAGAGTATGAGCGGGGTGGATAGGCCGGCGATGTGGGTCCGGTCGTCACCCCGAGTCGATAGGTCTTGCCATGTTTGACCAAACGTGTCGCTTGCAATACTTTTTCAGGGCTAAGGTTGTTAATCGCGCCCAGCGTGTCGTCAGCGCCGTATTTGGAAGTAGGTACCTCTGCGTGTGAGGTACTGAGTAGCCAGACAGATGTAGTCAATATGAGTAAGCAGATATTTTTCATGGTGACTCCGGTGATTGTAGTAAAATAAGTTGTGAAGAATGCCGAGTTACCTCGGCAAGTAGTTTGCCACAGATACCATCAGGTTCGCGTTAATCATCGTAACAACGTGACGTTTCTTTCCGCTTTGCGGAAAGTAAGAATAAACCACGTTTTCGTGCTCAATGCCAAAAGCACAATAGGAATTTTAACAGGCTCATTCGGCCATTAGGCAAAGTATCGTTGCGACACCCCTACCTTGATATTTCGGGTCAACGTGCACCCGTCCTGATCAAACCCATGTCAGAATGCATTGGACAGCGCCTTTATCAACTCCATCGTTAAGTCTTCGGGTGTCGCAGAGCCAGCTCGCTCAAAACAAATATTCAGACTGGGCGATACAATCTCTGCACTGTCCAGATAAACATAAACCTTAATGTCGTTCACCGGGATTTCTGCCACGAAGTGTTTTTCCTCAGCGCCCTTCTCTTCAAACATCACCTCTGGAATAAACTTGGCTACTTGCCTGCAACATAAATTTTGAAACAGCGAGGTTCCAAATACATCTATTTCTTCAATCTGCTTCCAGGACATAAGAGACTCTCAACCAAGCTTAGCCAGGCCATCGCACAGCAATCTAACACTCTGCATAGTGGCAAACTGTGCGGTAGCTTTCCCGTGCATGCTATGTGGCTACTCTCGCGCATACTTGAATGATTCCGCTATCCGCAAGAGGCTCATAAAGATCTGCGACAAGTCCAGCGTAAAAATTTGCGGGGTCGTTCATGACTCCACATGACTCCTTTTAAGGTAAAGACGCAACAGCAACTGCCAAATTAATCTGGAGGGTTTTTCCTCGCCCAAATAAATGAGCGAAAACAGATCACACTAAACCACGCGCCAGTGACGAATAGCATTAGTTTTGACGCACCGGCTGCAGGGCTAGCGAAAAGATCGCGACCTGCCGCCAGACCACGAAAAACATCAATACCCCCCATAAATACAATCACGCCGAACACGGCGGCAACGTGCATCCATATTTTCCTCTGCGCAGGGCGTATTAGACACATCAGGCCCATCAGTAGAATGGGCATTCCCAGCATTGCGGGAATCCACGACGTTATTGATTCAGTGCCTGTGGCGACAGAGACAGCAGCTGCCCAACTAATCAACCAAACCCCATAAATTATCGTCCAACGAGCCATGGTGATTTTCATAAAGATAAATTGCTGTTCCAAAACAGACTCCACACAAAAATGAGTTGAAACCAACCATAAACGCAGTCCCAAGTTCGTTTAGTTCCTGCAGACTGACACTGACACTGATACTGATACTGATACTGATACTGATATTATTGATGATCCCGATCATTCACAATAAAATTTGAAGCAAATCTACCGGAGCGCGTTACGCCAGCAAGACGATTAGAGAGTCAATAACCCATTGGTTTCGGCAATGAACCGCTTCGGCGTCACCCAGCCCCGGAATCGTGTTAAGTTAGACAAATCAACAGGTTGGCGGGAAGTGACCACAGATGGTTAGATTCCATGCAGGAACCATTAATAACTAAGGAGCGAATATGAAGCCACTTGAAGGCGTTACCATCCTGGAATTTTCCACCATGATTACCGCCTCATTTGCGGCGATGCAAATGTGTGAGCAAGGTGCCCGGGTGATTAAGGTCGAGCCATTAAACGCCGGCGACCCGCTTCGTTACATTGGTGCAACCAAGGGC
>Ga0114997_10004711_pt1 | contig 10522 bp, 11 predicted proteins | sample ArcticOcean_MG_C_2_FD_87045 | JGI IMG/M metagenome (GOLD analysis project Ga0114997, IMG submission 87045) | Marine microbial communities from western Arctic Ocean - ArcticOcean_MG_CB4_136 | ecosystem: Environmental > Aquatic > Marine > Oceanic | place: Arctic Ocean: Canada Basin | collected... | reverse complement strand
TAGAAGATATTTTTTTATCATTATTTAGTTTTTTAATTTGAATATTTTTGTATGCAAGAAAACTTGAATCTAAATACTCTTTTGCCAATATTGAAATATTTTCAGGTGATGTAATTACTGCATGTTCTAAGGTTGATTGATATAAATCATGCTTAACAATACTAATTGATGTTTGCAGTGAACTTATTTCTTTTTGTAAATTTCTAGTTTCATTTTTTATTATAGAAACTGTCATTAAGCCAACAATAAAAAAAATTGTCATTAAATAATATTTAGTAGTTGAACTATCAGAAAATTTATTATTTAGAACATTTTTTTTTTTGCTTGGGAGAGTGTTGGTCCATTGATTTGACTCTAGCTTATAACTTTTTGTTTCCCATCCATGATTATTATCTTCCATATTTATATTTTTATCTCTTCCAGTTTAAAATAATTTCTAAATTTTTTTTCAATATCTAAGGATAAAAAGAAAGGGTTATCATTTCTTATTGCATATCTTGCTTTTGCAGATCTCGACCTTCTATTAAGCGTAACTTCATCATCGGTAGGTAATAATGGTTTTTTTAAAAACATTTTGAATAAATCAAACTTATTCTTACTAATAGGTAAATATCTTGATGGATTTTTATTTCTATTTGAATATTGATTAAAAAAACCTTTTACTATTTTATCCTCTAAAGAATGAAAGCTTACAACAATTAATATGCCTTCATCTCCGAGTAGCTCCGTTGCTGCTTTTAATCCTGCCGCCAACTCTGATAGTTCTTGGTTAATAAATATTCTTATAGCTTGAAAAGTTTTAGTAGCTGGATTTATTTTATGTTTATTATAATTTTTTTTTGCTTCGTTGATTATATCTGCAAGTTCATTAGCTGTGTTTATTGGTTTCTTGTTTCTATATCTGACTATTTTATTTGCAATTAATCTTCCTTGTTTCTCTTCACCTAAAATTTTTATTATATTTTCTAAGTTTTTTTTATCTAACGTATTTACTACATCATACGCGGAGTATTCATTAATCCCCATTTGCATATTTAGCGAATCTTTTGATTTAAAAGAAAAACCTCTTTGGGGATCTTCTAGCTGAAGAGAGGATAGTCCCAGATCAAAAATTATAGCTTTTGGTTTTAAATTTATTTTCACAATTTCTTTTAAATTGCTAAATCTATCCCTAAAAAAATTAAACCTTTTTGGAAATTTTTTTATTAAGAGGTCTGCATTCTTTTGTGTTGATTCATCTCTATCTATTGCGAAAACTTTTGTATCTGGATATTTTAAAATTGCTTTAGAATACCCTCCACCCCCAAAGGTACAATCAACAAAAATGCCACCATGTTGAGGGGATATAATGCTTAATATTTGATCTAGCATCACTGGATAATGTTTTGTTTTTTCCAGTGACATGATGGCATTCATAAATTTCCTTGCTTTCTTCCATTAGTTTTTTTGTCTTCTTAAAAATGCTGGTATTTCAAAATTATCTTCATTATCTTGATTTTCAAACATCTCTGGTTCTTTAGTTTCAGAATCTTCGGAGTTTTGTTCAAACATTTTTGTTTCTCCGTCATTTTTTCCTTCGTTATCTAAATAATTTACGTCTTCTTCATCAGAAAATAGTTTAGGATTTGATAGTTCAATACTATCAACTTCAAAAGTTGGCATATCATTATTATTTTCTGCATTTGCTTCATTTGCTTCATTTGCTTCATTTGCTTTACTCTCTTCAATGCTTTGAAGATAAGCAGTATTCTCAATTGAAATATTTGGGTCAAAAAATTCTTCAGAATCTTTGCTGTCTTCACTCGTATGAATTTTTTGTTCAACAATTAAGCTTTGTTCAGGTGACTGATTCATATCGAGTGCTGTTGCTCCTGCTGTTGCACTTAAAGTTGACTGATTCATTATTGAATTCTTAGCTAAGTTTTCACTATTTACAAAACTTCTGTTGTTAATTCGGTGTACCATACTAACAACTGGTTTAATTTGAGGACCCTGATTGTCTAAAGCTGTAGCGACAATGGAAACTCTCATCTTTCCATCTAAAGATGAATCTGTTATTGCTCCAATAATAAGCTCTGCTTCAGAATCTACTTCCGCTCTCACTTTGTTAACTGCTTCGTCAACTTCAAAAAGGGTTAGATCCTTTCCTCCAGTAATATCTATCAAAAGACCTTTTGCTCCTTTTAATGAATATTCATCAATTAAGGGGTTTTTTAGAGCTTGTTCTGCAGCTTCTGATGCTCTTGCGTCGCCTTCGGCCTCTCCTGTTCCCATCATGGCCTTGCCCATGCCGCTCATTATAGTTTCAACATCTGCAAAATCTAAATTAATTAATCCAGGTCTAGTCATTAAATCAGTAACTCCTTGCACTCCTTGTTTTAAAACTCTGTTTGATAATTCAAAAGATTCTTCAAATGTAGTTTTCTCACTTGCAACTTTAAATAGGTTTTGATTTGGGATAACTATATTAGTATCAACATGTTTTTTAAGTTCTTCTAAGCCTTGCAAAGCTCTTTTCATTCTACTTGGTCCTTCATATGAGAATGGTAATGTTACAACTCCAACAGTTAAAATGTTAAGTTCTTTAGCTGCTCTAGCAATTACATGCGATGCCCCAGTGCCAGTTCCCCCGCCCATTCCAGCAGTAATAAAAACCATATTGCTCCCTTGTATAAAATTAATTATTTCATTTAAGGATTCATCAGCTGAAGCTTGACCAAGATCATTTTTTCCTCCTGCACCTAAACCTTTAGTAAGATTTGCCCCTAATTGAATCTTTGCATGAGCTTTATTTATTTTTAAATCTTGAGCATCTGTGTTGACAGCAACAAACTCTACTCCCTGGAGACCTTCTTCAATCATACCGTTTATTGCGTTCCCTCCTGCCCCACCAACTCCTAACACTAATATTCTTGGTTTTAATTCTCTTAACTCTGGAATGCTTATATTGATTGTCATTTATCCTCCATTTTAAATTGTTTATCCCATATTAAACTTGCTCTATTCAAATTCGCTTTTTTCCTAGCTTTTACTTTGAATTTTTCAAAAAGTTTGGGTTCCCAAATTTGGAAAGCTTTTCCTTGACCAACAAAAAGCATTGTTTGTCTAATTTTTGCATGATTTAATAATTTACTAGATAAAGAAATTCTTCCTTCGCTATCAAATTGTAAATTCACACTTTCTGATAATACAGAAGTAGCAAAAATATCTCTTTTTTCTTCAAATGGATTTAATGAATCTATAGATTCTGAAATTTTTTCAATTCTGTTTTGTGAGCATCCTTCTATTGAAGGGTTGTTAAATGACGGATAACAGATAACTCCATTATAGCCTAAGCTACTTAAATAAGATCTAAAACTAGCTGGCACTGACACCCTCCATTTTTTGTCTAACTTGTTTTCGTAGGTTGATAAAAACATATTTTTTTAAGCCTGCAGCACAAATCAAGAAATCAAATTTTGTTTTATGATTTAACTTTTTTAATACCATTTACCCCTCCTATGGGAATATATGGGATATTATGGGTTTTCAACCTGCGCGTCAATATATTAATTTTTTATTCTAATATATTTTTTATACGAATGTTCTTTTTATGTTCTTTTTTTAAATAAAAAAAATTAAATTTAGAAAGTTGTTTTTTTAGTACAAAATTGAATCATTCTAGAATCAAAACATGAACACTATTAAATCTTACTATTTTTTTAAGTGTTGATAAGTGCGAGACAATCTATAAGCCGGGTTCTGTCATTAAAATTAGTCATTTGTCTGGGACCAAATTCACATTTAGCCTCTAGCAACCAACCCAGATAGCTAACTAAGAACTGTTTTTCGCCAACATGGCATTGCTATCTCTATTTGGTCTTGCTCCCGGTGGGGTTTTCCATGCGCTTTTTGTTACCAAAAAACCGGTGCGCTCTTACCGCACCTTTTCACCCTTGCCTCGATTAGGCGGTATATTTTCTGTGGCACTATCCCTAGGGTTTCCCCCGCCAGATGTTATCTGGCACCGTGTTCTTATAGAGCCCGGACTTTCCTCTCTTGTTAAACTTAACAAAAGCGACCAATCAATTGTCTCGCAATTATTTTAATAATGAAAAAAATCAATAAAATCAAGGGTTTTTTATACTTTTTTTGACAAATCTTGAGCAATCATAAAGCATTCCTGATCTAAAATCCCATTAACTAACTCTTTTCTAAAATGTCGCTGAAAAGCTTTAATTAAAGATGATTTACTATTACCTCTAACACAATATCCAATTTTATTTAAATTTTTAAAAAAATATTTTTTATTTTTTTTTGATAAAATATTTTTTTTTCTATTTTTTTTTAAAACAGCATCATTATATTGGTGCCAAATTCCAAGTTTTTTTGATGCTAAATGCTTCCATGGAAATTTTTCTCCTGGGTCAATTTTTCTTAAAGGGGCTACGTCAGAGTGACCTAAAATATATTTTTTTTTTATTTTGTATTTCTTAACTAATATTTGAGAAAGTTTAATTAAACTTAATATTTGTTTTTTTTTGAATTTTTTATAACCAAATGCATGACCCTTATTTACTAATTCTATACCTATAGAATTTTCATTTAGATTTTTATATTTACCCCAGCGAGACTTGCCTGCGTGCCAAGCAACACTTAAATCTTTAATTAGATTAAAAATTTCTCCTTTCTGGTTAACCAAATAGTGGCTACTTACTTTAGAATTAGGACTGCACAATCTTTTAATTGATTCTCGCTCAGATTGCATTCCAGTGTAGTGTATTATGATAAATTTTATTGAATTACTTGATCTTTTTTTTTTACTGTAATTTGGCGAGTATAAATGAGTAATTTTCATCTTGTTAAATCCTGCTAAAATTCATATAAAATCTTATTTTTAACAATATTTAAACTAGTTATTAGTTATAAATTATATATATAGTAAACTAATTAGGACTTACATACTTACTTAATGATTAAAAAAATTTTTTATATAACAATTCTTGCTTTCTTTCTTCAAACCAGCCCAATAATTGCTGGTTCAACTGGGAGTGAAAATTTAAAAGGATCCAAGAGAACCTCTGGGGCTGCTGGTGAGTGTTTTGAAGGCACAAGTAGAGCTGTGTTTAATTTTAATCTTGCTTTAGATAAGGCGATATTTAAACCCGTTGCTAAAGGTTATAGAGCAATCCCTCTTCCAATTAGAAAAAGTACAGGTAATTTCGTTGGTAACTTAAGATCTCTTTTAACTCTTTCTAACAATGTATTGCAGGGAGATTTTTCAGGTGCAGGGAATACTCTCGGAAGATTTGCAATCAATTCTACAGCGGGAATTTTAGGAGTATTCGATCCGGCCACTAGGTTGGGACTTGCGAAGCGAGGAAAAGAAGATTTTGGACAAACTCTAGGTGTGTGGGGAACTGAAACAGGGTGTTATTTTGTACTACCAGTCTTAGGGCCAACAACAGTTAGGGATGCATTTGGTAAAGTAGGTAATGTATTTTTAGATCCGGTTTATCAAGTAACTCATAACACTGAAGTAGATGGAGGAATTGGCAACGAGAGTTACTCTGAGCACAACTACTTTATTTACAGAGGAGCTGGATCTGTAGATTTTAGGGCAAATAATATCGAATCTATTGATAGCTTAGAAAAAAATTCAATAGATTTTTATGCTTCAGTAAAAAGTTTATATTTACAGGATAGAATTAAAAAAATATCAAATTCTAACTCTCCAATTGAAACTAAGAGCGACAATGATTGGGAAGAAATAGAAGACTAAATAATTTATAAAAATAAATTTATATGAAAAAAAATTTTTTTGGTTTTCTTTTTTTATTATTCTTTGTTGTAATAATTCCTGGAAAAAGTGACGCTTATAGCAGTGACCCAAAAGAATTTATTTCAAATATAGTTGATGAAGCAAAAAAAATACTTGTAGAGTCCAATACTAAAGAATTCAAAACAAAAAAACTGTCTGAGATGGCTTTAAAAGTTGTCGATATTAAAGGAATAGGTTTTTATTCTCTTGGAGGCTATAGAAAAGATTTGTCAGATGCACAACTAAAAGAGTACATGGTGTTATTCGAGAAATATTTTTTAAAAAGTTTTACATCTAGATTGTCAGATTATTCTGATCCAAAAATTGATGTTCTTCAAGCAGACGTAATAAATCCAAAATATACTATGGTAAAAAGTTTACTTCAGGGAACAGACAAAAAACCTGAAGTTAAAATTGATTGGAGAGTTTACACAAAAAATCCTGAAAGCCCTCTGATAAGAGACTTAATTATTGAAGGGTTAAGCTTAGCCAAAACTCAAAAAGAAGAATTTGCTTCTGTAATTGAGAACAATAATGGCGACATAACAAAATTATTTATTACGTTAAAAGAGTTTGTTGATAAGTAAATTACCAAACAATCGTGGAAGAAAAGTCTAGAATTTTAAAAAAATTAAATAGCGACAGCACAAGAGCAGTGTTATTCGAGGAGTCTTTTGGTGGTAGCGAAAACCAAATGAGACAACTTTTAAATAATCTTCCAGATGAAAGTTTTAAAAATATTAACTTAATTCTTAATAATACAGACGAAAACTTATTAGAAAATAATAGGATTAATGTTTTGTGGGTGCAGCATTTTGTTAATCAAAAAGAAATTAAAAATTTAGGATCAAAAGAATATGTTGATAAATTGGACTACATAATTTTTAATTCTAATTGGAACTTCGAAAAATTTTTATATCAATTTAAAGTCCCAGAAAGTAAATCTTTGGTAATTAAAAACGCTATTAATGTAATTAAATTTGAAGAAAAACCTAAAGACAAGATAAGCTTAATCTACCATACCACTCCATGGAGAGGGCTTGAGTTATTATTAAATGTTTTTAAAAGTTTAAACTTAGAAAATGTAGAACTTAATGTCTGTTCTTCTATTAAAATTTATGGAAAAAAATTTGATAGCGTAATGGGAAAAAAATATGAAAATATTTTTGACATTTGCAAAAATACAAAAAATGTTAATTATTTAGGTTTTGTTGATAATAAAAAAATAATTAAAATGTTAGAGAAATGTCATATTTATTCTTATCCAAGCATTTGGCCTGAAACTAGTTGTATTTCTTCAATAGAAGCTATGGCAGCAGGATGCCAAGTCGTCACTACAAACTTGGGGGCGCTATATGAAACTTGTGCACCGTTTGGGACAATGGTTGGCTTTGATAGAAATTTAGATAATTTAGAAAAAAAATATAAAAAAACACTTTTATACGCAATTGAAAATTACTGGTCCGAAAAAAACCAAGAAAAACTTAAACTTCAATATAAAACAATTAACGCAACGTACTCCTGGGATGAAAGATCAATCGAGTGGAAAAATTTCTTTGATGAAGCTAGAAAGTTAAAAAATTAAACTTTGGTTTATTGTTTTATTGATAAAATTGTATAAAAGTGATAATTCAAATATGCCTTTAGGTATGTAATAGTTAGAAAGATTAATCACAAAAAGTTACATAAATGAATTTTACAGATAAGAAAAATTTAGAAAAATTAATCAACAAATATCTTAAGGTTAATATATCTAGAAATATAAAATACCCCTTAACTGATAACTCATTGCTGACTGTAGATATTTTAAAAGGTGTTGAAGTATTGTTAAGTAGACAGTTAACAATGTCAAAAATTACCCAGAATTTTGAACGTGAATTTGCAAAATATATTGGAGCAAAATATGCACTAATGGTTAATTCGGGATCTTCAGCAAATTTAATTGCCGCTTTTGCGCTGACTAATCCAAGAAAAAAAAAATTTTTAAACCGGGGTGATGAATTTTTAATTCCTGCTTTATGTTGGTCAACTTCTTTATGGCCATTAGTTCAAGCAGGTTTAAAACCAAAGTTCGTTGATGTAGACGTTAATAATTTTAATATGAATATTGATGAATTTAATAATAAATTAAGCAAAAAAATAAAAGCAATAATGGCTGTACATGTTCTTGGGAACTCAGCCCAAATAGGAGAAATAGCAAAAACTGCAAAAGCTAAAGGCATATTTCTTATAGAAGATACGTGTGAGTCTCTTGGTGCCAAATACAATAATAAATATTTAGGTACGTTTGGTGATTTTGGAACTTATTCCTTTTATTATTCTCACCAGATTACTTCAGGAGAGGGAGGTATGATAGTTTGTAATTCAAAAACAGATTATGACTTAATTTATTCTATGCGTTCACATGGGTGGGCTAGAAAATTAAAAAATAATAAAAAAAAAGATACAAGCTTTAATTTTATAAATTCTGGCTTTAATTTAAGACCTCTAGAAGTTTCTGCTGCTATTGGATTGAGTCAATTTAAAAGATTAAACTCAATGATTAATATCAGAATTAATAATAGGGGGAAAATTATAAATAGATTAATTAATTCACCTCTATGGAATAGACAGTTTTCTTTTTTGGAGGTAACAAAGAATGTAAAACCTAGTTTTTTTGGACTACCAATTTTAATTAATAAAAATCTTTTATCTAAAAGAAAGAAGTTTTTTAACTTACTTAAAACAAATGGTATTGAAACAAGAATAATAATAAGTGGAAATTTTGTAAACCAACCAAGTATCAAAATTTATAATTTAAATCAAAATAATTATAAATTTCCAAATGCACAAGAAATTGAAAATAGAGGGTTTTTTATTGGTCTTCATCCAAACAATATTTCAGAAAAAACTTTAAAACACTTAGAGGAAAATTTATTAAAAATTAATAAACTATAATTTTATAGAAAAAATGATAGATAAAGAAATAATTAAAATAGCGTCAAATACAGAAAACCATGGATTGCTTGATAATCACACCCATTTTTCAAAAAAAAAAAATCCGATTTGTGGTGATGATATGAAAGTTTATTTAATAGTTAAAAATAATAAAATAATAAGTTTTAAATATCAGTGTGAATCCTGTATCTATTGCCAAGCATCAGTGAGTTTACTATCTAGATATACAAAAAATAAATCTGTAGATGAGGTTAAGATTTTTGCCCTACAAACAAAGAGCTGTTTTAATAAAGATAAAAAAAAACTTGGTAGTGAATGGAAAGAATTTAATAAAATTATGACAATAAATAATATTTCAAGAAAAGAATGTTTATTATTGCCCATTAATGCGATGCTCGAAGCATTAGTTAACTAAAAGCTATGATGTTTAAAAAAATATTTTGTTGGCCGCCTCTCTTGGCTGGTATAGGAGCGGGTGTTACTATTGGAATATTAGGTTATATAACTTATGAATCTATTTTATCTGACACTAACTATGGCCTTTGGTTATTGGCTTCTTTTGGCTCTACAGTAGTAGTGGTATTTGGCTACCCTTCTAACACATTTTCACAACCTAAAAATGTTTTTTTTGGACATCTGGTAACTGCACTTGTTGGAATTATTTTTGTCACCTTTTTGCAAGTTAATTTCATTACAATAGGATTAGCTGTAGGAACTGGAGTAATTCTCATGATGTTTTTAGATATAATCCACCCGCCCGCAGGAGGTAATCCTATTATTGTAATGATTGGTGGAGTTTCGTTTCAATTCTTAATATTCCCAGTAATGGTAGGTGCAATAACAATTATTATTGGAGGAATAATCTATAATAGTTTAATTTTAAAAAGAAAATATCCAGTTTCTTGGAAATAGTTATCTTATTCTTTTTTAAAGATTGCTCAAATCAATCCCCTCTAATATTATTAAAATATGAATTTGAAGTATCAAACAATAAAATATAAAGAAAATAAACCATCAGCTGTTGATGATGTTGTTTCTATTGAAGAGCCATTAGAAATGAGTGTACGTTACAAAAAAAATAAAGAATGGCTAAGTGATTCAATTTCAATAACAATGAGAACACCAAAAAATGATGAAGATTTAATAGTTGGCCTATTATTTTGTGAAGGAATTATTAATAAAAAATCTGAAATAGAAAAAGTAGAATTTTTGGGTGACGAAGTTGGCAAGTTTAAAATAAAAAATAAAATTCAAATAACTTTAAATAATGGAGAAAATCTTGATATTAAGCATCTTAGAAGAAATTTTTTAACAAATTCTAGCTGTGGGGTATGTGGAAAAACATCAATGGACTCTTTAGAAATAATTTGCAAAACTAAAATAAATAAAGATAGCCCTATAGTTAAAAGTTCATTAATAACTGAAATTCCTAATCTCTTAATGCAAAACCAATCAGAATTCTCAAAAACAGGCGGAATACATGCAAGTGCACTTTTTAATACCGAAGGAAAACCTTTGGTAATTAGAGAGGACGTGGGTAGACATAATGCTTTAGATAAAGTAATTGGTCACAGTTTTAAAAATTCTATTTTTGATACAAAGAATCAATTTATTGCTTGCTCAGGTAGACTAAGCTTTGAATTGGTGCAAAAAAGCCTTATGGCTAATATTGGCCTATTAATGGGGGTGGGTGCGCCAACAAGTCTTGCTATAGATTTAGCAAAACGGTCTGATATGACATTAATTGGTTTTGTTAAATCAGATAGTTTTAATATATATTGTGGT
>Ga0114997_10004710_pt1 | contig 10524 bp, 10 predicted proteins | sample ArcticOcean_MG_C_2_FD_87045 | JGI IMG/M metagenome (GOLD analysis project Ga0114997, IMG submission 87045) | Marine microbial communities from western Arctic Ocean - ArcticOcean_MG_CB4_136 | ecosystem: Environmental > Aquatic > Marine > Oceanic | place: Arctic Ocean: Canada Basin | collected... | reverse complement strand
ATCAAACAAAAAAGTTTTTTTTTTGTTTTTTGTTATTTGTTTTTATTTTTCACTGTATCATGTTTGCAAGGCGCTCAACGGTGTACACGTCGGCCTGATCGGTGTCGCCGATCTCCGAGAGAAACGCCGCGAACATGTCACCGTTCCGGCACATCAGTGCTGCGTAGAAGGCAAACGGGACGGGGTGGCATCGCAATCGGAATCCCTTTTGCCGTTGGTACCCGGTGTCGTCTTTGTGCACGGGGTGCCGCGTCTTGTGTTCTCCGAGCTGTTCGGCGAGTGTTTTGACGTCGCCGAGCACGAAGCGGCAAAACAAGTAGAGGTCGTCGCTCCTCAACTTGGAAAACGTCCGACTGCTCTGCCGCAGCACACGCGCCGGGGCTTCTTCCAACAACTGGACAAACTCGAACAACGGGCGTGCGTCCTGAGTCCACCACAGAAAGACTTCTCCCTTGGGCGCCTTGGCGGTAACCCCCATGATCACGCTCCCCACGCGCGGGTACTCGGAGAATTTTCCCAGAGAAGACGTGTGCATCGCCGGCCCGACGTACACCTGCGCAAAATGGCCGTCCTTTTTAAACCAGATCGACCGTTCCGACTGCGCCATGCACCGCGAAAATCCACAAAAATGCGAGTACACCTTGTCGTTGCGCTCGCCGTGCAGCACGTGTTTTTCGTTGTACGCCATTTTGGTCACCCTTGCGAACGTAAGGTGTTTCATTTCACCGCGCAGCGCAGTCAGGTCAAACATTGTTGCCGTGGAAAGCAGCTCGCGCAACGCGTAAGACGCAGCAACGACGTCCTGTGCAAGAGGTAGCACCCGGTGCACACAAACCCAGTGCGTTGTCGGTTGTTCGCGCGGCACGCAAGTTTGCTAGTGAGTCGTTCGCAGTACACACAAGGCCAGAGCCAGTGCGAGGAGTGTATTTCTTGGTACAGTCGTCGAAGTTTGGCGTCGGAAGCGGAAAGTCCTTGCCAAATGGCTTGCAATTCGTCTTCTTGTGTGGCCAACAATTCAAATTGCATTTTGTTGGTCGTGTGCAAAAAAAAAAATCAAATCAAATTGTACTCCACACCGCTCCGCAACGTGGTTGGACTTGTTTTTTTTTTTTTCGACCCCCCCAAGCAAAAAAAAAGAACAGCAACAACACATGAGTCAAAAAAGAAAGGCCGACGTGAGCTTTTTCAACAGCACCAGCGACAGCCATGATGGCGCTGGCACCAACGCTCCGAAGAAGTCGAAAGCCTCCGCGCACGAGGGGGGACCACTTCCGTGGATTCGTTACAACGAGAGTACGTCCAAGTACGAGGTCGAACCCGAAGCGCACGCTTTTCTCGAGTCCTTGCAGGGACCGGTCACCGTGTGTTCCGTAGTGGGCAACTATCGTACGGGCAAGAGCTTCCTGTTAAACAAGTTGGTCGGTGGCTCGAGCACGTTCATGGTGTCCGGTACGACGGCATCGTGTACCAAGGGTCTCTGGATCATGCGGCGCACGCTGCGGAGCCCGGACGGCACGAACGTGCTTATCGTCGACACCGAAGGACTTGGCAGCATGAGTGCCACGGAGACCCACGACCTGCGCGTGTTTTCTCTGGCCCTGTTGCTTTCCAGCACGTTCCTGTACAATTCAACGGGTGCCATTACGGAAGCCACGCTGAACAACCTGAGTCTCGTGGCGAGTCTGACCGAGCACGTGCGCGTGACGGCGGGAGAGACGACCGACGCGTCGGCGTTGGCCGAGTGCTTTCCTAACTTTGTCTACGTCGCGCGTGACTTTTCGCTCCAGCTCGTCGGAGAGAACGGCGAGGAGGTCGACAGTACGACCTACTTGAACCAGTCGCTTCGCGTGCGTGGGGACACCGACTCGTCCAAAAACAAGGTGCGCAACGCCATCAACAAACTGTTTCCGACGCACAAGCGCAGCTGCGTGTGCATGGTGCGCCCGTGCACGAACGAAAACGATTTGCAAAACCTGCCCAACCTTTCGAACGACCAACTTCGCCCCGAGTTCCTTGCCAAGGTGAACAAGATCCGCGACACGATTGCGAGCACGCCGGCCGCGAACCACGGCGGTATGTCCGTCACGGGACCGCTTCTGGCGCGCCTCGCGTGCCTCTACGTCGACGCCATCAACAACGGTGCCATCCCGGCGATTCGTGACAGTTGGACCCTTTTGTCCGAAGGCGAGTGTCGCGCCAGTGCCGACGAAGCCCGACGAACGTTTGAACGGATACGAGGCGGTCAGGTTCGGGAACTCAGCGTCGTCGCGGCCCGCAAGGAGCTCCGTGATGGTTTGGAGATCGCTCTCCGAAAGTACGACGAGCGTGCCGTTGGTCCCGCGGCGTCGCAGTTGCGCCTGTCTCTGGTCGCGGACATGGAAACGCAGGTGCGGTTGACGTTGGCGGGCGTCCAGTCTCGCGCTCAAAACGCGATGCGCGAGCGCCTCTCGGAAGTCGAAAGTCAGATCGCGAGAGAGGCGAGCACCATCAAAGACGTGATCGACGCGTACACGTCGCACAAAGACAGCATGGTCGAAACGTGCGGCGAAGAGTCGCTGGCCGTCTGGTGGCCGGAAGCGTTTCCGTCGCTGTGTCGCTCTGTGGACGCGTTCAGTTTTCGCGCCGAGAAAAAGCGCCACACCCTGCAGCTCAAGGTGGACGCTGCCGAGCTTGAAATCGCCAAAGCGAGGACGGAGGCCTCTGCCGAGATTAACCGCCTGACAACCGATCTGGAAAACATCCGGCGCTCCACGGCAAACCTCGAGGAGCGGGCCAACGCCGCCGAACGTCGCGTCGAAGACATGCAGCGCCAGCACGACGAAAAGAAGACGGAGGTGCAGGTGGAGCGCACCCAATTCACCGAGACGATTGCCGAACTTCACGCGCAGCTCGAGGACGTGACGGCCGCGGCCTCGTCCGCGTCCTCGTCCGCGGAGATGACCGAGGAACAACGCCAAAAAATGATCGACGTGTCTCAGCAACTCGCCCAGTCGCGGGCCTGCTTCGAGGAGTTGAAGGACAGCCTTGCCGACGCCGAGCGACGGGCAGAGTCGTTCGAAGAGCAGGTGCGTAACATGGACGAAGTCGTGCAGGAGGCCGCGTCGCTCAAGGGGAAGCTCGAAACGGCCGCAGGTCGCGCTTCGGAGGCGGAGGCCACCGAGAGGGTTCTTCGATCGGAGATTTCGGGCATGCAGGCGCGGCACGACGACGAGAGCGCCTTGGTGCAGCGCGAGGCCATGGAAACGGTGGACGCGATTAAGAAGGTGTTGTCGCGAGAGAGGGAGCGCCACCAAGAGTCAAAGAAAAAGCACGAGGTGGAAATACAGGGCGCTCGCGAAAGCGCCGCCGAGCACAACTCCTCCCTCGAAAACAAGATTCGCCAACTGGATACGTCGGCGTCGGAGAGAGAGAGTCACTTTCGAGAGACGAAGCGGTTGGCAGAACAGGAGCGGAACAGTCTGCGGTCTGAAATCGATCGCTACAGCAACATGTTCCGGGAGCAGCGCGAGGGCCAAGAGTCGAGTCGAAAGGAGTGGCTGCAGCAAATTCAGGACATGCGAGTCGCCAACACAACGCTCGCGACCGAGCACAAGGCAACACTCAAAGAGCAACAGACGACCCGGCGAGAGCTCGAGACTCAACTGGTGACGGTGCGGGCGAACTCGGAGGCGGTGGAGCGGCGCCGCAAAACGTTGGAGGACGAGTTGGGGCGCAGCCGACAGATGCTGTCTCAAAGTAAAAATTCCGGAGTGGAGATGGCCCGCATGACTGCGGAGCTCAACTCGTTGCGCGACGTCAAAGACCGTTTGGAATCAGAGGCCCGGTCCTCGCGGACGGCATTGGCCGCAGCTCAGAAGGCCGAACAGGACGCGAAGCGAAACGCCGACATGGAACTGACGCGTATTCGCATGCGGTACGAGCGTCAAATCTCCGTGCTGGAAAGCCGTTTACTCGAGTAGGTACGCCGCCGCCACCGACAAGGGGGGCTGTCAGTGCAGATCGAACCACAAAGAATGCGCCTGCTGCAGGACTACTGCCAGCAGAACCAGCACAGCATTGACTCCAAACTCACGTCTGTAGAAAAAGTAGCACTGAAAAAACGGTGTTCAATCGCGTAAAAAAAAAACTCCGGTGTGGAAGACAACCGGTGTGGAAGACAACCGGTGGCACAGGCGATCCCAATATTTTTTTTTTTTTTTTTAAATCCCTGTAGTAAAAAAAACAAAATTGTCTCAGCAATGCCCTTTGCGACTAAATTCACACTCGAACAGCGCTTGTCCGAAAGCAAGCGCATCCGGGAAAAATACCCCGACCGCATCCCCTGCATCATCGAGAGAGCCGCGGTGAGCAATAAGTCAATCCCCGACATTCACAAACACAAATACCTTGTCCCTTCAGACATTAAGATGTCGGCCGTAATGCAAATCATCCGGAAACGCATGGGCAAACAGTTGCAGCCCGAAGAGGCGCTGTACATGTTCGTTCGCACCGCCCAAGACAAGACTGTGCTTGCCCCCATGAACACGGAAATGGTCTCGTTGGACAACAAACACCGCGGTCAAGATGGGTTCGTCTACATCGAGTACGCCGGGGAGACGACATTCGGATAAATTCTTCATTTATTGCTTGGACGTGGGGAGAACAAGGCGAGGCACAAGGCGAGGCACAAGGCGAGGCACAAGGCGAGGCACAAGGCGAGGCACAAGGCGAGGCACAAGGCGAGGCACAAGGCGAGGCACAAGAATCTGCACAATCGGCGCGAACGTTGCGCTGTTGACTTAACTGCTGCTGCGCTACTAATCGTCTGCTGTCGGACAGTGTCGTCGCTGTGCGTCAAGGGTCTCCTCGTCCGGCATGGCGTCGGGTGCGTGCGCCACAAATTTCACGATAGAGCGCGTCCCGTTCGCGAGGGGCGTCACGTCGTGCAGCGCGCCGGACGCCCGCACCATGACGAGGTCGTTGGGTTCGGGCCGGATCACGTGCATTTCTCCGTCCGCCCCCCACCACCGAAATCGCGTAGCGTCGTCGCTGTTGCGCACGGTGTACACGAGCTCCGTCTGCGGGGGAGAGAACATGGGAAGGTCGGAATGGGCGTGCATGCCCGCGCTCCGTGGTGGGTAGGTGCGGTACTCTGTGGGAAAGTGTGCGGACCGCGCTAGCGGGTAGCCGTGCAAATCTTCAAAAATCCCGTTCACTCGCGGGTCCGTGTAAACACCTTGCGCGATTGCGTGCTCGTCGGACAGACACCGTGATTTTCTGGACGGCACACGTGCGTCGGCAAATACCTGTGTCTGGGTCGCCGCGCGCTGCATGTCCGAGTGGTTGGCAAAGGCGTCTCGAAGGCACACAACACCGTCTCGCTCGAACTGGGAGCGGATCGCGTCCACATCGTCCAACGCATAACAACTCATTTTCTTCTTCTTTTTTTTGTTTGCACGAGAAAAAAAAAATATTTCTGGACTTTCACAAATTCATTTCAAATTTCAATATTTTTAGAAAAAAAAACACAAAATCACTTGGCTCCAAAAAGTGGTTATTCGTACCGAATTGACAAGGTTCTAAATATGCATTTGATGCGTGAGATTTAGACAATGTTAAATGACACTGTCAATGTTTACAAGCAAAACACAAACAAAGTCACACAAGAGTCTCAAAAATCTCTTGATCTCTTAGGATTTCAGTAAATGGGTGTGAATGGGTATACCTATACATAAAAATTATTTTTTTTTTGTGTTTGTTTGTGTAATACGCCGTTTTTTCTCCGGTCGCTTGGGTGTGGGAAGGGTGGAGCTGTCTTCCTGACTTGTCGGATATTCGTCGGTGTCGAACGAGAGAAACCGTGAACGCATGAGAGAAGCACTGGTTCGCATCGTGTGGCGTATTTCAAAGCTGTAAAAACCATGTTGAACAAGGCCGTCAAACAACTCTTGATCCACACACAGACGGTGAAAGTCCTCCGTGTCTCTGACATATCTAGCGTATTCGACCCGTGCGTACCACCAAAAACGCATCACGTGGCGTTGAATACAGAATCCTCCCACGAAACCCTGAATCTGGTCCCCGGGGTTCGTTGGGTGAACCATGTCGTACAAGTCGTACACGGTGCCGGCTCTTGCCTGTTTGGTGGTCCCCGAACGAAAGTGTAACGTATTGTCGTTGTCGAACTTGATTGGAATGCGAGGTACCTGCCCCTCTGCCTTGTACTGTTCAACCTTTTCCCCGTACTCCCGTTCACTGAACACCATCAGGTCTGCACGTTGTCGTTCGAAATCCACACTGTTTTTAAGAAATTGGACCATGAACTGTTTCATCGCCTCTGGTGTATAGTCCCTCGGTACAGTTGTAAACCGCATGAAGCAACTCGCCATCCTTTCAGCAGTGGCGCGAGCCTCTTTAGTCTCTGGCATTTCCTTTAAAATAGCATCTACCATCCTATCCTTTGCACGTTTTTTCTCCTGCTTGGTGTGCATTTTCCACACCCCCTCTGGGACAACGATGAAGGGCTGGCCAAAAACGTCCTGCCATCCACACTCACCCTCAAAACCGGCTTCCACCGTCGTAAGGCGTCCCCTACATTGGTTACACAGGGTCACGAAAGACAAGGACATGACACGATGACAAGACGGTGGTAATACTTTCAGATTTTCTAATCAGATTTTCTAAATTAGTTTGTTTTGACGCGTGGGTATTATTTCCAGAATTTCTCAATTATTTTTGTTTTGACGCGTGAGTATAACTGACTGAAAAGTCTAAGTTTTACCACCAGAATAATTTCAGGTTTTACCACCTTTTAATAATGTCCGAAAGTATCTCTAAAAATATTGTTGTTTTTTTTAAATTAAACACCACATTCGAAATGCACGCACTCACACCATGAAGAAACGTCAGTGTGCCCACCTACCCCCCTCGCTTGAGCGAGACGCTCAGTCTCTCTACAACTCACTGTGGGCACGCCCTGTGCACGCAAAACACTTTATTGCCCCGACCCCCGTCAGCTTAGAGAGAAAACATCTGGGAAACTTATTGAACACGCACGTTGTTGCCGAGAAAAACGACGGGGAGCGCATGATGTTACTGGTCGGGTTTCCTGAAATCGCACACGAAGATTCATATATTGTGTTTGTGAATCGTTCCCGTGCCCTAACCGTGGTCGCGAGGCCGACGGGTAAGATAAAAGGTTCTGCGCATTTCCACGCCGAGGCCGAGCCACAGTCGATAGAGTTGTGCAACGGGACGTTGCTCGACGGTGAGCTGATGCACGACGGTTCATTTGTCATATTTGATTGCGTGGCAGCCGGTGGGTACGACACCAAAGGCCTGACATCTTTTCAGGACCGTCTCCGCGTTGCTCGAAGTTGTTGCGAGGCACTGCAGCCATTTTTGACCTGCCGTGTCAAGCGATTCTTCTCGGTGGATCACTGCATGAGTGTGTTTGAAAACCCTGCTGGTCCGGCCGACGGACTTATTCTCATGCCCGAGGACGAAGTGGTGCGCACAGGCCGACACGAAAACATGTTTAAGTGGAAACCGGCGTCCAAGTGCACCATCGATCTAATGTGGTACAACGGCTCAGAGTTTCGGGCGGTCGGGGATGCTGGTCAGCCTGTTTCACCGACCATGTCCGTGGGTACGGTTTCCATGGTGCCACCCACCCCCGACACGCCACTAATTTCCAACATGATATACGAAATTGGACCTCCAGCACCACCGACCCACGGCGCGACCCACGGCGCGACCCACGGCGCGACCCACGGCGAGGCAAGTAAATGGAGCATCATCGGACCCCGTCCAGACAAGATCGCGGCGAATCACATTTTGACGATTCGCCGCACGCTACGCACAATACGCGACAACATCCTACCACAAGAGATTGTTTGATCGTGGCAGACCACCGCTGAAGATGCGCTTCCCGTCGCGCAACAGGGTATTGTGGGTGCACCAGTCGCAACCACAACCCACGCCATGCCAGCGTACGTGCACGTGCACGGTCACCCCGTGAGGCCACCCCATTGTGAAAAACGTTTTGTGTCGGTCCATGATATGTCGACCGTTGTAGATCAGGCGCTGTCTTGTCGTCGGTAAATTCGTGCGTTTGTACAAGGCGCGCTGCGCGTCAATCAGGGTCATTCTGTTGGGATCGTCGATGTCAATTGTGACGTGGTTGCCCGTCGGCATTCGAAAGAATACCTGCCGCATTTGGTTTGTGTTGTTTACTTTTTAAAAAAAAATAATTAAAATTTGTTACTAAAATTTGTTACCGTCTACACATCGAAAGCGGACATGTACTCGTCGTGTTTCATTGTATCGAAACTATGCCCAGACGCCTCGTCGGACAAATAGGTTTGTGGGTCGTCCAAATCCCGCTCTTCTTCTTGCACGAATTGCGAAAACGCCTCTTCGCGCGTGCTCTGCACGTCGCCGACGAGCATAGCCGTCACCGTAAAGCTGCACGAAAAATGGTGTTTCGCAATGAAAAGCCCGTCGAATTGGACGATCGGGATGCACAGACTGTTTGCAAGTACGTCGGTCAGTTCCATTCTGGAACAGTCTTGGTTTTCGTCGAGTTTGTACACGTCCACGTACTTGGCGCATTTGACCGTCACGACGTCCCTGCGCAATATGCTGGCGATCATACGGCGTGCTTGCGACAGGTCCATTTCTTTGCCGAACCATTCGACGCAATTGCGGTGCAGCATGGCAACCATGCTCGCCTCGTAGTCGCAAAACCAAGATTGCAGATCCGCGTCGACCAGTCGTATGGCAACCGCCTTCGTGGAGCCAGCCGAGACGAGTTTTTCAAAGACGCAACCCATATTACGTGGATCAGTGCAGTTTGCGCCCAACTGGACGTGCGTCTTCTTCACAGCAAAGGCGGACATGGAATCCTTTCTGGACGCCGCGTTGGCGCGCGGCACGTGCACCTCAAAGTCGCACGGTTGTGTTTTGGAAAACAGAATTGGTCTAGAGGACGCCATTTTTTTGCTTTTGTATTCCTTGTGTTGAAATTAAAATATTCGGGACCGAACGAGAACAATAACACACTGTGACCGGCAAATGGGGAAGAACTAAAAACGGGAAAAGACAGTCCTCGAGTGGTTGCAAGTTCGTGTTGTCCCTACACGACGCATACGAGTAACGAAAAAGTTTTTTAAATGCAATATACACACGCCTGCGATTTGTAAAGTTTTTTTTTGTCGCCCCTCGAAAAAAAAAACACACGCGCACCCACACCCCATGTGCGATTGCTGTTCCGACAACGACAACAAAGAGCGCTGCCGTGTGACGGCCGCTTTCGTACTCGAAGTGTACAAAGTTTCGATGGGGACACTTCTGTGCGTGTTTGTTGCGCACAACTGCCCCGACACGGACGAAGAGTGCTCCGTAGTGGAGTCGCTGACTTTGAAAAACAACACGTCGACGTTGAACGTTGCGACGCTCGGTATGAATTCGTCCACGCTGGTGTTCGTGTTTGCGCTGTACGTCGTTGAGTTGGCCCGCGAGAACTGGATGATTCGTACGCTCGACATTGACCCCGAGTTTCCCGACGCGTATTTGGACGACGTGGCGCCTCCGCCGGTGCTGCACAAACTGCGCGCGTGGAACCATCGGTACTGGAAATCGGCATTGTTGGCATCCGTCTTCGCGGTGGCCAACGTCGCCGTGTCCGCCGTCTTTCTCTTTCAAAATTTCCGCGGGAGCGCCACGGCGACGGCGTGCGCGTCGTTCGCGCTTCTTGTACTTATGAAGCTGTACGCGTCGTTTCAACGAGCCAAGCGCGACAACGCGGAGCAGCGGGCGCGGTCGGCATTCATGACCGAGGACTGCTCCTTCAACGTGCTCGACCCGGACTACGCAGCGGCACACAAATAGTAACCCGATAACGGCGCATTTTATTTTGGTCCGGTATACCGGTATCAATCGGTGTTCACGAAGCGTTGCAAACCGAAATTGGGTTAAGCGATCCCAACAAAGACAACGTCGATCCCGGAATCGTACTCCACAACGATGCGGACTCGGCGGATGGGCACGAACGAGTTTGCCGCGGCCTGCCGTACGATGCTGAGGACCTTTGACGAGCGAACGCGGATGCGACGCGGCAACACTTGCACGCGCACCCTCAGCGGCTCCTTCGTGTTCATTACGATATAATCGTCGGGCAAGATTTGGTGCAGCGCAACCATGGGCTGTGCCATGACCGTTTGTGTACAGCACGCGATGGCCTCGTCGCAATAGTTCGGCGCCACGTTGCGCAGCAGTTGGTGAAACACGCGCCCGTCGTGCACCCGCACGCTGTTCGAATCGTTTTCTCGGATTTGCAGATCGATGCGGTGCGCGTCCGCTTCGATCTGCGACTCCACGACGTCCCTTCCCATCTTCATGTTCTCGATGTACTCTTTGCGGCCGACCGGGGTCCACGACGTCTCGCCACCGGCTTCCGGGAGCACCATTCCCACAGTTACAAAACTCATGTTTGTTCAAAAGAAATACATTTTTTTATATTTTATTTTTTATTTTTTATTTTTT
>Ga0114997_10004709_pt1 | contig 10524 bp, 9 predicted proteins | sample ArcticOcean_MG_C_2_FD_87045 | JGI IMG/M metagenome (GOLD analysis project Ga0114997, IMG submission 87045) | Marine microbial communities from western Arctic Ocean - ArcticOcean_MG_CB4_136 | ecosystem: Environmental > Aquatic > Marine > Oceanic | place: Arctic Ocean: Canada Basin | collected... | reverse complement strand
GGTTTATATATTTTGCTTGATAATTAAGCATTACTTTAAAACTTGCACTATTTTAGCTCAATCTTGTTATTTGTTGATAGCTTTATTTGTATTGATAACCTAGTTTCTGATTGCAAATCAAGGTTTTGAAAATTTAAATCTCTTTGGAATGAGTTTTGCTTTCAATTAGTTTGAATTATGTTTCTATATTTTAATTTTCTAAAAGTAACTTAAAATGCTTAATTTTTGAGAAAACTGATTAAGTTTGTAAATAATTTAAGTAGTAAATTTTTTACAGGGCAGTTAGTTATTAATTTTTATAAAGGTAGTATCGGTAAAGCTCAATTGACCAAAACACTCAAATCTTCAGATTTAAGTGATATAGATATCTAATACTGGTTTTAAGTGTAAAAAATTGATAAAATTATACAATTTTTTAGGACCGCCGCCTTAGCGATGCCGCATCGAAAAATTAAACAATAAATAGAGGAGACAAACAATGTTTTTACGTTTTAGAAAAAAAATTTACGGTGCATCTGCATTACTTATAATCATTCTTGGACTACCATCACTGGTATTCGCATTTGGAACCAAGATCAAAGTAGATGATACAAAATGGTTTCTCGTGGGTATGGGATTTAGAAGTTCTATTGATGTAACTGAGGGCGGTGCTGATAATGGTGCAGATGGCACTAATATTAAAAATGATCATATGCGCCTTTACACAGCAGCCAAGATGCATAAAAATATATCTGTAGAGTTTAATACCGAAATTGCTGGTGGTCAGAAAAATTTAGATATTCGACTTTTGGATGCAGTTGCTAAGATAAATATAGCGGGTTTTGATTTTTGGACTGGTAGATTTTTGCCTCCAAGTGACCGATCAAACCTTGACGGCCCTTATTTCTTAAATGCATATCAGTTTCCAATTGCGCAGGCTTATCCAGCTATATTCGCTGGCCGTGATAATGGTGCAGCGATTATGAAGGAATATAATGGCGGTCAATTCAAGTGGTCCTATGGAGTGTTTGAAGGACGTACGGCTAATACAAATAGTGATGCTAATCCTGATAATGAAGATAATTTTCTTCATGCGGCTCGAGCAACAATAAATTTTTGGGATCCAGAGCCTGGTTATTATACAACGAGCTCATATTATGGTGCTAAAGATGTTTTAGCTTTAGCCTTTGTCTATCAACATGAGAAAGATGGTGCAGGAACTGGTACTAGCGATGCTCTTAGATCTGATTTTAATGCATGGAGTATTGATGGATTAATGGAAAAGAAAATTCAAAATGGTGCAGTAGTAAACCTTGAAGGTGCCTACTACAATTATGATACCGATGACAAGGTTGATTCGAGTATTACCCAGGGGCAAAGTTACCTTTTGCTAGCTAGTTACTTGATGCCGAACAGTATCGGTTGGGGAAAACTACAACCTTATGTACGTCAGCAGCATTTTTCTCGGGAAACTGATGGAGACGCTACAGCTAATGGAGGTCACTGGCGTACAGAGGGGGGTCTGAATTATATCATCGATGGTCATAATGCGAAATTAAACGCTACTTATTATGTTGATAAAAATGGGACGGGAGCTGCCGAGAGAGGTACTTTTTTAGTTGGTTTCCAATTTCAATTATAGTTCTAATTCCTAAGATAAAAGGGGAGTGGCTTCTTGCCTCTCCCCTTTTTTTGTTTGTAAAAACACTCCTGAATTTATATTTAAACTCAATCTATTTCTGAAGCATTTCCCTAGGGAATTTTAATTTCACGTATCCCCTCCTGTTTCTTTTAAGTTTAAAAACTCAGCAAAACCTATGTTAAACGCTTTATTTTAGAGCGTAATAATAAGTTTTATTTTTTGTCTTAGTTTTTAAGTGCCTATTTTTCAATGATTTTTGTCTGTTTGTTTTTGGCATTGGAATTGCTAATTAAATAGTTATGTAAGGATTACTACCAAGATAATTATTAATTTGCCTTTGAAAGGATTAAGTGGAAGATGAATTATTTTAAATCAAAACATGGCTTCTCATTATTCAATTTTAAGTTTCTTATTTTAGCTTTTTTATTGTTTGTAGTCAGCGCCACTGCGCAGGCAGCTGATACGATTAAGGTAGGTGTATTGCATTCTCTATCCGGCACGATGGCTATTAGTGAAACATCATTAAAGGATGTTGCTTTGATGGCGATTGAGGAAATTAATGCAAAAGGTGGGTTACTTGGAAAAAAAATAGAACCTGTCGTGGTTGATCCAGCATCGGACTGGCCTTTGTTTGCTGAAAAAGCTCGAGAGTTAATACAAAAGCATAAGGTTGCGGTTACATTTGGTTGTTGGACATCTGTTTCGAGAAAATCGGTTCTTCCAGTTTTTGAAGAGCTGAATGGATTACTTTTTTACCCTGTTCAATATGAAGGTGAAGAGTCATCTTACAATATTTTTTATACAGGAGCTGCTCCTAACCAACAAGCCATTCCAGCAGTAGAATATTTAATGAGTGACGATGGCGGTGGAGCTAAGAGATGGGTTCTTTTAGGGACTGACTATGTTTATCCGCGCACGACTAACAAGATTCTTAATTATTTTCTAAAATCTAAAGGCGTAGCTAAAAAAGATATTATGGAAACCTATACGCCATTTGGCCATAGTGATTACCAAACAATAGTTGCAGATATTAAAAAATTTGCAGCGGGAAAACCTACTGCAGTTGTCTCAACAATTAATGGTGATTCAAATGTCCCTTTTTATAAAGAACTTGGTAACCAAGGTTTAAAAGCGGAAGATATTCCAGTAGTTGCATTTTCTGTAGGTGAAGAAGAGTTGCGTGGTATTGACGCAAAACCTTTAGTTGGGCATTTGGCAGCATGGAATTATTTTATGTCTGTTAAAACTCCTGAAAATAAGGCGTTCATTAAAAAATGGAATGCATATGTTAAAAAAAATAAGCTACCAGGCGGGTCTAAACGGGTAACTAATGATCCGATGGAAGCCACTTATATTGGTATTAAGATGTGGGCTCAAGCTGTTGAACAGGCTGGCACTACCGATATTGATGCTGTCCGTCAGGCAATTGGTGGTCAAACTGTTAATTCTCCCTCAGGTTTTAAAATTACAATGGATGCTAAAAATCACCACTTACATAAACCTGTAGTCATAGGTGAAATACAAGCTGATGGCCAGTTTGAAGTTGTTTGGAAAACCGATGGGCCTATACGAGCACAGGCTTGGAGTCCTTTTATTCCAGAAAGTTCTAAAAAAGTAGCTGATTGGACTTATCCTTGGGTATGCGGAAATTGTACAAAGGCTAAATTCTAGTTCATTTAATTGCTTCCTTAGTCTCATAGGTTACTTAAATTACTATTATTAAGTAGTTTCTTGAGACTAGGGTAATATATATTTTAAACTACTTTAATATCATTAGGAATTCCATTCACTTACTGTGGGTGGAATTTCTTTGCTTATAGAAAGTATCTGTTTAATGGCTGAAATTACTTTTCCTTATAAAAGTGACTTTTTTACTGATAGTGATAAGTCTATACAGTTGGTTTTTAGAATTTTAGGAACTTTTATAATTCTGTTCATTTTTATAGCCCCTATATCGATAGTAGAAGCCAATATATTCGAAGTAACTATCCAAGAATTAGGTAGTAAAAGTCGCTCAACGATAAAAATAGCAGTAAAAAAACTTGGTGATCATGGTGATCCTGCAGCACTACCCGCGTTATTGGCTCTTAAAAATAAACGTTTGGCAATTACAGAAAATGAAAGACTAGTGATTCTTAATGAATCAGAGAGTAAAGGGAGAGATTTTTTTACAGGAGATATATTAAATGTCGAATCATTGGTGATTACAAAACCAATGATCAATAATTCAGTTAGAAGAGTGTTATCGACAGCAATTGCAAAATTAAAATTAACCTCTGATGACCCCGTACTTAGATTGGAAGCTGCTAAAGATTTACTGAGACGTTCTTCGAGCTCAATAATACCATTAGTTGAGATCTCTTTAATAAAAGAGAAGAACGATAATATTAAAGAAGTTTTGTTATTGGTTTTAGCAAAAGAATATCTTCAGGGTGATGATAAGAAAAAACGGATTGAATCGATTAATACAATTAAAAATTTTGGTAGTAAAGAGTTTTTTAGCGTTCTAGAGGAATTACTTATAAAAAATGATGAAGGTGAGTTTCTGGAAAAAGATTCTGAAATTAGAAGGAATGCTGCTGAGGCAATCAAGTCTGTTAAGAAGCGCCAAGTTTTCATCGACCAGGTTGCGAATTTATTTTATGGATTGAGTTTGGGTAGCATACTACTTCTTGCTGCCTTGGGGCTGGCAATTACATTTGGTCTAATGGGAGTCATTAATATGGCCCATGGTGAAATGATAATGATTGGTGCTTATGCAACTTTTGTTGTTCAAAATATATTTATTAAGTATTTACCCAGTCTTTTTGATTGGTACTTAATAGTGGCTATTCCTGTATCATTTCTTGCTAGTGCCATTGTTGGTATTGTTTTAGAAAGAAGTGTTATACGGCATCTCTATGGTCGACCTCTAGAAACTCTTCTTGCTACTTGGGGTATTAGCTTGGTTTTAATTCAATCAGTAAGGTTAATTTTTGGTGCTCAAAATGTCGCGGTTGAAAACCCTTTTTACCTCTCTGGCGGGATTGAAGTTTTTAGTGGTGTTATTTTCCCCTATAGCCGTATTGCCATTATTATATTTGTAATTTTTATTGTGATATTAATCTGGATGCTATTACAAAAAACGCCTCTCGGACTGCAGGTCCGTGCTGTAACTCAAAACCGAGAGATGGCTGCTTGTATGGGTATATCAACACATAAAGTTGACATGTGGACTTTTGGGTTAGGTTCAGGTGTGGCTGGCCTTGGTGGTCTTGCACTCTCTCAAATAGGCAATGTTGGGCCAGAGTTAGGACGCATGTATATTGTTGACTCTTTTATGGTTGTTGTTCTGGGAGGTGTTGGGAAAATTGCTGGTACAGTCGCCGGGGCATTTAGTATAGGAATCGTTAATAAAATTTTAGAACCATTTTCGGGCGCTGTGTTAGGAAAAATAATAGTTCTCGTTCTTATTATCGCTTTAATTCAAAAACGCCCACAAGGATTGTTTGCTCCTAAAGGTCGTAATACTGAGGATTGATTTAACAATAATGATAAAAGAATTGATTTCATTACACTCCTTAAGAGGTTGGTTATATAGCTTTGGACTTCTGGCCTTAGCAGTTATTTTGCTTCCTGTTCTAAATATATTTATTTCAGAAGAATCATTTTTACATGTGCCCAATTATGTTTTCCCTTTGTTAGGTAAGTACTTGTGTTATGCACTAGTCGCCTTAGCGATTGACTTAATTTGGGGATATACAGGAATCTTAAGTTTAGGGCATGGAGTTTTTTTTTCAATGGGTGGTTATGCTATGGGTATGTACCTAATGAGAAGCATAGGGAAAGAGGGTATGTACAAAAGTGAATTGCCTGACTTTATGGTTTTTTTAGATTGGAAAGAATTACCGTGGTATTGGTATGGTTCTGATTACTTTAGTTTTTCTTTACTAGTAATTCTTTTATTGCCGGGATTATTTGCATTTGTTTTTGGATATTATGCTTTCAGGTCACGTATCAAGGGAGTTTACTTTGCAATTATTACTCAGGCAATGACCTACGCTCTTATGCTTTTATTTTTCCGTAATGATACAGGCTTTGGTGGTAATAACGGTCTTACCGACTTTAAAAGAATTCTAGGCTATTCTCTGCAAGAACCATCGACGAAAATGAGTCTATTTATAATCACAGCGATCGTTTTATTTTTAAGTTATATCCTTTCCCGTTATATTGTTAAATCCAAATTAGGTCGAGTACTTACTGCCATTCGAGATGTTGAAAGTCGTGTTATGTTTTCTGGTTATAATACATTGCATTACAAACTTTTCATTTGGACATTGTCTGCATTTTTATGTGGTATAGCTGGAGCTCTTTATGTGCCACAAGTGGGAATCATTAATCCAAGTGAAATGCAACCTTCTAACTCAATTGAGATGGCTATTTGGGTTGCGGTAGGTGGTCGAGGGACACTAGGCGGTGCAATTTTAGGAGCTGGTTTGATAAATATCGCAAAAAGTTGGTTTACAGTTGCAGCACCTGATTATTGGCTTTATTTCTTAGGAATACTTTTCATTTCTGTAACATTGTTTTTACCGAAAGGATTAATCGGTATTTTTGATCATTTTTCTTCTCATAAAAAAAATAGAAAATTGTAAAGATGAATAGTAAAAATACTAAGGTTAAAGATGATTTTATTGATACAGGGCATGGTTGTATCTTGTATTTAGAAAATATTACTGTCAGTTTCGATGGTTTTAAGGCTCTTGATGATTTAAATCTATATATTGATGATGGAGAGTTGAGGTGCATTATAGGCCCAAATGGTGCGGGAAAAACCACTATGATGGATGTAATTACTGGAAAAACTCGTCCAGACAAAGGGACAGCATTTTTTGGTCAATTTTTGGACCTTACACAAATGACAGAATATGAAATATCGCATGCAGGTATCGGAAGAAAATTTCAAAAGCCCACTGTATTTAAAAATCACACAGTTTTTGAAAATTTAGAGTTAGCTCTACATACCAATAAAGATATTTGGACATCATTATTTAGGTGTCTTACCGAAGAGCAAAAAGAAACTATTAATGAAACTTTAAAGACTATTGGTTTAATGGAATATTCAAAAACTCGTGCGGGTTTGTTGTCTCACGGTCAAACACAATGGTTGGAGATTGGTATGCTATTAGTGCAGGATCCAAGGTTGTTGTTAATTGATGAGCCAGTAGCTGGAATGACGCATCAAGAGACTGAACAAACTGCTGAACTTTTAAGTTCTTTAGCTGGGAAACATTCTGTGGTAGTTGTTGAGCATGAAATGGATTTTATTCGCTCTATTGCCAATAAGGTTACGGTTTTGCATGAAGGACATGTCCTTGCAGAAGGTTCTATGGAAGATGTACAAAATAATCCTAATGTCATCGAAGTCTATTTGGGGAGTTAATATTTTGTTAAAAATTGAGAAATTAAATCAATTTTATGGGGAAAGTCATACTCTTTGGGATATTGATATTAATATTTTGGCTGGTTCCTGCACCTGTTTGATGGGAAGAAATGGAGTTGGTAAGACAACCCTATTAAAATCTATAATGGGATTACTACCAACTTCATCCGAAAATATTACTTACGATAGTACTAACCTAACTAATAAGCCTGCAGAAACGAGGGCATCAAAGGGAATTGGTTATGTGCCTCAGGGACGAGATATTTTTACTCAATTGACTGTTGAGGAAAATCTTCGAGTTGGTCTTCTTGCTCGTGAAGATGGGCTACGTGTGATTCCTGAATTTATATTTGAAATTTTTCCTGTCTTGAAACAGATGCTTCATCGTCGAGGAGGAGATCTTTCCGGTGGACAGCAGCAACAATTAGCTATCGGAAGAGCACTATCGATTGATCCTAAATTATTAATTTTGGATGAACCTACAGAAGGAATCCAGCCTAATATAGTTCATGAAATTGGAGATATAATTATTCATCTTAATCAAGAAAGAGGAATGACTATACTTCTGGTTGAACAGAAACTTCCTTTTGCGCGTCGTGTTGCCCAACAATATTATATTCTCGATAAAGGACGAAATGTTGCGTCTGACAAAATGGAAAACCTAGGCGAAGATATTATCGACCAATATTTGAAAGTGTAAATGTAGTCAGGTATTATGAGCCAAACTTTAATTCTTTAATTTAAATGATTAGATAAAGGACTTTATTTTGGCTGCTCAAGAAGGTGTAATATTCCCACCCAAAAAACATACACTCATTCAAGTGTATAGTTTTAATGATTTGCCATTGATCGCGATGAACTTGATCCGAATTGGAGCTCAGGTTCCTGGTATGGCTTCTGAAGTCGGAACGCATCCAATGGTTAAAAAATCAATAGACAGTAGTCTCGGAGGAGTAATTAATGCGGTAGTCGGGTTTGGTCCGATGTTATGGATTCTGGTTACTCCTGATGCACCAACTCGTGGTGGCTTTCACTCATTTGATGAAATAGAAGTTAAGGGAATAGAAGTTCCAGAAACGGAAGGTGATATGTTTCTTTATTTTTCTTCTGATTATGCTGAACTTAACAGCATCCTTGCATCTAGTATTAAAGAACACTTTGGCGCAGACTCACACCTTATTGAAGAGAGATCCTTTGAGGGAGGTGATCATTCGGATATTATAAGTGAAAAGGATAAAGTCCTAATAGATAGATCAATCAATCTTGATACAATGGACAGTAGTTTTGCATTAACTCAAAATTTTAATACAAATGATACATACACTTGTGACCTTCCTCGTCATAATTTTTCTGGGAGTGTAGACTCGGGGTTAGGCCGTTATGCTATAACCTTTAGTAATCAACCAAAATTATTAGAAGAGCATAGCGAGTCCGTTTCCCAACCTCCCATATCCCGGGGACTTTTCTTTATACCTTCTTTAGATCTATTGACTAGTCTTAGAATGGGTGGAATTCGAATGGGCTCACTAGCCATTAATGCTAAATGGAAAGAGTAACTAATAGCTATTGTTTTAAATTAAAAAAAATAATCTTAAAATAATCTACCGCAAAATAACTCCTTGAGTGAATCCTTTCTGGATTAATAATGTTGATAAAAAGCCCACATTATTTAATCAAAATAATGTAATATTGCTCTCTTCAATACGTTTTTAGGAGAAAATTTGTGCCCAAGCGAGGTTGGTTGTTTGTTTTTGAAGGAATAGATGGTACTGGGAAAAGCACGCAATGCCGTAAAATGGAAGATTATTTAAATACAAAAGAAGTTCCTTCTGTACACTTAAGAGAGCCTACAGATGGAGTTTGGGGGCAAAAAATACGAGAGATTTTAACTATTGGAAGAGGTAATGTTACTCGTGAAGAGGAACTTTCTTGGTTTATTGAAGATCGGAAGGAAGATGTAGAAAAAAATATCTTGCCAGCATTAGATCAAAATAAGGTAGTTCTTCTTGATAGGTATTATTATTCGACAGCAGCATATCAAGGGGCACTTGGTTTTAATCCAGGTAGTATAATTCTTGATAATGAAATATTTGCCCCCGTTCCGGATAGGGCTTATATTTTTTCAGCAACACCGGAAGAATGTTTGGCACGAATCGAAAGTTCGCGCGAAACTCAAAGTTCGTTTGAAAAACTAGAATATCTAAAAAGTGTTCAAAAAATATTTGACACATTTGAAGGTAAAAATATTAAAAGAATAAATAGTAATAAAACAATTGACGATATTCACGGTATATTATGTAGGGACATAAATAAATTTATAGAGGCATGAAATGAAACGATTCATACTAGCTATTACAGGAGCTAGCGGGGCCTGCTACGCGAAAAAATTATTTGATGTGCTTAAGGGTAACTGTGAATTACACGTGATAGTATCTGATCGAGGAGTAGAATTACTAAACCTTGAATTAGATTTAAAGACCTCTTATTTTTCAGGTGATAATGTAACGCTCTATAAAAACTCAAAAATAAATACATGTATTGCTAGTGGTTCATTTAAAACTGATGGAATGATTGTGGTTCCTGCAAGTATGGGGACTATAGGACGGATTGCCTCTGGAGTATCTACAACAATGGTCGAAAGGGCCGCTGATGTAATATTGAAAGAAAAACGTAAATTAATTATTGTTCCGCGCGAGACCCCATTTAGCACGATTCATTTAAAAAATCTTTTGGCTTTAGATCAAGCTGGAGCTCATATTTTACCAGCATCACCAGCATTTTATTCTGGTCAAAAAACTTTTGAAGACCTAGTTGATTTTGTTGTTGCAAGGATACTTGATCAGTTAGGTGTTGATCAAAACCTTATGAAACCATACAAAGGCTGACATTTAATTTTGATTGATATTAATTAATGATTTACCTCGATAACGCTGCAACCACTCGAATAACTCCGAAGGTAATGGATGTTCTGAAGGATTCGATGGACTCAGACTTTGCTAACTCTGGGGCTATTTATTCCATTGGGCTTGATGCACGAAAAAAAATAGAACGTGCGCGCGAAAATATATCGAAGACTTTAAACATTCCTCCTACGCATAAAATTATTTTTACTAGCGGCGGCAGTGAGTCAAATAATTTATTTATTAAGGGTCGTTGTTTTCCAGATAAAACAATTGCTTATCTCGGGCTTGAGCATCCAAGTGTGAGAGAGCCGATTGAATACCTTAGTTCACTTGGAAATAACTCACTTAATTTGGTTCAATCTCAATTTGAAGGACGGCTTGATTTAAGTAAAATTTCAACTCTTTCTGATAGCCGATCACGGTTATTATGTCTCTCTCATGTGAATAATGAATTAGGAACAGTAAATGATCCTTCTCTTGTTATTAATGCTCTTTGTGAAGAATCACCTAAAACTCGGTTATTTATGGATGGTGTTCAGGCAGTCGGTATATTAAAAATTCCCTCGCAAGTTTGGTCT
>Ga0114997_10004708_pt1 | contig 10525 bp, 11 predicted proteins | sample ArcticOcean_MG_C_2_FD_87045 | JGI IMG/M metagenome (GOLD analysis project Ga0114997, IMG submission 87045) | Marine microbial communities from western Arctic Ocean - ArcticOcean_MG_CB4_136 | ecosystem: Environmental > Aquatic > Marine > Oceanic | place: Arctic Ocean: Canada Basin | collected... | reverse complement strand
TTGAAGTAAGACAGATGAAATTACAATTGTTCCACCAACTAAAACCATTAATGGTGGAGTTTCATTTACAAAAAGCCAAGCCCATAAGGGTCCCAGAACAGCTTCTGTTAACATAATAATTCCGACCATTGCAGAAGGTGTTCTAATTGCACCAATTGTTATAAAAATAAAACCAAAACCTACTTGGAAAAAACCAGCTAAAAATCCTAAAAAAATATCATGAGATGAAACCATAATTTTGTTAGATAACAAATACCCAATAATTGCTGCAAAAACACCTGCTATGAATTGAGCAGGTACCATATCGACTTTGGGATACTTTCTTACAACAAGTATAAGTATTGCAAATGAAATAGGCATTGCAAAAGCACCTACGTTTCCAATCATATCACCCGCTGATAAAGAATTTCCTAACATCAATATAATACCAGCTATAGCCAAAATAATTGATATTAGAGTTATTGAGGAAATTTTTTCTTTTAAAAAAATATATCCAAATATTGCTAGAAAAATTGTTTGTGTTTGTATTATAAAGTTAGCATTTGCTACTGTTGTGTTGTACATCGAAAATACATACCCACAAAATCCAATAGATAAAATAAATCCTCCAAAAAAACCTGGTAGTCCAGAATCGTAAAAAGATTTAAAAACTTTTTTTTTATAAGTAATTATTAAATAAATCGAAATAACAAGTATAAAAAAAATACTCCTCCAAAATAAAATTTGCCATAAAGTAGATCCTTCGAATGACTTAACAATTAAGCCACCAAAACTTAGGCTACATGCACCCATAAAAACTAATAATGGACCAGGAAGATTTTTAATTATATTCATTTAAATACTTGTTTGTTTCGACTGTATATTCCTTAAATAATTTTTCGGCTTCTTCAAGCTTTACTTCTTTAAATTCTAACTTATTACCAGGCGCTAGTTGTGCAACCTTATCCAAATCTGCTGAAATAACTATGCCTATCTTTGGGTAACCACCAATGGTTCCATGGTCTGATAGTAAGATTATTGGTTTGCCATCTGCAGGGATTTGAATAACCCCTCTAACTAATCCTTCTGATTTTATATTTGTATTTACTATATTATCTAAATTTGGTCCATCCAATCTCATTCCCATTCTGTCCACAAGTTGACTTACTGTGTATTTTTCTTTAAAAAAAATATTTTGTGCTTGATTAGAAAAATAATCAAAGTTAGTTCCCTTTATTACCCTAACTATATTGTTAAATGAATCTTTATAATCTATTTGATTATTTTTGACATTCTCTATTTTTGATTTTTTTATGAAAATTTTTTCATTTATGCAATATTTTTTTCCATTATTTGGCCCTATTTGCGCTTTGGTATTTACTGAATAGCTTTTCCAGGTTTCTTTTAGTTCAAATCCACCACTGACCGATAAATATCCATAGACAGATTTTTTACTTGAAATAATATCTATTTGTTCGCCATCATGTAAATTATAGTTTTGATAGCATTTTCCTTCTTCAATTTGCGAATTGTTTCTTATGATATTAAAGAATATATCTCCTGTTATTCCAAAGTTAATATTTCCATTCCTTAGTTTTAATAGTGGTCCTTGATATGCAAATTCAATCGCGCCTTCATTTAATTTATTATTAACAATATTGTTTGCAAACTTATAATTTCTTTGATCCATAGCTCCACTAATAGTAATTCCAATATGATATAAATGATTTCTACCCGTATCTTGAATGGTCGTATTAATTCCCGGCCTTAATATTTCAAAATAAGTTTTACTCATTAAATTTAAAATATTCCTCCTTAGATATTTGAAAAAAAGTAACTTTATCTCCTGGTTTAATTAATGCAGGATCTTGCAAATTTGACTTATTAAATATCTTTCTAGGTGTATTTCCAATTATATTCCAACCTCCTGGGCTTTCAAAAGTATAAATATTTGCAAACTGTTCTGTAATACCAACAGAACCTTCCGGGACTTTAACCCTAGGCGTTTCTAATCTATTGCATCTAATTTTTTCATTTACATTACCTAAAAAAGGCATTCCAGCAATAAAACCTGTCATATAACAAAAGTATTCCTTATTAAAATAAAGTTTTAATATTTCTTTTTTAGATAAATTTAGTTTTTGATTCAATCTATCAAAATCTAATCCATATTCACCATCACAGCAGACTGGGATTTCAATTTTTTGATTTTTTTTTTCTATATTGTTGTAAATATTTAAATTTTCAATTATTTTTTTTAACTTTATGAAATTTGTTAATGATAAATCAAAACTGACTATTAATTTATTATATGATGGTGTTAAGTTGTTTATACCTATAATTTTTCCTTTTTTAATAAAATCTGTAAGATGATTAAAATAATTAATTACATTTGAATTTACGGTCTCATTTACTTCTGTGCCAAAATCACAATAAACAGCTGAATCACCAAGATTAGATATATTTTTAATCATGCTATGTTATACTAGAGACTAAAGACTATGGAAATTAATATCAATTGTGATTTGGGCGAAAAATCTAAGTTCCACTCTATAGAGAATGATCCTGAGTTATTAAATATTGTAAATTCTGCTAATGTGGCATGTGGTTATCATGCTGGTGATGAAGCAACAATGGAAATGATAGTTAAAATTTCAAAAAAAAATAATGTCAGCATTGGTGCTCACCCTTCATTTAACGACCCAGAAAATTTTGGAAGAAAAAGAATGAACCTAAGTTCTTTTGAAATAACAAATTTAATAATTGACCAATATAATACATTGCAATTTGTAGCTGAAAAAATACAACAGCAAGTTACACATATCAAACCACATGGTGCTTTGAACAACATGGCTTGTGAAAATCCAGAATTAGCTTTAGTTATTGCTACAGCAATCTATAGTATTGATAAAGATTTAATTTTTCTTGTTCCTACAGGATCGGAAATGGAAAAAGTTGCAAATAAACTCGATATGAAAATTGCATGTGAAATATTTGCTGATAGAAATTATGAAGATGATGGTAATTTAATATCTAGATCTAAACCAAATGCAATGATTATAGATCCTGAACTTGCAAAAGCACATGTATTAGAAATGATTAAAAACCAATCATTAAATTGTTTATCTGGTAAAAAAATTCCCTGTAAAATTGATTCAGTTTGTATTCACGGTGATAACAAAAGCTCACTAAATACTGCTAAAATAATTAAAAAAAATTTACATGATAACGGTTTAGATTTGTTACCTTTAAATAAAATGGCAAAGTTCATATAATTATGGTTAAAAAATATTTAACTCTTATTTTGATCAGTTTTTTTTTTACCCATATTTCTCTTGTAGCTGGGACCAAGACAATTTCTAATGCAGATGATACAGTTAATGAACCTAAGGGTTCCACTAAAACTTCAAATTATAATTTAGCTGTAAAATTTATTACCAAAGGAAATAAATACGACAAGAAGAATAAAAAAGATAAAGCAGAAAAATATTATAAAAAAGCTTTTAAACTTTTACTTAAATCAAATAAGGAGTTTCCAGCTAACCCGAATATTTTCAACTATTTGGGTTACGTTAATAGAAAACTTGGAAACTTTGAGGATGCGGAAATTTATTATTTATTAGGTTTAGAAATTGCTCCAAAACATTTTGGAATTAACGAATATTTAGGTAAATTATATGTAAATACAAATAGAATAGATTTAGCAAAAGAAAGGCTAAAAGTTTTAGAAAAATGTAATTGTGAAGAGTTTAAAGAGTTAAATAATTTCATAAAACTAAGTGCTTCTTAATATTAAACTGTTAAGAGTTTAATTATTAAATATTATGCTGAAAAAATACTTATTGTTCTTATTGATCTCTTTTATTTTTAATTCTTATACCTACTCTGCTAGTAATAGTGGTGGTGATAACAATGGAAAATCTATAAAAGTTAATAATTATAAAAAAGGATCAAGTTTAATAAAACAAGCAAAAAAATATGAAAAAAAGGGCAAAAATGAAAAAGCAAAAAAAAGATTTTCTAAAGCATTAAAATATCTACTTCTTTCAAACAAAGAAAAACCAAATCAACCCAATACTCTTAATTATTTAGGTTTTGCTTCAAGAAAAATTGGCAATTTTGAAATTGCAGAACAATATTATCTTGAAGGTTTGTCCATAAACCCAAATCATTTTGGAATTAACGAGTACCTTGGTGAATTATATGTCAATACTAACAGGTTAGACAAAGCCAAAGAAAGACTTAAAGTTTTAGAAAATTGTAATTGTGAAGAGTTTCTAGAATTGGATAAAGCAATTAAATCTGGTAGTTCTAAATATTAAATTGTTAAGAATTTAATAATCCAATATACTAACTAAATGAGTAAAAAATATTTAAGAGATATGATTGGTTATGGTTCTAACCAGCCAAAAATATCTTGGCCTAACAATGCTCGAATAGCTGTACAAATAGTTTTAAACTATGAGGAAGGTGCAGAAAGCTGCATATTGAACGGTGACAAATATTCTGAAACTTTTTTATCTGAAATTATTGGTGCTCAACCTGTAAAAGGACGACATATTAATATGGAGTCACTTTATGAATATGGATCTCGAAGTGGTTTCTGGAGATTACACAAGCTGTTCCAGGAAAAAAAAATTCCAATAACGATTTTTGGTGTTGGTATGGCCTTAGAAAAAAATCCTGAAGTATGTAAGGCTATTAAAAGTGCAAATTATGAAATTGCATCACATGGATGGAGATGGATTGATTATCAAAATATAAAAAAATCTGAAGAAAAAAAACATATGAAACTTGGAATTGAAGCGCATACAAGAATTTTTGGTGAGCGCCCATTAGGATGGTACACTGGTAGATGCAGCCCCAATACTAGAGATTTAGTTTTTGAAAATGGAGGATTTTTGTATGATAGTGACTCATATAGTGATGACTTACCTTACTGGGAAATTAGAAATAAAAAAAAACAATTAATTATTCCTTATACCCTTGATAACAATGACATGAGATTTGTAGCTAATCAAGGTTTCAATACAGGTGATCATTTTTTCACATATCTGAAAGATAGCTTTGACTCACTTTACGAAGAAGGAAAAACAAACCCTAAAATGATGTCCGTAGGATTACACTGTAGATTGATTGGAAAACCTGGAAGAATTCAATCTTTAAAAAGATTTTTAGATTATATACTTAGACATGAAGATGTGTGGATATGCAAAAGAATTGATATAGCCAAACATTGGATTAAAAACTATTCTAACTAATGTCAAAAAAAATTATTTTTACAAATGGTCTTATTGACTTAGCTCAACCTAGATTGGGTTCTAAGGTTGTATTTAAAACAGATGATTTTTTTGCTTCCGCTAATAGAATTATTAATCCCTTGCCTCCAGTATTTAAAGAAGGGTTGTTTGATAAAAATGGAAAATGGATGGATGGATGGGAATCAAGAAGAAAAAGAGCTTTAGGTCATGACTATTTAATTATTAAATTAGGTAAACCAGGATTGATTAATAAAATAGATGTCGATACTTCATATTTTAATGGCAATCAACCTTCTATGATTTCATTAGAAGGATGTAATTCAAATTTTAAAAGTATTAAAAATCTAAAATGGAAAACTATAATAAGTAAAAAAAAAACAAAAGCAAATAGTCATCATATATTTAACACTTCTTCTAAGTCAATTTTTACTCATATTAAATTAAATATATTTCCAGACGGTGGAGTTGCAAGATTAAGACTTTACGGAAAAATATCAAAAGAAAATAATAGCTTTGGAAGTAAAACAATTAATTTAGCATCACTATTAAATGGCGCGTCTATTATAGCCTGTAACAATGAACACTTTGGAAAAGCTGAGAATATTTTAGCTCCTGGAAAAGCTAAAAATATGGGTGATGGGTGGGAAACTAGAAGAAGAAGAGACAAGGGTTTTGACTGGCTAATACTAAACTCTATTAGTGGTAAAAAAATTGATAAAATTGAAATATCAACGCATCATTTTAAAGGAAATTTTCCAAGCCATTGCTCATTGCAAGCAGCATTTATACCAAGCAAAAAATCCTCTTCTTCGATTGTAAAAGATTCAAATAAATGGAAATTTTTAATGAATAAGGTTAATTTGTCTGCAAATAAAACTCACATGTTTAAAAATACATTAATGATAAATAATAAGATTAATTTTATAAAAATTAATATTTTCCCCGACGGAGGAATTTCTAGATTTAAAATTTTTGGCAAATCAATTTTATGAAAATAACAATTAACCCTAAACCAATTACAAAAGAAAATTTCTCAAAATTTGGTGATATGATTACAACTGCTGATATTAAACCACTCGAAATTAACAATGGTTATGCTAAAAGATTTGATGGAATAGCAAATTTAGATACTTCAAAAGATAATGGAGAAACTATTATATCTATTTTTTCTGCTCTAAAGAGATCTTTCCCCATGAAAATTGATATGATGGAAAAACATCCTTTGGGAAGTCAGGCGTTTATACCTATGAAAGAAACAACTTTTTTAGTATTTGTTGCACCAGAAGACAATAAACTTGATTTGAAAAAAGTTGAGTCATTTATTGTACCACCTGGAATTGGAGTGAATTACAATCCTGGCACCTGGCATTTTCCTTTAATATCTACTGAAAATATGAATTTTTTAGTAGTTGATAGAAAGGGTTCTGGAGATAACCTTATTATTGAAAGTTTAGATAAAGAACAAGTGATCCTAAACTATTAAAACCCGCCGCACGAATGCGACGGGTCCTTTTTTATCTATAAAATTTTCTTATTATTTTTTACTAGATATACTTAAATGAATTACAGCACCAAGTGATGCTCCAATTATCCATGCATATCCTCCGCCGCCGCCTAAGTTTGCGAAGAAATCATCTAGTCCCAAGAAAAGAATGTTCGGCCAAACAGTACCTACAGCAATGTAGCCTGAAAGAATCCAAGCTAACATTCCTTTGTGATTAAAGCCTCCATTATAATAATACTTTCCCTTGGTGCTAGCATCAAATAGTGCATCTACATCTATTCTTTCTTTTTTGATGATATAATAATCAACAATCATTATACCAAATACCGGTGCTAGAATTGCTCCAAGTGTATTAACAAATGGAAATAATCCCATTTGAGTAATAACTGCAACCCACATTCCACCTATAACAAAACCACAACCAGCTGTAATTAATCCACCTGTTTTAAAACTAATCTTACTTGGCATTAAGTTTGCTAAGTCGTAAGCGGGCGGAATAAAGTTTGCAACCATATTAATACCAACTGTTGCTGCAAAAAATGCAAATGCTGCAATAATTGTTAAAAACACGTTGTCAACTTTAGCTACCATTGCTGTTGGTTCTGCAATGTATTCACCGAAAATTGCGATTGTTCCACCAGTAATCATTAAAGTGATGAAAGAGAAGAAAATTACGTTTCCTACCAATCCCCATAGGTTACCCTTTTTCATCTCACTTTCATTCTTAACAAATCTAGCAAAGTCACCAAAGTTAATTACAACTGCAGCAAAATATCCAACCATAATTGAAAATACAGCAATGAAAGCTCCGAATGATCCTAATCCTTCAAAACCACCTGAACGAGTTCCACCAGAAAATACAGTTCCAACTTCTGATAAAAGTCCACCACCTGCTTTAAACCAAATAACAATCATTAAAACAATCATTACTACATAGACTGCTGGTCCTGCAAAGTTTAAGAATTTTCTAATAAGGTCTACACCTTGCCAGAATAGATAAACTTGGAATGCTGATACAAATATAAATGAAACCCACATTATACCTGTCATGCCAAGAAACATAACTTCACCTTCTATTCCTGTAATCCCAGTAATTAAAAGTGCTACTGCAGTCGATGCAGCATATGTTTGTGCTCCATACCAAAACATTGCAACAAGACCTCTGGCCATTGCTGGAAAATTTGCTCCAAATACACCCATACTTACACGGGCAAATACTGGGTATGGAATTCCATGTTTTACACTTGGTTTACCTGAAAGATTGACAAGCCACATAATAAAAAAACCTGCAAGAATTAATGCAGTAAATACAGCCCAACCATTTAGTCCTGAATATAAAAATAATGATGCCGCCAAAGTATAACCAAATAAACTTTGAACATCATTAGCCCATACGTTAAAGATTTCGAACCATCCCCAATTTTTCTTATTAGTTGGAGTTGGCGCTAAATCTGAATTGTAGAGTTTTGACGATCTACTCATATTATCTCCTTTATTTATTATTTATTTTTTTACTTAACCTCAATAAGTTACGATAACTCAAAATGCGACAATATGGTTTTTTAAAGCAGTGTAAACATAAAATTTAAAGGTATTTAATTAAACTATCCTTATTAAATGAAAAATTAAGCAAAAAACCCCCAAAATGGGCATAATTTTTATTTTTCAACATTAGATTGAGTTTATATATATTTTTTATATTATAAAATACCTTGATAGAACAATCCATTATAGAACAATCCATTATTTTAAGTCAAATCGTATTCATAGATATTGTTCTAGCAGCTGATAATGCAATCATTATTGGTTTAATTGCAGCAAACTTTGTTCCCAAAAATAGAAAACAAATTATTTTATGGGGTGTTGCTGGTGCTTTTGTTTTTAAAATTTTATTTGCTATTTTTGCTACTTATTTATTTGAATTTTATTTTATTAAAATCTTAGGTGGGCTACTCTTAATTTGGATTGTTAATGATTTAAGAAAAGATTTGCTTGAAATTAGAAAAACAAACTCTCAAACAAAAAAATTAAAAGAACCATCTTATATACAGAGTATTTATAAAGTTTTATTTGCTGATATAACTATAAGTTTTGATAATGTAATTGGCGTTGTTGGTGCTGCGAAAGGTTATTTTGAATTTATGATTTTTGGACTTATTTTGTCTGTTATTTTAACAGGAGCATTAGCTACATATTTGGCTAACTATATCCAAAAACATATTTGGGTTGCTTATATTGGCCTGGCATTTATCTTAATAGTAGCACTTCAGTTAATTATTGGAGGACTAGCTGATTTAGAAATACTAAATATTAATGAAAAATTTATTAAATATTTTTAATTAATATGAATGTTTTTTTTTAGGAAATTTTTTTCCCATAACATCTTTCGAATAGTTGAATACAGCATTTTGAATTATTTTTTTAATATTAGAATATTTTTTAACAAATCTAACTTTAATAGGATTTAAACCAATCAAATCATCTATAACTAATATCTGTCCGTCGCAATATTGTGAGGATCCTATTCCTATAGTAGGTATATTAACTGTGTTGGTTATCAGTTTTGCTAACGAAGTTTCAATACATTCCAAAACTATTGAAAAAACTCCTGCTGCCTCTAAGAGTTTTGCATCATTTAAAATTTTATTTCTTTCAAAAATTTTTTTTCCTTTAAACCTAAACTTGCCAATTTCAGATTGTGGTAAAAGACCCAAGTGACCCATTACAGGAATTTTGTTTTTTATTAAAAACTTAATTATATCAATAATTTTTTTTCCACCCTCTAATTTGATTGCATCACATTTTGTCTTTGACATTATTTTTCTTGCGTTATGGAGAGCTTCCTTATTATTTCGATAAGTATTAAAAGGCATATCTACAACCATAAGGCTTTTTTTAATGCCCTGTCTAACACTTTTGGAGTGTTCAATCATCATTTCAAGAGTAACACTTCTAGTGGACTTATAATTGTATAATACTGAACCTAATGAATCTCCAACTAAAATAACATCACAATATTTATCAATGATAGAAGCTATATTTTTGGAGTAAGCCGTTAAAGAAATAATCTTTGACTTATTTTTTTTATTTATTAATTTTTGAAACTTATTCATTATTCCAGTTCAATAGTACTCGGTGGCTTAGAAGTAATATCATAAACAACTCTATTAATCCCTCTAATATTATTAATAATTTTATTAGAAATTGTTTGCATAAATTTTTTATCAAAATTAAAGAAATCAGCTGTCATACCATCTTCAGAAGTTATTGCTCTAAGAAGACAAATATGTTCATAAGTTCTATTATCACCCATGACACCTACGGTTTTAACCGGAAGTAATGCGGCATATGCTTGCCAAATTTTGTGATATAAATTTTCTTTTTTTAACTGATCAATAAAATAATTGTCAGCTTCTTTTAAAATTTTAATTTTATCATGTGTAATAATACCAGGTATTCTAATTGCCAAACCAGGACCAGGAAATGGATGCCTAGAAATTATATCTTTTGATAAATTGAGTTCGAGACCTAATTTTCTAACTTCATCTTTAAATAAAAATTTTAGAGGCTCAACTAATTTAAGTTTCATTTTCTTTGGAAGGCCACCAACATTATGGTGTGATTTTATTTTGGAGGTTTGACTGCCAGTCACAGATCTGCTTTCAATTAAATCAGGATAAAGAGTTCCTTGAGCAAGAAATTTAACATTTTTTATTTTTTTTGCACATCTTTCAAATATCTTAATAAACAAATTTCCAATTATTTTTCTTTTTTTTTCTGG
>Ga0114997_10004707_pt1 | contig 10526 bp, 12 predicted proteins | sample ArcticOcean_MG_C_2_FD_87045 | JGI IMG/M metagenome (GOLD analysis project Ga0114997, IMG submission 87045) | Marine microbial communities from western Arctic Ocean - ArcticOcean_MG_CB4_136 | ecosystem: Environmental > Aquatic > Marine > Oceanic | place: Arctic Ocean: Canada Basin | collected... | reverse complement strand
TATCAGGTTTACACTGAAGTTTGTTCATCATGTCACTCAATGAAATATGTAAGTTATAGAAATTTATTTGAAGTTGGTGGACCAGAATTCACAGAAGACCAAGCAAAAGCTATAGCAGCAAGTTTTGAAGTTACTGATGGACCAAATGCTGATGGAGAAATGTTTATAAGACCAGCAAAGTTATCAGACAAATTTGTCATGCCTTTCGCAAATGTAAAAGCAGCACAAGTGGCAAATGGAGGTGCTTATCCACCAGATATGTCGGTATTAGCAAAAGCTAGAAGTGGTGGTGTAGATTATATTTATTCAGTACTTTTAGGTTATGAAGATCCACCTAGTGGAGTAATTCTTGAAGACGGTGTTTATTACAATAAATATATGTATGGAAACAATATTAAAATGTCAGAGCCATTGTCAGATGGTCTAATAGATTACAGCGATGGAACAGTTGCATCAAAAGAACAGATGGCTAAAGATGTAACAACATTTTTGATGTGGGCTGCAGAACCACACTTAGAAGCGAGACATAAAATGGGTTTTAAAGCAATTTTGTATTTAATTATTTTAACAATACTGGTTTACTTCAGCATGAAGAAGATTTGGTCACGTATTGAATCTGAAGTTTAAAATATCACCATCCTTAACAATATAATCTTTTCCTTCAAGTCTCATTTTCCCATTAGTTTTTGAGTTAACCCAACCGTCATTTGTTATAAAATCTTCATAAGCGATTGTTTCTGCTCTTATAAAACCTTTTTCAAAATCTGTATGTATTTCACCAGCAGCCTTTGGTGCTGTACAATTTTTTGGTATAGTCCATGCCCTAGTTTCTTCAGGTCCAGATGTAAAATAAGTATCTAGTTCTAAAACATTATAGCCTTTTTGAATTAACATATTTAAACCAGTTTTTTTTAATCCAATCATTTCCATATAATTTTCTTTTTCTTCTCTTTCAAGCTGGTTTATTTGATTTTCAATATCCGCTGAAACTATTAGTGTGTTTTTTTCATCAAATTTTTTTATAAAGGCTTCAGTATATTGATTGCCACTTTGAATGCTTGCTTCATCAACATTACAGACAAAAATTTTAGGCTTTAGGGAAAGCAAACTACTTTGGTTTAGTAATTTTTTTTCAAACTGATCATGAAGAATTTGAATATCTTTAGAATTGTTAATACAATCTGAAGCTATTTCTAAAATCTTTAATTGCTCTTCATCAATATTTTTTTTATTACTTTTTTCTAATCTTTTTTGAATAGACTCTAAATCTGCTAACATCATTTCTGTTTCAATGATCTCTAAATCTCTTATAGGATCTATTGTAGGATTAACATTTTGAATATCATCAGAATCAAAACATCTAATCATGTGAACTATTGAATCAACTTCTCTTATGTGGGATAGAAATTTATTTCCCAAACCTTCGCCTTTTGATGCACCCTTTACCAACCCAGCAATATCAACAAATTCTATAGTTGTGTTTATTTTTTTTTTTGATTTTGATATTGTTACTAATTTATCCAGTCTTTCATCTGGGACAGGAACAACGCCAACGTTTGGTTCAATTGTACAAAATGGAAAGTTAGCCGCTTGAGCTTTACTAGAATTTGTAAGTGCATTAAATAAAGTTGATTTACCAACATTAGGTAAACCAACAATTCCGCACTTAAAACTCATCTATTTATTATTTACTGTACTTGAGAATAAATCTAATTTTTTATCAATTAGTATGGATATTGAATTGATAATATTACTTGTGATTTTTTCTAGTTGTATCATTTCATCTTCATTGAAGTCTTTTAATACATGGTCTGAGACATCGACCTTAGTTTTTGGTCTTCCAATTCCTATTCTTACTCTAGAATAATCTTTTCCTATAAATTTATCTATTGACTCAATTCCATTATGTCCCGCACTTGAGCCAGCAAATTTTGCTTTTATTTTCCCAAATTCAATGTCTAGATCATCATGAAATACGATTACATCCTCAGCATCTATCTTAAAATATTCAATTAATTCACGAATACAAATTCCTGAATTATTCATAAAAGTTAAGGGTTTTATAGCGTAAATTTTTTTTTCATTGATATTTCCAGTAGTTAGCAATCCTTTGAATTTAGGTTTTTGCTTTGATAATTTGAAGTTCTGATTGAGTGCATCAATCATTTTAAAACCAATGTTGTGTCTATTATTTTCACTATCAGGAGTTGGGTTTCCTAAACCTACGAATAGAAGCATAATTTTTTTAAACTTTTTCTAGGAATCTTCACTACAATAAATTGATTATTTTTTTTCTTCAGGAACTTTTTTTTCTTCACTTTCTTTTTTATCTCCATCTGCTGCTGGAGCCACATCTTTACCTTCTGCTGCTCCCTCTTCACTTTCTACTGCTTCAGCTGGTTTTTCTGGTTCCTTCATAACTGTAGGAGCCGCTAATGTTGCGATCACAAAATCTCTTCCTATAATTGTTGGCGTCACACCTTCTTCTAATTTAATTGAAGATATTTTAAAACTTTCACCAATTTCTATCCCATCCAGATCTATTGTAATTGATTCTGGAATTTTTTCACTAGGGCATTTTAATTCAATTCTTCTTCTAACTATGTTTAGTACCCCACCTCGTTTGAGACCAGGAGATTTTTCATGATTAATAAATTTTACTGGCACTTCTATTCTAATTTTTATTCCAGTAACCACTCTTAGAAAGTCAATATGAATTGGTTCATCAGACACAACGTTATATATAATTTCTTTTGGTAATACATTTTGATTTTTGCCATCTAAATTAAGTGTAATAATATTTGATAAAAAGTTTTCTTTCTCTATCAAAGATTTAAGAGTTTTTTTTGAAACTGAAACTTTTTCATTTTGCTCAGTTCCACCATATATAATTCCTGGGATATCACCTTTTAATCGAAGAGATCTAACATCACCTTTTGATTTAGTGTTTCTAATATTTGCTTCAAGTGAATTCATAAAAATAAGCCTTTTAACGCAAGTTCTTCAATAACTCAAGATAATTATTTAAATAAGTCTGATACCGAAGTTGAATTAGAAATTCTTTTAATAGCCTCACCCATAAGACTGGAAATTGGTAAAACTTCAATATTTTTAACTTTTTTGATTTTATTCTGATTGTCAATCGTGTCTGTTATTACTAAATTTTTAATAACTGATTTTTTGACTTTATCTACAGCCTCTCCACTTAGAACACCGTGAGTGATGTAAACATAAACTTCTTTAGCCCCTCTATCCTTTAAGGCTTTTGCAGCATTTACTATAGTTCCTCCAGAATCGATTATATCATCTACTATAATGCAAGTTTTACCCTTAACATCTCCTATTACATTCATGACCTTTGATTGACCTGGCTTAGGTCTTCTTTTATCAACAATAGCAAGATCAGCATTTAAAATTTTACCAAGAGCCCTTGCTCTTTCTGTCCCCCCAACATCTGGAGCAACACAAATTATATTTTTATTTTTAATATTTTTTTTGACATGTCTTGCAAAAATAGGTGTAGCAAATAAATTATCCACAGGTATATCAAAAAAACCTTGAATTTGGCCCGCATGTAGATCAACAGTAACAACTCTATCTGCACCAGCCTTAGTAATTAAATTTGAAACAAGTTTTGCAGAAATAGATGTTCTGGGTACTACTTTTCGATCTTGTCTTGCATATCCAAAATAAGGAATAACAGCAGTTATATTTTTTGCCGAAGATCTTTTTAATGCATCAATACATAAAAGTAATTCCATTAAATTATCATTTGCAGGTGAAGAGATGGATTGAATTATAAAAATACTGTTACCTCTAATATTTTCATTAATCTCTATATAAATTTCTCCATCAGAAAAGTTTTTAATACTAGAATTTACAAGTTTAGTTTTTAAATATTTTGCAATATTTTTACTTAATGGTTTATTGCTATTCCCTGTTAATAATTTCATGAGATAACATTAATTAATCATAATTATTGAAATATTTCTACCATAATCATTCTCATTGCGACCAATAGATCTTCTTGCACTAAAAAAATTATTTTTAATATTAAATGTATCTTTATTGATAACATCAATTTTCTTAATATTTAGGCTCTTTAATTGAAAATAAATATATTTATTTAAGTTAAAGTAGTTTTTATTCTTAGTTTTTTTGAAAAATTTTTTATTATTTCTGTCTTTTTTAATAAATTTTTTAATAAAATTATGTCTTACCTCATAATTATTAACAGAAATGCATGGACCTATAGCAGTGGTGATATTTTTTGGAGAGCAACCTTTTTTAATCATAAATTTAACAACTTTCTTTATAATATCTTTATATGCACCTTTCCATCCGACGTGGATAGCGGCTATCATTCGAGTATTTTCATCGTACATTAAGATTGGAGCACAATCAGCTGTTAAAACAGCTACAGGCACATTTCTTTTATCTGTAACCAAAGCATCACCCTCTAATTTATTATTATTAGGCTTCGAATTTTTATTTATATAACAAAATTTATTACCATGTACCTGATTTAGTAAGATTATTTTTTTTGAATTAGATTTAATTTTATTACCTACGGTCTTAAGGTTTTTTAGCACATTTTTTTTTCTATCAGAGGAACCTGGTCCATAGTTCAAGCTTTTAAATATGCCAGTAGATTTTCCACCCGATCTATTGAAGAAAGCATGTTCTATGTTTTTAAATTTAGATAACTTTTTTGATTTAATCAGTTTAAAATCCTAGGTCAAATTTATTTTTATGATTTGTTATAAACATTACTTTAAATAAATATCCCATCTGACTTTCATCAATTAACCTTTTAATTCTAAAATAAATATCAGCCTTGTCACTAAATGGTATATTTTTAGATAATATTTCAGCCCTCTCAAGTATTCCTAGCTTTGTTAAAAATTTTTTTTGCGTAGTAAGTAGGGAAGAGTATGGACCCAATTTTTTAATTATTTTATTAATTAAATTAAAACTTAAATTATAAGTTATATCTGAATTTCTAAAACTTTTTAGAACGTCACAGTATTTGTGTTTGGAAACTGCTTGAAGAGTATCTCTCATTTCTTTTTCAAGATAAGCGTAATCTATTATCAAAAGTCCACCATTATTAAGTTTTATTTTGTTAGTTATGGTTTCTAAATATTTTGCAGCTAATGGTGAATATTCGATAAATTTTTGTTTATAAGAGATTTTAAAATTAATTTTCTTTTCAAATTTTTGCATATCAAATGGAATATCAAAGTATTCAAATTTTCTATTAACAGTCAATTTTACATGTCTTTCGTGCCATTTTTTTTCTTTTTTTATGAACTGTTTAATAGGCAAAGCATCAAAAAATTCATTGGCAATAAAAATACACGGAAAATTATTTAATTCATTTAAACTGTTTAACCATTTAATTTTATGGCTTTTGGTATTTATTTTTTGTACTTTTTGAAGCAAATTGCTTTTTTCTAAAATATTAATTTTACAAGATTTTTTAAATTGAGGAAATTTATTGAATGTGTTAACTAATACCTTCATCATTTCACCGTTACCGGCTCCTAACTCAATCAGGTTAAACTGTTTGGGACAATTTAGTTTCTCCCAAAATGAAATTACCCAAATAGCAATCATTTCGGAAAATAATATAGATATATTAGGTGCTGTTATGAAATCACCATTTTTACCAAAGGGATTTTTTTTCATATAGTAACCAGATTTTTTATTATATAGAGATTCTTCTATAAATTTATCTAAAGTAAATAAAGTATTGTTTTTATTTTTCATTTTTTTTTAAGTAAAATAAAAGGGTGCCAATCATTAAAAAAATAATACTTATTAGCTGACCTAGAGTTAATTTTAGAATTAAATAGCCAATTTGAGGGTCGGGTGATCTAAAAAATTCTGCAAAAAATCTAAATAAAGAATAAAAAATTAAAAATAATGCTGATATTTTTCCTGGATTTTGCAAATAATTTTTCTTAAAAAAATACCTTAATATAAGGAACAAAATAATTCCTTCAAAAAAAGCCTCATATAACTGTGAGGGATGTCTTTTGATATTATCTATTAATACAAATTGTACAGACCAAGGTAGTTCAGTAGCTCTTCCGTAAAGTTCTGAATTTATGAAATTAGCAATTCTACCAAAAAAAATTCCAATAGGCGCTGATAAAGCTACCAAATCTAAGAATATAAATTGTTTAACTTTGTGTTTGCTAGAAAATAATTTAGACACAACGATAACTCCAATTAAGCCCCCATGAAAAGACATTCCACCATTCCATACCATTAGAATTTCAATTGGATTTTCTAGGTAATATTTTAAATTATAAAATAATGCGTACCCAATTCTTCCACCTAAAATTACTCCTATAATTAGATATGTAATAAAGTCATCAAATAGATCGAATATGTACTGATCCTTAATTAATTTTTTTTTGCAATACAACCATCCCAAAATAATCCCAATCATATAGGCCAATGAATACCATCTAATTTCTAATGATAAAATTTGAAATGCAACTGGGTCAAAATTATTAATAAACATTTTAAAAAAACTAAGTATAAAGTATATTAATTTTATAAATGAATATATGACAAAATCAAAATTTGTAATTGATAAATTAGCAAAGCTGTTTGAACAAGGTCTGATTTCCTATAAAGATTTGAGTTCTGAAATCATAAATGTTTTAAGATCTAAAAGAGATGAAATAGTTTTTAAAATGAAACTAGCGAGTAAAGAAGAAACTGATATTTTAATTAAAAGATTTGAAAATCTTGAAAAAAAAATAGCAAAAATAGAAAAATTAATAAAAAATAACTTAAAAAAAACTAAAAAGGTAAAAAAATCTTAACTCTTAGTCCACCTAATTGAGATTTCTCTAATATAATATTTCCACCGTGTGATTTTATAATATCTGATGTAATGGACAATCCAAGGCCAACACTTGATTTTGAATCTCCTCTACTTTTATCAAGTTTATAGAAAGGTTTGAAAACATTTTGGTATTCATTTTCAGGTATTCCAAGACCATCATCATCAATAATAATAACAATATTATTGTTTATTTTAAATAGTTCTAGGTGTATTTTTTTTGCATACTTAATAGAGTTGTCAATTATGTTATTTAAGGATCTTTGAATTAAATTTTTTTTAGCATTTATATAAACTCTAGGTATCAATTCTTTTGAAATTTTATTATTATCATATTTATTGATTGTGTTTTCTATTAATTCTGAAATATCAAAAGTTTCATTTTTTTCTAAATAAGTCGAACTTGTAAACTGTAAATACTCGTTAAGCATTTTTTCCATTTCATCTATATCTAAAGACATTTTTTTAGATAATTCTTTATCTTTAATAAAAGATAGTTGAAGTTTTAGTCTTGTTAATGGTGTTCTTAAATCGTGACTTATTCCTGATAACATTTCAGACCTTTGATTAAGGTGCCTCATTATCCTTTTTCTCATCTTATCAAATTCTAAGCCTGCTTGTCTGATCTCTAATGCACCGGAGGGTCTATATTCATCAATACTTTCACCACGTCCAAATCTTTCAGCCGCTTTTGCAAGATTAACAATTGGTCTTGTTTGATTTTTAAGGAATATTATTGCTATAGTTATCATCAGTAATGCCGGAAGAGTTATCCATAATGCAAACATTCTTGCAGAAGTGCTCGTCACTCTATCCTTGGGAATAAAAAATTCAAAATATCCCTCATTATGTTTTATGTTTATATGAATGAGTTCTTTATAGGCTATCGTATCAAACCAATAATTTCCCACACCAAAAATTGATTTTAATTCTCTCCTTAAAGTTCTATCAATAGGACTGAACCATCTTTTTTTTAGTGGTTTCTTAAATGAATGGTCATTCTTGTATTCAACATTAAGATCCAAATAAATTGAAAAAAGGCTAGATAAATCATTATTATTATACTTACCATTATCGTAAGCTGTAATAAAAGTTCTCATCTCTCCAACTAGCGCTCTAGTCATACCTTTGTTTGTTTTAATCCAGAGACTATCAAAAAAAACAATTGTTATAACTAGTTGTAAAACAATAATGGGTACTGCTACAATTAATAAAGCCCTATAAAATAATCTTCGTGGTAATAAATCTTTTATAAACTTATTCAATCCATAAAACATAGCCTACACCCCTTAAAGTTTGTAAATATTTTGGATTTTTTGGATTAGTTTCAATTTTTTTTCTCAACCTAGTAATTATAACATCTATAGATCTTTCCTTATTTAGATCAATCAGCTTTCCAATATCCTCTCTCGAAAATGTTTTACCAGGATTATTAATCATTTTTTCTAAGATAATTTTTTCAGTATTATTTATTTTGAATTTATTTGAATTTTTAATAATTAAAAGCTTATTAAGATCAATTTTAATACTATCAAACTCAATAATTCTTTTTTGATCATTTTTTTTTGTCTTATTGAGAATATTTTTAATTCTTAGTATAAGTTCTTTTGGCTCAAAAGGTTTGGGTAAATAATCATCAGCTCCAATTTCTAGTCCTCCAACTCTATCTTTCGCCTCTCCTTTTGCAGTTAAAAGAATTATGGGCGTATCAATTTTTAATTTATTATTTTTAATAAATTCTAATCCACTTTTTCCAGTCATCATTACATCTAAAACAATTAAATCAAATTTAATAATTGAAATTTTTTCTTCAGCATTTTCTGCACTATTCGAAGTAGTAACTAAAAAATTATTTTCATTAAGATATTGTTTAACCAAAGATCTAATTCCATCATCATCATCTACAACTAAAATATGAGCTATAAAATTATTCATTAATTATTTTTCTTAATACACTATTAAAGTTAAGTACTTGTTCTGAGCTCGAGTTTAAAAGAGCGTTATAAACTCTTTTTTTTTGTATTAAAAACACCTCCTCAAAAATTTTTTTTCCTTTATTGCTTAAATAAATATGCTTGACTCTTGTATCATTTTGATCTTTTTTAAACAAAATAGTTTCAAGCTCAATTAAATCTTTTAAGACTCTATTTAGGCTTTGTTTAGTAATTTTTAATTTTTTAAGCAATTCAGAAATAGTAATACCCTCATACATTGATAATAAATGTAAAACTTTATGATGAGCTATTCCAATAGCATATTTATTCAATGCTTTCTTAGCATCAGCAAAGGACTCTCTATAGCATGTAAAGAGTTTTTCAATTACCTCTTTTAATTGAGTATCCTTTAAATATAAAAGTTCTTTCATTACAGGTAAGTTATATTGACATATTATAGATACAAAGATAATTTTATGAATAAAAATAAAATATTTCATTCATGATACCCTACGATAAAAGATCTGGTAAAATTTGGTATAATAATGAGCTCGTTGATTGGGCTGATGCTAAAATTCATATTTTGAACCATGGACTTCATTATGCAAGTTGTGTTTTTGAGGGTGAAAGAGTTTATGATGGTTTCATATTCAAATTAGAAGAACACACTGCAAGACTTTTCTACTCAGCTAAAAGAATGGGAATTACAATTCCATATTCAGAAACAGAAATAAATAATGCATGTAACGAGATTATTTCAGTTCAAAATATACAGGACGGATATGTAAGACCAATGGCCTGGAGAGGCAGTGAAATGATGGCAATTTCTGCACAAAAAACAAAAATCCATGTTGCAGTAGCAACTTGGGATTGGGGTTCGTATTTTGATCCAAAATTAAAAGTTAATGGAATTAGACTAAACATTTCAAATTGGAGAAAGCCACCACCGAATACAATACCGTGGGATACAAAAGCATCTGGTCTTTATATGATCAATACTTTGTCAAAGCATGAAGCAGAACAACAGGGATATTCGGATTCTTTGATGTTGGATCATGCAGGAAATGTAGCTGAGGCTACTGGTGCAAATATCTTTTTTAAAGATAATAATGAAGAAATACACACTCCAATTCCTGACTGCTTTTTAGATGGTATAACAAGAAGAACTGTAATCGAGATTGCAAAATCCAAAGGTATTAAAATTCATGAAAGAAAAATTAAACCAGAAGAACTTTCGGGTTTTGTTGGTTGTTTTTTAACTGGGTCAGCTGCAGAGGTTACTCCAGTTTCATGCATTGCTGATAATCAATTCAAAGTTTGCGAAACTATAATTGATTTAAATGAAAGCTATCAAGCTTTAGTTAGAAAAAACAAATAATCTATTTTTTATTATCTTCAGACATTGCATGGTCAATGCCTTTTCTTAAATATTCGTAACCCGTATAAAGAGTTAAGAATGCTGAAAGCCAAAGTAAGATTATACCAATAGTTTGAGCGTTATAATCTTGAAAGTTTATAATTTTATTTCCAGTTTCACCAGTAAGCAGAAGTGATATGGCAACCATTTGTAAGAAAGTTTTTAATTTTGCTAAATTAGTTACGGGCAGTTTTATTCGTCCTCTGGCTAAAAATTCTCTTAAACCTGAGATTAATATTTCTCTTGTAAGTATGATAATTGCAGCAATAACTTCGTAGTGTCTAATTGTCCCACTCATGACAAGTAATATTAG
>Ga0114997_10004705_pt1 | contig 10526 bp, 6 predicted proteins | sample ArcticOcean_MG_C_2_FD_87045 | JGI IMG/M metagenome (GOLD analysis project Ga0114997, IMG submission 87045) | Marine microbial communities from western Arctic Ocean - ArcticOcean_MG_CB4_136 | ecosystem: Environmental > Aquatic > Marine > Oceanic | place: Arctic Ocean: Canada Basin | collected... | reverse complement strand
GAACAGACCACGCGATGAGCGACAGACACACCGCTGTGGTCAACGAACCACCGACGTTGGTGACGTGCATTTGATTTAATCCTCTCGTTCGAGAGCTCTCTTTCCTTCTCTCTTTCGCTTTGTTTAAGAGATTGGAGGAGTGAATTTTTTTTTTGAAGAACTTGAAGAAAAGAAATTTTAGAAAAGTAAGAAACGCAGTTCCCGAAATGATTTTTAATTAATTCGATGCGTATGTTGAGTTTCGATATTTATTTAAAGTAAAGTCAAACAGTATTAATGCAAAAATTCACCTTCAAGGGATCGAATAATTAAATTTTATATTTTAATTCAAACATAGAATTTAACTTTTACATGTATTCCCGGGATATTTGGAATATTATCTGATAAATATTTACATTCTCAATAATATAAACCGGTGAATAAATAAAAATCATTTAAAGCAACGGGAAAAGTGATATCTAGCAAGTGAAGATTTATTTATTATTTAAAAATGCCAAATTGAATATCATATCATTGTTTTAAATATATATATTACGATGAACATGACTTAAATATTATTTAAAATCACGAACACATGAAAGTTCTCGGGATTATATCGTTAAGGGTGCTGAAAATGAATTGATTTATTTTATTTTCTCAAGAAGCTCCTCACATTTTCTCTTCTCTCTCTTTCTCTCTTTGGAGAAGAGAGAGGGCGATGACGATGACCCCGAGACTGCGTCGTCTAGCTTCCGGAAGATTAATGCCGTCGATAGAGGCACAAAAAAGAAGGAAAGACTTCGTCTGCCGTTCTTGCTCGTGCGTCGTTGAAGAAAAGAAAAAGAATTATAAACGTTTCTTTTCTTCCAACCACCTTCTTCGAGGAGAGGAACAGCGGTTGGACCAACTTCTGAAAATATTCATAAACCACGAACAAAAAGGCGTCCCGTCTAAAGCGGGAACGGACGAAGATGCGAACGATGTGTTCAATATGAAGCGAATGCGCGTTTTCTTGAAACTTTTGGGCGACCCGCACAAAGGGAAGACGTATAAAACCATTCACGTCGGCGGCACGAAAGGCAAAGGCACTCAAATCGCTCTGCTCTCTTCGTGCTTAACGAAAGCTGGGTATACGATAGGGACGTATAAGTCCCCACACGTGCACACGTTCGCGGAACGAATACGAGTGAACGGACGATATAACGACAAAGAGTTGAGCGAGTTATTCGAACAGATTTTGAAGAAGAGGACAGATTTAGAAACAAACGATGTTCAAAAGGAAGAAGAAGACGCGTCGTCGTCGTTAAAACAGTTGACGCACTTCGAAGTTTTAACGGCGTTGGCGTTAAAGTATTTCGAACAGAAAAACGTAGACATAGCTTTAGTTGAAGTTGGATTAGGTGGCGTACGGGACGCGACAAACGTGTTTGACGAAAATTCGTTGGAGTGTGCGATACTGACGCACATTGGCGAGGAACATTTGGAGGCGCTCGGAGGAAGCATAGAGTCCATCGTACGAGCGAAAACTGGTATTTGTAAACCGTCGAGACCGACATTCATCGGACACCAAAACGATCGGAAAGTGGACCAATTAATCCGCGAGGGAGTTCATAATCAAGGTGGTGGTGTGATCGTCGAAAACAACGCGAAGGTACGTTTAGTAGATATCAATGACGATGGTGGGACACTGAAACAAAGAGTCTCCGTAGCGAGCGTTCCAAAAGGAGAAAAAGAAGAAGAGTTTCAGAGCAGATCCATCATAAATCTTCCGTTACTCGGTCCACACCAGAGAGAAAACGCCGAGTTAGCTCTGAGCGTCTTATCACACATGATGACGACGACAAAAACAACAACAGGGAAGACATGGGACAAACTCACGTGGGAAAGTATTCGCGAAGGTTTCGAAGCGTGTTCCTCGGTTTCATCGCCTGGAAATTTCGAGATTCTCCGAAGACCGCGAAGAAAAAGTTCAGAAACGGGTGCGTCGCAAGATGATAATCATAACCATAAAAATGATGGCGACTACGTCACAATCGTGGCCGATGGCGCGCACACGGAAGAATCAGCCGTGTGTTTGAGAAAAACGCTCCTCGAGGTCTTCCCAAACGAACCGATCGTGTTTGTCCTTGCTATGGCGTCGGATAAAAACCACTCCGGGATATCGAAAGCTTTAGCCGCGACGCCTTCGATGGTTGAGATGATCGCCACAAAAGTAGACGTGGCTGGGAAAGATTTACGATCGACTGCGCCGGAAGTGATCGCGCAGAGCGAACATTTCAAAGGAGTTGTCGTTCAGGATTTTTCCTCGGCTATGAAATACGCGAAAGATGTTTTAACGAGAAAGAATAACGGCAGAGGCATAGTGTGCGTCTCTGGAAGTTTGCACTCGGTCACGCGAGCGAAAAGAGAAGCGTATTTGTAGACGAATACATCTACAAATAGGTACTCGTACAAGTATATTGTAGCTTTTTAGAACTGTGTAGCATACATATAGGAATACGAGATTCGTAATAATATAAAATCATCAATACGTTCGTAATAAAAATAATTCTATTAGAAGTCCGCGCTGCCTGGGTATCGAGGAAACGCAATCACATCTCTGATATTCTCCACGCCGGTAACGTATTGAACCAACCTCTCGAAACCTAAACCAAAGCCGCTGTGCGGGACCGAGCCGTACTTTCGCAACTCCAAATACCACCAATACGATTCTTTCTCTAAACCGACTTCCTCGATTTTCTTCTCCAAAACGTCCAAGCGCTCTTCTCTTTGGGAGCCGCCCATTAATTCGCCAACTTTTGGGACCAAAACGTCCATCGCCGCGACGGTTTTACCGTCGTCGTTCGCGCGCATGTAAAACGCTTTGATATCTTTCGGATAATCGCGAACAATCACCGGTCGGTCTTTATAAACCTCTTCCGAGATGTATCGTTCGTGTTCGGATTGTAAATCGCTCCCCCACTGGATCGGGAACTCAAATTTTTTCTTCGCCGATAAGACGTGTTCCACGGCTTCCGTGTACGTGATTCGAGCGAAATCTTGATCGACGACGTTCTGTAATCGTTCCCTTAAGTTATCTTTGGAAATGTTCTTTTCAAAGAACTGCAAATCTTCGTCGCAGTGTTTTAAAACGTGCGTGATGCAGTGCTTCAAATACGCTTCGGCGCAATCCATGTCGTCGTTTAAATCCGCAAACGCTAACTCGGGTTCCACCATCCAAAACTCCGCGAGATGTCTCGACGTGTTGGAATTTTCCGCTCGAAACGTCGGACCGAACGTGTAAATGTCGTTGACCGCGCTCGCCATGATTTCACCGTTCAACTGGCCAGAGACGGTTAAATACGATCGTTTGGCGAAGAAATCTTGTTCGTAATCTACGCCACCGGATTTGAGTTTTGGAAGCTCTTTCACGGACGTTTGCGGAGTATTTGACCCGGATTGGAGTTCCGTCAGCTCTTCTTTCAACTCCAACAATTTCTTTACCTCTCGATCGACGTCCTCTTTCGTCGCGTTGCCCTCTCCTTTATCCGCTTTCGTTTTCTTGACGATATCGCCTTGGCTTTTCACTTTTTGCTCTACTTTTTCAACGTCTTGCGGCGCGACTGACGCGCCGGCGCCGGCGGATCCTTCTTCCTCCAACCCGTTCAACAAACACGTGACTTGAAACTGCTCTCCGGCGCCTTCGCAATCCGAAGCGGTAATAATCGGCGTGTTCACGTATAAAAACCCATTCTGCTGAAAAAACTGGTGCGTCGCGAACGCCAACTGATTTCTCACTCTCGACACCGCCGCGATGGTATTCGTTCTCGGTCTCAAATGCGCGATCCCTCGTAAGTATTCCAACGTGTGTCTCTTCTTTTGCAACGGGTACGTCGCCGGATCCGCTTTACCGATAATCTCCAACTCGTCCACCAAAACTTCCACGGATTGTTTCCCGCCCGGCGATTCCACGACTTTCCCTTTCACTCGTATCGATGCTCCGGTCGAAACTTCGCTCGTGGCGCCCGCGACGAGTTGCCAGACGCTTTCGTCCACGTGTTCTTGCAAGACGACCATTTGCATCCCGGACATGTCCGAACCGTCGTTTAAATCAATAAACGCTCGGTCTTTTTGCGCTCGATTCGATCGCACCCAACCTTTTAATTCGAGCGTTTTGCCTACTTTTGATTTCCCGTGGTCGTTTGCTTTGATTTGTGCCAGGCGGTCTCTTCTTTTATATATTGTTGTTTGCGTCGAACTGTTGTTGTCACCGTGAGCACTACTGCTGCTCGTCGTACTGATATTCTTCGCATTTTTCACACTTCTTCTCATCATCATCATCGTCACCACGTGAGAAGAAGTTAAAAAAGAAGAAGAAGAGCACGACGACAGAAGAGGAGAAACACCACCCATCGTCGGTATCCTTCTCCTTTGAGTATTATTCGTAGTATTGCTATTATTACGATAAAAGTTTCTTCCGCTCGTCGTTGTTGTTGTTGTTCTATTTCTGCTTCTGTTGCTGACGACAGTGGATTGATGATGACATTTGCTTCTTCTCCGCCGCGAGGAGGAGACACACCCACTCGCAGAAGAAGACAAACGAGTGGTGGTAAAATTGATGGTGTTTCTCGTGGTCGTCGTCGTAGATTTAATACTCATCATCTTGTTCGTCTGTCGTGTTGCGCAGAAACAACTCTTGGACGCTATCTTAATCATAGTATATTTAACAAGATGATGTTTCCTCGTCGTATTATAGTTGTGTGGGAAAGAAAGAGAAAAATGAAACAAAAATGAACGAAACACAGTAGAAGAGAGTTCGATGGAGGAGAGAAAAGGGAGAGAGGAAAAAATTAGGTTTCAGAGAAGTTGCGAGTTTTTTTTTTTTTTTTTCCTTGAAAAAAGTCCTCCTCTTTCTCTCTCTTTTTTGGTTTCTCTCTCTTCTCTCGAGAAAAAAAAAACAAGTGTTTGAAAGTTGTTTCAAATCATTCAGAAATCTCAGAAAAACACCGCACACGTTAGTAGTAGTAAAACAAAGGTTTCAGAAGCTATTTACTTTCGAGAGAGAGAGAAAGTGTTCGTGTGTTGCCCAATTATTGGAGATTCTATTAACGCACTAATAATACTATAATACTACGAAGAGAGAGTGTTCTCTGAGAAGAAGAAGAAGTCAAGAAGAAGAAAATAGAGAAAGCCCCATTACGAAGAGGAAAGAAGAAGCACAAAGAAGAAGTTCTCAAAAGAAGATTTAAAACATAAAACAATATGCCGAAAGCGAAAGGCAAAGGCGGGAAAAACCGACGACGAGGGAAGAACGATTCAGAAGATAAGAGAGAGTTAATATTCAAAGAAGACGGACAAGAGTACGCGCAAGTTCTGCGAATGTTAGGGAACGGACGTTTAGAAGCGCAATGCATCGACGGCGTGAAACGCCTGTGTCACATTCGAGGAAAGATGAGAAAGAAAGTGTGGGTGAACACGTCGGATATCGTTTTACTCGGTCTGAGAGACTTTCAAGACGAGAAAGCGGACGTGATTTTGAAGTACACCGCGGAAGAGGCGAGAAGTTTAAAGGCGTACGGGGAACTTCCAGATTCCATCCGGGTCAATGAAACCGACACGTTCGAAGAGGAAAGAGACGAGAACGACGACTTTTTCGATTTCGACGACATCGCGGATATCTAAGGAGAAGAAGAAGAAGAAGAAGAAGACGAAAAAGGAAAAGCGGCGTCATTGTCACATCACATATACATTAGAGAGAGAGAGAGAGACTACTACTACTATATCTAGATTATTATACTCGTAAAAATAAAAAAAGTATTGGTACTGCACAGTGCCATAAATTACAAGCTATTTTATTTACGAATCGGATTCCTCCTCTTCGCTTTCCTCTTCTTCGACCGAAGTATCTTCATCGTCGTCTTCTTCCTCTTCCTCTTCCTCTTCCTCTCCTTCCTCCTCTTCTTCTTCCTCTTCTTCTTCCTCTTCTTCTTCTTCTTCCTCTTCTTCCTCGTCTTCTTCCTTCTCCTCGTCTTCTTCTTCCTCTTCTTGAACTTTCTTTTCGTCGCCAGAGATGACGTATCCAGACTGACACAACAGCTCGTACACTCTGATAACTTTAATCGGTTCGATTTTAAACATCGTTCTCACCTCGGCTCTTTTAATCGGATTGGATTTGCCTCTCTCTTGACTCAACTTCATCAAATGTTGTTTGACCACTAAAAATTGCACCGGCAACATTCGATTCGTCACGCACAACTCCTTCTCTTGTTTACTCAAAAGCTCCACGCCTGGTAACGTGGCTAAATCCAAGGGAATGTACATTCTCTTCTTCGATCCGGAGGTATTGCCTAAATAAGTGTTGCCGTGATGGTCCGTTTTCAGCGATCTACCACCGGGAGAAGGAAAAATAGTATTCGACGATTTGTTCGCGTCTCCCGCGCCCGGTTGCGCTTGCGCCAACGGCAAAGGAGTGAATCCTTTCTTTCTCGAGTGCGGCGACTCGAACGATTTGAGTCTGGCAAACTCTTCCATTCGTCGTTTCTTTTCAACGTCGTAGTTTTCACCCTCTTGTAACGTGGTAATCCCGTTCCGTCGGTATTCTTTCAACTCGCCAATTCGCGTTCTAATTTTATTCTCCGCGGCTAAACCTTCCAGCAAGACGTCGTATTCCGATTGCGATAAGTATCGCATGAATACTCGCAACGTGCCGTGTAAATCTCTCTCGTATTGCGATCGTTTCTTCTCAAACATTTGTTGTTTCTTCACGTTCAACAATCCTCTCTCTAAGATGAAATTCTTTCTCCTCTGTCTCTCGGCTAAACGCTCGTTGTATATTTCAATCATGCGTATTTTCAATTTTCTATCCTCCTCCGTGTCCAACTCTCGAAACTCCATCTCCGCCAAAGGTAACTCAGCTTCGATGTCGTACTCCGGGTCGAACTCGTTTCTTTTCACGTTATACCCGGTCAACTCGGAAATATTTCCTTCCGCACGAATCTCTCCAGGTTTGGACATTTGTTGCAACAGCGTCATCTCCACGTCTTGGTTCAACGTTCCGTTTTCTTTATTATTATTATTATTGTCTTCTCCTCCTCCGTTGGTTTCGTTTTCCTCTTTTAACTTGCTCTTTTGCTTCTGTTTCCTTCTTAACTCGGCTTGGTCTTCCTCGGTCAACTTTTTATATCCTTTCCCTAGCACTTTACTCATATCCGGCAACGGCGCCGCCGGCGACTTCACGTACTCCTCGACGTAGTGTTGTTGGCACTGACTCTTCGTTTTCGTCCCGACGTGTTCGCTCACGTCCGTCCAATTCGACAAACCGAATATCTCCACGCCTTCTAATAACAACAGTTCCTCGTCCGCGCCCCAATCTAAGGTTAACAGCGGAAACGACAAGTCGTCGATCACGTGATACGGGTGCCCCGCTTTGTGCGGAAACGGTTCCACACCCACGGCGAAACATTCCACGCACAAATCCACGCCTACGCACGAGGCACATTTCATTCTCACCACCGACGATATGTCCTTTTGGCAGTACGAACAGTGGAATAAAGCGACTCGCGCGTTGGAGAGGTTCTGCGCTTTCGTAATCGCGGTCCCCGTGGCCGTTCGGCGTCGTTTGTTTTTCATCGTATTCATTCCTGTCGTCACCGAAGATTTTTGGTTGTTTCCTCCTCCGTTCTTCATCTCTCTTCTTGGTCTTCTGTTTTAAATTCTCTCGATCTTAACTCTTCTTAACTTACGAAAGAAAAGGATCCTTAAACAACAAAGACGAGAAAAGAGAGACGAGAAAAGAACAACACTCTCTGCTCTGAGATCTCTCTTGACTTCTTCCTATAAAGTTCTTCTCTCAATCTTCTCAACCTTTTATTATTCTTCTTCCGATGATGATGAGATTAAAATTTTGTCGTTTTTTGTACGAAAGTAAAAAAAAAAGAGAAGCTCTTCTGGAGAAAAACAACTCTGAAAAAATGTATGGGAGAAACCACACACACGATTGAGAGAGAGAGACATTTTTTGTTTTTGTTCCACCGCATCGAACAGTTGGTCTTTTTTCGTACGAGCAAAACCCCCCCGCACAAATCATCTACGCGCTTTAAACACGAAGTTTTTCTTACAAACTTTGCGAGTAATAATATAATAAACTAAAACACAAACATGGAAACTTTAACTTTAAGAGGCGTCCTCGAAGGGTACGTTTTCTCGTTCGCGTTGATTGCGTTTTTACCTTTTTTATATACGCGTTGAGATTTTTGTTGGATTTTTTTCTCCTTTTTTTATACGTAGTATTAGGTTCAAGAAATCATCATCATCATCATCATCATCAGTATTCGAGTATTCGATGACGATAATGATGATGACAATGATGGATTTTACGACGACGTAAACGACGCATCATATGTAGGAGTAAAACGCGTGTGACTGACATTCTCTTCTTCGTAATAATAACCAACAAACAACGTAAAAAAAAACAGACACGAAGGCTGGGTGACTTCCATCGCCACTCCCCTTGATAACTCGGACATTCTCTTGACCTCGTCCAGAGATAAATCCGTCATCTTGTGGACGTTGACCAGAGAAGAAGGCAACTACGGCTACCCGAGAAGACGCTTGCACGGTCACTCGCACTTTGTCCAAGACGTCGTCATCTCCTCGGACGGGCAGTTCGCCTTGTCCGGTTCCTGGGACGGTACCTTGAGATTGTGGGACTTGAACTCTGGCACAACCACGAGACGATTTGTCGGTCACAGCAAAGACGTCTTGTCCGTCGCGTTCTCCGTGGACAACAGACAAATCGTCTCCGGCTCCAGAGATAAGACGATTAAATTGTGGAACACTTTGGGCGAGTGCAAATACACGATTCAAGAACACGAAGGCCACACGGAGTGGGTTTCTTGCGTTCGATTCTCCCCGGCACCGTCGAACCCGATCATCGTCTCGTGCGGTTGGGATAAACTCGTCAAGGTGTGGAACTTGAACAACTGCAAGTTGCGAACCAACTTGGTTGGCCACACCGGGTACATCAACACCGTCACGGTGTCGCCGGATGGCTCTTTGTGCGCCTCGGGCGGTAAGGATGGCGTCGCCATGCTCTGGGATTTAGCGGAAGGCAAGAGATTGTACTCTTTGGATGCTGGGGATATTATCTACTCCATGTGCTTCTCGCCGAATAGATATTGGTTGTGTGCCGCCACGCAATCGTGCGTGAAGATTTGGGATTTGGAGTCCAAGAGCATCGTCGACGAGTTGCACCCGGAGTTCCCGCCGGTTGGTAAGAAGTCCATGCCGCCGCACTGCACCTCCTTGCAATGGTCCGCGGACGGTCAAACTTTGTATACCGGTTATTCCGACAACAAGGTTCGCGTCTACGTCGTTTCCAGAGCCTCCGCGTTCTAAATTTTATATCATTTCGAAATGAAATTGGTGATGAGAGAGGTTCTATGCGATGGCACCCACGGCAAAAAAATCTAGAAGAGTAGTTTTTTCTAATATTTAAACGAATACTAATAAACGTATGGATTATGTTTCTTTGCGTTTGTTTTTCTCTAATGCTCTCTATTAAATGCTCTATCTATGTTTTTCTTCTACGCGATGAGTGTAAGATTAACTACTCCGCGTTTTTTTACTTCTTTCTTTTCGTTCCGCCGGCGCTTCCCGATTCCTCCTTTATCGCGGCGTCCACCTCTTCCTCGATGCCACCGCTACCTCCTCCTCCTCCTCCACTCACGTTCGCGCTCGCTCTCTTCTCCGCCTCCTCTTGCTTCCTCGTCACATCTACCTTCCTCAGATCTTCCATCGCCAAATCCGTCTTCGTCTCCACTATTTGATTTTCGATGTCTTTCAAAGCGTCGTCGCACGTTCCCTTCCACTCTCTCACCGTCGCCAACATCTTTTCCACTCTCCCTCTTTTCCTGTTTGGGTCTCGTCCAATCGCTGAAAAGACTTCAAAAACCGACAGTTCTTGATTCATCTGTCCTTTCACGATCCCGGGCGATATCACTTTTTCGATTAAAAAATCCTCCAGTTCTCGAACAGAGTTCAGGTGCAACTGTTGCATCAAGATCTCGTAGGAGAGAACTTTCGTTTCGTACGATAAAGATACGACCGATAACTGCTTCAACTTTTCCTCTTGTTTTTCGTTTAACATAACTTTTACGAATGATTGTTGTTGTTCGTGTTGTTGTTGATGATAACAGTCATCGAAAGTGCCGAACGAAAACAACTCCAGAAGTCGCGCGCTCTTCTCTCCAAAGTCGTCGTTTCCGGGATCGTCGTTTTTTCTTTTCATTCTTATTCGCTCTAAAGCGTTCGCGAGTTCCGCGAAACCGGAATAGACGCTCGAAGAGGACGTCGCTTTAGTCGTAATTTCGAAGACTTCTTCCTCCGATATCGCATTCAAAGCATCACTCTCGATAATCGATTGGACGTAAGGAGAGATGGGAGATGAAGAAGACATCTTTTTTTTTAAATGACGACCAAAAACCATTTTTTGAAAACCTTTTAACTTTTTGTATGTAACGGTATTTTACTACCAGTAATAAATATTGAATCATCATACTTTTATTATT
>Ga0114997_10004703_pt1 | contig 10529 bp, 11 predicted proteins | sample ArcticOcean_MG_C_2_FD_87045 | JGI IMG/M metagenome (GOLD analysis project Ga0114997, IMG submission 87045) | Marine microbial communities from western Arctic Ocean - ArcticOcean_MG_CB4_136 | ecosystem: Environmental > Aquatic > Marine > Oceanic | place: Arctic Ocean: Canada Basin | collected... | reverse complement strand
TTATTTAATAAAGCTTCAACAACAAGCGTTTTATATATTTTTATTATGCAATTGCAACACGAGATTTACTGTTAAAATATGTTAAAATACGTATAAAACTAACAAATATATATGAATAAATCATCTTTTCTCATCGTAGGACAACATGCGGTAATTGAGGCTCTAAGAAACTCAAAAAGAAAGGTGTTAAAAGTTTTTTTAACTGAGGAAAGTAAGAAAAATATTCACAGAAAAAACCCCAAAAAAAATGTTCTTGAAGACGTTAAGGTTTATTTTAAATCAAAAAAAGAATTAGATAAATATACTTCAAAAGATCAAATAATGCATGGTGGTTATATCGCAGAAGTAGAGCACTTAGATCAGCCAGATTTAAAAGAGTTTATAAAGGGTAAAAATAATCTAACCTTTGTTTGTATCGATGAGGTTACAGATCCAAGAAATATTGGTTCTCTAATAAGGAGTGCAGCGTCTTTCAATATTGATGGTTTAATAGTTAAAGAAAGGCAGTTTCCATCAGATAGTAAGCTAATGTATAAATCAGCAAGTGGAGCAATGGAACACTTAAATATTTTTGAAGTTTCTAATATTAACCCAACACTTAAAAGCTTAAGAGAAAAAAATTTTTGGGTATATGGATTTGATGCAAAAGGTGAAAAAAACTTTACAGAAACAAAATGGGAAGGAAAAAATGTTCTTTTATTTGGATCAGAAGGTTTTGGTATGAGGGAACATACAAGTAAATATACAGATTTTTTAGTTAAAATTGATATAAATAAAAGTATCGAAAGCTTAAATATTTCAAATAGTGCTGCAATAGTTTTTCACCACATCAATTATAAAAAAATTATAAGAGATAAATAAATTTTTTCAATATCATTCCAGGTTTTTAGATACAAATTCAAAATATTTTTTACAATTTAAACTGTAATTGAAGCGATAAAAATTCTTAAAACCTATATTAATCTTATCAGTAATTAATTTTTTTCTTTTATAATAGTTTTTTATTAGAAAAAATAATTGCTTATGATCTCCAATTTTAATTAAATCACCTGCTTTACCATTCAATAAAATTTCTTTAGGTCCAGTAGGACAATCCGTAGAAATTATATATTTTTTTAAATATTGACCTTCGAGTAAAATATTTGGGAGTCCTTCAAACTTCGAAGAAAGTACTAAAATTTTAGATTGATTAATATAAGGAAATGGGTTATTTAGATATCCTATTAGTTTCACTTTATCTTGAAGTTTATTTTCAAATATATATTTTTGAAGCAAATTTTTCTTTTCACCTTTACCTATTATAACTACTTTAATTTTAAAATCTACATCCAACAAACTAATTGCCTTCAATAGTGTTAGATGATCTTTTTGATCAACTAAACGTCCCACAGAAACAATATTAAGATAGTTTTTTTTAAAAAATTTAATTTTTTTATTATTCTTTTTAAGGTTATTTTTTATAAAACTTTCATTAAATGGATTGTAAATACATTTAACTTTTACATCAAATTTTTTTTCAAAAGATTTTTTAAAATCTAATGAATTTACCATCACACCATCTGCTAATTTAATTATTAGTTTATAAACCCTATCTTTAATAAAATTTTTAGACCATCCAGAGGGTGCAGAATTAGATCTTGTCACAACTTTAACATTCAAAAATTTAGCAACAAGTACGGCATAAATATTAGCCTGAAATGCAAATACTAATGGCTTTTCAGATCTACATAAGAGGTTAAAAAAAAGAATTTTTAAACAAATAAGATATTTAATTTTTCTACTTCTTTGTTGCCAAAAAGAATTTTTACTACCTATAAGTTTAATACCTTTGGTAAATTTTTTTGATTTTTCATTATTACAAGTTAAGATTTCTACAGAGAAATTATTTTTTTGTAAATAATTACTAACTACGAATAAATTTTTTTCTACTCCTCCGTCTTCAATTGATGGAATAAATATTATTATTTTTTTTTTCATTATTTAATTAATTTTATAAATAATAACATAGATAAAAATTCACAATATACTAATTGTATAAAGAGTTTAATAAATCCAAAGAAAATTTTTAAACTGTGAATCAAATTGTAGGTTTAAAAACTTCACAAACTTTTTGATAAATTGAATCTTCAGTTAATCCATACCTTACTTTTAAATCCTCATACTCACCACCTTCACCATAATGATCTGGTAGACCAATAAAAGTTTGATTTACTGGATTTAGCAATGAGCAATTTACCTCAGCTATTGCACTCCCAAGTCCTCCAATTATAGAGTGCTCCTCAATCGTAAATATTTTTTTTGAACTATTAATGTGAGATGAAATTTCCATTACATCCAAGGGTTTGATTGTATGAACGTTAACAACCTGCAGGTCGATTTTTTTTTTTAAATAAAGCTTATGCGCAGCAAGTAGTGAGGGGTGAACCATCGAACCAGTACAAAATATAGTGCCCATACTGCCTTTTTTTAAAACAATTGATTTACCAATTTCAAAATTATAATCGTCATTATAAACTTGTGGAGAATTAGTTGTACCAGTTAACCTTAGGTATGCTGGCTTATCATATTTCAATAAAGCAAATGCTGCCTTGTATACCTCCAAACAATCTGCAGGATTTATAACTGTTATATTTGGTATTGATCTCATTACAGAAATATCTTCTATAGAACAGTGTGTATATCCTAGTGTTCCTAGAACAATGCCACTTGCCAATCCAACCATAATAACTTTATTTTTCATGTATCCCAAATTGACTTTTATTTGTTCACAACATCTTAATGTTTGAAAAGGGGAAAAAGTTGTTGTAAATACATTATAGCCTTCAGAGGATAATCCTGTGGCCATGCCAATCATGTTTTGTTCGGCTATTCCTACATCAATATAATTATCATTGTATTTTTTTTTATATCTATCTAGACCAGCTGAAGTTGAAACATCTGCCGTTATTAACATTAATTTTTCATCTTCTTTAATTAATTCTAAACATGTCATTCCAAAAGTTGCTCTTGGCCCAATAGTTGAGAATAATTTAATTTTAGAACTATCTAATTTCATTGATTGTTAATTTCTATTAAAGCTTCATCATAAGTTTGTTTTGTTAAAACTTTATGGTGCCAGGCATTATCGTGTTCAAATTGAGAAAAACCTTTCCCTTTAATTGTATTTGCAATAAGGACACACGGTTTTTTGATATCTTTAAATTTTTCAAGTGTTTTATAAATCTCTTTTATTGAATGACCATCAATAGCTTTTGTATGTAAATTGAATGAATTTAATTTTTTTTCCAAATCAAACATTCTTAATATCTCATCATTTGTGCCTGTTTGTTGATATCCATTTTTATCAATTATTATGGTTAAATTATCAAGCTCAAAATGGGCTGCAGACATCAATGCTTCCCATACAGAACCTTCGTTAAGTTCACCATCTCCCATCACCACATAAATTCTATTATCCAACTTTTTTTTTTTAAATGAAAGAGCAATACCATTTGCAATTGACAGGCCCATACCAAGACTTCCAGTAGAAAATTCAATGCCTTTTTTTAAATTTTTAATTGGGTGGCCAAGTAAAATACTACCTGTTTTTTCAAAACTTTTTAAATCTTCAGTGTTTAGATAACCTATTTCTTTCAAAATTGAATAATAAACTAGACAGGCATGACCTTTACTTAAAATAAATCTATCACGATTTTTATCTTGAGGGTTTTTTGAAAAATTAATGAATGAGTGATACAAGGATGCAACAACATCAGCTAAAGAAAATGCACCCCCAATGTGAGCGCTACTAGATCCTGCTTCCAACGCCATTTTTATAATATTTAATCTTATTTTCTTTGATAATTCTTTAATTTCTTTAAATTTTTTTTCATCATCAAGCATCTGTCTAAATTGTAATTTTATATCTTTTTAAAATTTCTTTGCCCTTTTTAAAAGAACTAAAATCAATTACGTCATTTGTTTCTACAGTTATTTCAAATACATCTTCTATTGCAGATATTAACCCCATATGTCCAATTGAATCCCATTCTTCAATGTCATTATATTTTAAATTATCTAATATATTTTCATTACTAATTTCTAATGACTCAAGAAAAGCTTTTTTATATTTATCTAAATTTTTACTCATATCTTACCTTTATCCCTTTTTTTTTATTAAATAGAAGAAATAATCAACTACCCATTCCACCATCTATTCGTATTATCTCTCCCGAAACATATGACGAGTCATCGCTTGCTAAGTAAATAGCTAATTTTGATATTTCTTTAGGTGAAGCAACTCTTTTTATATTTAGTTTATTAATCGTATCGTTTAAGTATTTTTCTTCTGTATTTTCTCTCATCATTTGAGTATCGACTAAACCAGGAGCTATAACGTTGACTCTAATATTAAATCTACTCAGTTCTTTCGACATAACTTTTGAAATTGAATTCAATGCTGCTTTTGAAGAAGAATATGCCGATCTTCCAAAATCATTGTCCTGACTCGATGTAGATGATATGTTGATTATATTACCTTTTTTTTGTTTAATCATTTTTTTAATTATTAGTTGTGATAAATAAATTTGAGAAAAAAAATTTACTTCGAATATTGATTTAAATTTTTCAATTTCAGTCATTTGAAATAAAGAATTTTCTAAAATACCCGCATTGTTAATTAAATGATCTATTTTTTCACTATTTTGAATTACATGATCGATATTAATTTTTGTTTCATCATGGTTATTAAGGTTAAAAAATAAAGGCTTAACATAAACATTGTTTTGATTTCCTAGTTTTTTACAAAAATCTAAAAATTCATCTGTCTTAGTTCTGGCACATGCCCAAACATTACAACCATTTTTTGAAAACTCTTCTATTAAGGATTCACCTATACCCTTGCTTGCTCCTGTAATTATTGCAACTTTATTTTTTAATTCTGTATTCATTCAAAATTTATATTTGACGAATTATTTTACGTAATCTTCCTTAGAAAATATCTCTTTTGCCAGAGCTGGTTTAAAAATGCTCTGACCAGTTTTGGTCATAAAGTTTTTAATAAATTCTTTGTCCTCTCCAGCTAAACATAAATCACTATGATTATTGAAATACTTTATACTAAATCCATGGTCTATAATCTCCTTGAGTGATTGTTCAAATATATTTCCAATTTTGATATGCACATATGGACAAACTAAAACATCTCCGATTGGGGTGACATAGACTCTATTTACCGTTGTACAGCCCAAAATTTTTTCATTATTTTTATCAAATGGATTCCATATATTTCTAACTAGATTTTTATATTCTTTTCTTATTTTCCTTAAATATTCTCTATCTTTGTCATCACAGATTATTTCTTCAGCATTTTGCCACATACCAGATGGTACAGCTACATTTAATAAAGTTTTATATTTTTGATCTTTAGAATAATCTAAGAGTTGCTTAAAGTGCTCTGTATTAGCATTATAGTGACCAACTGTAATATTTAAATATGGATCCATGCCAGCATCTTTTACATGCTTAAGAGCTTCCATTGCTCTTCTCCAAGAATCTTTTCTTCCTCTGATCTCATCGTGAATTTTTTCATCCATGCTATCTATGCTGACTGAAACTCTACTAACTTTATATTCAGCGAGTTTTTTTGCCATTTTTTCGTCTAGATAAAAACCATTTGTTGTTAGGTACATATAAAATCTCTCAGGTTTTATAGCCTCTAAGACTTCAAATAATTTGTCTGGCTGAAGAAGAAGCTCTCCACCTTGTAAATCAAATTCAAAATAACCTAATTCATCAGCTTGATCTGCCAATCTTCTAATGGCTTCAAGGTCAAGATATTCTTTGACATGGTCTCCCTTTGGAGAATTTGTAAAACAATATTTACATCTTAGGTTACAAGCATTATTAAAATTAAGGTCTATACCTCTAGTTTTAGTTCCCACTTTTCCATCATTTTTTTTAACATACGTGTAGAAATCCTTAAGCTTTTGAACTAGTCTAGGTTTATCTAATAATGATGAGGCAATTGGCATAATTTATTAACTTTTATCCAATTTTGTATTTAATTGCAACATCTGGAAGTACAATCTTAAAATTAGCTTTACAAGCAGTTCGGTCATCAATTTTTCCAACCGACTCAATATCGGCAATGCCTCTTTTAAATGAAATTAATTTTGTATATAAAAGCAGTCTGTCACCTGGTAAAACTTTTCTTTTAAAAGATAAATTATTGGCAGAAATAACATAAACTACTTTTCCTTTATTTCCTGGTAAAGTTAATAAAATTAAAGCACCCATTTGAATAAGACTTTCTATTTGCAACATTCCTGGAAAATTTTTATCATTCGGCCAGTGCACATCTAAAATCCAATTTTTACTTTTATTGATATCTACATAGCCTTTCGCACTAACACCAGGGTCCACTTTTTCAACATAATCAATCAATAAATATGGTTCTCGATTTTGCTGATATTCAAGTATTTCATCTTTGTTGAGTTTCATTTATTAATTAATTGTTATTTGTCTTGTTAAAATATTTAATAGATCATACCCATCCCATAAAAAATCCATTTCTAAAGCATTTCCAATAGGAACTATTCTATCTATAGCATACTTTTGATTATTCAGTAATAAATTGTGAATTTTACTCTTATCAATATTGAAATATGTCAATGTTTGAAATTTTTCATTTAATTTTCCAATTATATTTTCTAAATTGTCTGAATTTATCTCATAAAAATAACCAAATTTTCCCCTTAATTTAGACAACTGATCTGGAGTACTCTTTAATAAAACTCTAGTAATAAAATTATCATAATTTATTATTTCACTAATATATTTTTTATATCTGACAGAATCTTCACATGCTAGATCAAGTTTATCTATAGAGGCAATCAAGGGCATATCATATTTTTGCTTAACTAATTTCAGTATACTATTCCAAAATTTTTCTTGAAATTTGATAATATTTTTTTTCTTACCAAGCCAAACAAGTATATGTGGTGAAGAGCATGCATTTTGATCCATAAGAAAAGTATCATTGTAAAATTTTTGAGCCAATCCATCAAAGCTAATATTTTTTTTAAAAATATTTTCTGAAATATCTAAAACAGCAATAGATGTTCTGTCGGAAAAAACTATATCTATATTTTTTAAACTTGTATCAAGTTTTTTTATACTTTTGACTGTATTGTCTCCACCCCAAATAATCCTTACATCAGCTTTCAGGGAATAATCTTTTGTTATTTCGGTTATTGTTGAATCATACTTTATAAAACTATTTTTATTTTTGAGTTGATTAAATTCTTTCATATTAAATAAATGACTTATCAATCCACAAAATATTTTTACTTGAGGGAAATTCTTATTTGGTAGTTTTAAGACATTGCTATTACCTGTTAACATTCCAAATACAAAAGAATAAGCGAAATTTAGAGGGATATTAGATGGTGATATATGAAAAATTATACCCTTGCTTACTTTAGACTCCAAATTGTCAAATTTTTTTTTTATAAATTGTATTTTTGAATCTCTAATCCAAAAAGCAAAAGTAATTAAATCAGGATAATTTCTGTTTTCTTTATTATCAATTATAAGTTTAGATAGGGCGGCTAGAAATTTAACAGTAAGATTATTAAATGGCTTATTAATTTTGTTATTTACATTTCTTACACCACTAACATAGTTTAAGTTCTTCTTATACATCACTGCAACCCCTAAGTTCAGCATGCTCTACTCTACCAATTATTTTAAAATATTTTCCAATTCTTCCACATTTACAATCATTTTCTCCATATATAACACCAATATCTTCAGTAATAAAATTATGTCCTGGGTAACTTTTTGGCAATACTGAAATTGTTTGCACTAAACCTTCTTCACCAAATTTGCATAAATTAAAGTTTTTATCTCTAATCAGAATTTCTGAAAAGTTTGAGTTATGAAAATAACCCTCTTTACATTCAAAGAAAATAGAGCCCGTTTGTTCTGCCATACCGTAATAATTCATAACTTTATCTGTACCTAGGTATTTTTTAATTTGGTTTTTAAATTTCTGATTTGATATTTTTTTGTCATTAAGTTTTTTCCATCCACCCCCATGTAATATTAAAGTGTTTGGAAATTTATAATTTTTAGATTTTTTTATTTTTTCAAAAAAATATTGCCAAACCATAAAAGTAAATCCAAAAATTATTTTTTTTTTATTTTTATTTGTAGATATAAATTTTTTTAAAATATCATAATTAATTTCATTTTTTTCATTAAGAAGGAATGTCATATCTTTGGCATATATTGAAAAACCCAATATAGCTGCTGCCCTTGCAGAAAATTCTTTTTGTTTTTTAATAACTTTTGGACTATCAATTATTAGCATTGGATGTCTATCACTGCCAATAAAGTCTTTACTAATATTCATCAATGATCGTTGCTGTATTTCAGAGGTTTTTTTATCTAAAAATATTTGAGATAACTTAGTTCCAGACGTACCAGAAGATCTTAAAATTTTGTATATTTTGGAACGACTTGTACTTAACATTTCAAAATTTTTAAAACTACGAACAGAAATAAAGGGTAAATCTTCTAATGAATATACTTTGTGTTTATCATATTTAAGTTTTAATAAAATATCTCTATATATTGAACAATTATTAAAATGAAACTTGGTTAATTTATTAATCTCAATATTAAATTTATTTTTTTTATCTTTTATTTTAGTAAAAGGTTTTTCTAAAGGTATTTCTTGCATTTAATTATATCGTTCTTGTAATTTTAAATAATCAATTTTTCCATTATTTTTTTTTGGAATACTTTTATTTATTTTAATTTCAATATTCTTTTGTTTTATTTTAAGAAATTCTGAAACTTTATAAATATTATAATTCTTTTTTTTTGTATCTTCTATTAATATTGTAAGTTTGTTATCAACACCAAAGCAGTAAAATCTCGATTTAAATTCATTTTCTAAAGCCTTTTCCATTTCGTCTAAACCAAACCTAATGCCATAAATTTTTATAAATCTTTTTTTTCTTCCAGTTATATAAAAAAAACCCTCTTTGTCGAATTTAGCTATATCACCTGTTTTTAATACAGGTATTGAAGTTAAAGTATTTAAACACTTATAGCTTTGAGCATAACCTTTAAAAATATTCTTTCCTTTAAATATTAGATCACCCACTGTATTGGGTCTTAATATTTTTTTTTTTTTAGCATCTTCTAACCAAAATTTACAACCTTTTAGAGCCTTGCCTATACTACCCGTCTTATCTATATTATCTGTTAAATTCACATATGACATTCTTGGTGAGGCTTCTGTTTGACCATACATAGTAAAAAAATTAACTTTATTCTTAATAGACAGTCTTAAGCACTCTTTTAAATTTGTAGATGCCATCCTACCACCAGCTTGTGTAATGAAATTTAAATTTTTAGTAAAAAATTGATTAAATCGTAATTTACTCAAAATTTCATAAGTAAATGGAACACCATTAAAATTTGTAATATTGCTTTGATTAAACAATTTCCAAAATTTACTTTCGAATATTGAATAATTATTTAACACTATAGATGCTCCAGCTGATAAATGGGTGTTGATTATACTAAAACCATATGAGTAATTAAATGGAAGAGTTGTAATTGTTCTATCTGTAGTTTTTAAATTTAAATATTTAATTATTTGTTTGGTGTTTTCTATAATATTCACTTTAGTAAGTTTAACATATTTTGAATTACCAAGTGTTCCTGATGTTCCCAACAAAACTGATAAGTCTTTACTAATTCTCTTTTTAATAAAAAAAAGTTTTTTTAATTTAAAATTATAAAAAGAATTAACTTTAAAGTTACACGAATACATTTTCTTAATTTTATTTGTTAAACTATTTTTATTTAAAAAAATATACTCAGGATTGTAGGCCACAATTAATTCATTTATTTTTTTGTCACTTAGGGTGACATCTATTAACATTAAGGGATTTTTAATTTCTAAAAAACTTAAATAAGCAATTATTACCTCAATATCATTTGTGCAAATTAAGAAAGTTAGTTTTTTACTATCATTAATTTTAAGTTTAAATTTATTAATTTTTTCAAACAACTCTTTATATTTAATAGCTTCTAAATCTTTAGTTATGATTGCTGTATTTTCAGAATATTTTTTTAAATTATTTAAGAACATTAGAATAAGATTGGTGATGAATTGAGGTGTCAAATTTAGGTTTTATCTTTAACAAGTAGCTAAATATGTGTTCAAAGTTTACAATATATGATTTTCTTCCATTAATTTTTTTTATTATTAGTTTTTTGGAGTTTTTAAATTTTTTTAGATTATTAGCAAGATCAATAATTGTACTTGAGTTTTTATATCTAACACAAATTGTTATATTTTTTTCCACTATAGCTAGGGATAACCTATTTCTTTGGATTTTTATAGATTGATTTAATTGACTAATTAAACTAAAAAATCCTTTAAGAAACATAAGCCCTTGTAGCTCAGCTGGTAGAGCAATTGATTTGTAATCAATAGGTCCGCGGTTCGACTCCGTGCGGGGGCACCA
>Ga0114997_10004702_pt1 | contig 10529 bp, 8 predicted proteins | sample ArcticOcean_MG_C_2_FD_87045 | JGI IMG/M metagenome (GOLD analysis project Ga0114997, IMG submission 87045) | Marine microbial communities from western Arctic Ocean - ArcticOcean_MG_CB4_136 | ecosystem: Environmental > Aquatic > Marine > Oceanic | place: Arctic Ocean: Canada Basin | collected... | reverse complement strand
TGTCACGAAACATATAAAGATAAAAATAATAAATGGATTAGCCCTGACGAAATAGACACTAAAGATGGTAAAAAATTTTTTCTACTCTCCGACCCAAATACAAAAATTATTGTTGGTCCAAGTGAATCTATGTCAAAATCAAAAAAAAATACTATTGATCCTCAAAAAATAATTGAGAATTATGGTGCAGATGCTGTAAGACTTTTTATTTTGTCAGATAGTCCACCAGAAAAAGACGTTCAGTGGTCAGAACAAGGAATACACGCCTCCTATAAATTTATTCAAAAATTTTTTGATCTTCATAAAAAAATAAAAAAGAAAATTGAATTAAATGAAAATTTTGGTGACGCTGCCTCTATCTATAATTTTGTGAATCAGCAAATAGATAAAATTACAAAAAACTTAGAAAAATTTCACTACAATGTTATTATTGCAAATTTCCATGAAACTTATAATTTTTTGAGTAAAGAAATTGACAAACCTTTGTCCTCAAAAGATCTTGCCGAAAACTACACAAAACTTTTAAAGTTAATGTCCCCAGTATTGCCACATTTTGTTTCAGAGTGCCTGGTTGAGCTTGATTGTAAAAACAAATCAGAATGGCCAAAAATAGATGAAAGGTTTAAAATAAAAGAAAAATTTAACATCGTAGTTCAGATCAATGGAAAGAAAAGAGGAGTTATAATTTTTGAGACAGAAATTGAAGAAAATGATTTAATTAAAGAAGTTAAAAAAGATGTTAATATTAAAAAGTTTATGGATAATAAAAAAATAAGTAAATCGATTTATATTAAAAACAAGCTTATAAATTTAATTATAGTATGAAAAAAATAATACTTTTTTTAATCATGGGTGTAATACTTTCAAATTGTGGATACACACCCATTTTCTCTTCTGGAAATAGTAATTTTTATATTGAAGAAATTTCTTTAAATAAAAATGATAAAATAAATAGAAGTGTAGAAAAAAATTTAAAAATATTTTCTAACGAGCAAAGCATAAATAAAATAAAAATTTTAATTGGCACAGAAAAAATAATCACTGTTATTACAAAAGATAAAAGAGGCAATCCATCACGTTATGAAATGAAAATTAACACAAAACTAAGATTAACTCACAATGGTAATCAAAAAAAGGAAAAACAATTTGGTGCTTCTTTTAATTATAAAAATAATTCTAATAAGTTCAACTTAAAGCAATATGAAAATGAAATAGAAGACTTATTAATAAGTAAAATTATAGAGGATTGTTTGTCATATTTTTCTGCGAGTATAAGTGATTATTAAATCATACGAAATTAAAAAAATTAATATAAGTGAAAAATCTTTCTTCTTATTCTATGGTGAAAACCAAGGTCACAAAAATGAAATAATAGAAGAAGTAATTATAAAAAAATTTACAAAAAATACTTACCGATATGACGAAAGTGAAATACTGGGAGATCAAGAGAGTTTCTTAAATAGTATTTTATCAAAATCTTTTTTCGAAAATGAGAAATTAATAATAATCAGTAGAGTGACTGATAAAATAAGAGATTTAATAGAAGATATATTAGAAAGAGAAATCAAAGATTTAGTTATAATTTTAAATGCTAACATACTTGAGAAAAAATCTAAACTTAGAACGTTATTTGAAAAAAATAAAATTACCTACGCTGTACCTTTTTACGGAGACAATGATCAAACACTGTCGACTATTACAAGTAACTTTTTTAGAAAAAAAAACATACGAATATCTCAGCAAGCTATTAATTTAATCGTTGAACGATCCAGAGGAGACAGACAAAACCTTAAGAATGAACTTGCCAAAATTGAGAGTTATGTAAAAGATAAAAAAAGTATAGAATTAGAAGACCTTCTAAGACTTACTAATTTAGCCGAAAACTATAACGTTTCTGAGTTAATTGACTCGTGTTTATCTAAAAATAAAAAGAAAACGCTAAACATTTTAAATGAGAATAACTATTCACTGGATGATTGCATACTTATTACTAGAACGTTTTTGTTAAAATCAAAAAGATTAATCAAGTTGTGTAAAGGTTTTGAAGAAACAAAAAGTATTGATGCAACAATCGCTGGATTTAAACCTCCTATATTCTGGAAAGACAAAGAGATTGTTAAACATCAAGTAAGAAGCTGGTCCTTTAAAAATGCTGAAAATTTAATATTTCAAATTAACGAAGTTGAATATTTGATCAAGAAATACTCTAACAACTCTATAAACATTCTTTCAAATTTTATTATTGAACAAACAAAATCGATTAGTAATTAGATTTAATAATTTCAATAATCTTATTTAATTGATTGGTGTCTTTATATTCAAATATTATATTACCAGAATTGTTTTTTTTATTTTTGATCGAAACGTTCAGTCCAATTGTTTCTGTAACAGAATTCTCTAGTGCAACAAGATTGATATCTTTAGGATTTTTATAAGAATGTCTTTTTACTTTAAAAACTCTAACAAAGTTTTCTGCTTGTCTCACAGATAGTTTTTTTTCTATGATTTTTTTTGCAACAAAAAAAGCGTTATCTAAACCAACTAAGATTTTAGCATGGCCAGGTGATATTTTTTTATTCTCGATTAATTCTATTACTTCTTTTGGTAAAACTAGTAACCGCAGACAATTAGCTATATGACTTCTGCTTTTGCCTATAAATTTAGCAACTTTTTCTTGATCGTACGAAAAATCATCTATTAAACGTTGATAACCTTGAGCTTCTTCTATTGCATTTAAATCATGTCTTTGAACATTTTCTACTATTGCAAACTCTAAAGATTTGAGATCATCAGCTTCTGTTATAAAAACCGGAACCTCATGTAAACCTGCTCTTTGTGCGGCAAGCCACCTTCTCTCACCAGCAATAATTTCATATTTAGATTCTAAACCAACAGATTTTCTTACAATAATTGGCTGTATAATTCCTCTTTGTTTTATTGAATTCGTTAAATCAACTAAATACTCTTCATCAAAAATTTTTCTAGGTTGAAGTTTGTTGCTTGTTAAATCACTAATTAATAATTTATTTATTTTTGGATCAAATTTTGTTTCTCCAATTAATGATGATAATCCACGACCTAAACCCCTTTTAATCTTATTCTCACTCATTATGCAGCACTCCCTATTTTTTCTTCTTGATTGATAAATTCGTCTGTAAAATCAAAATATGATTTACTTCCAGGGCACGATTTATCATATACTAAAACTGGCATACCATGAGATGGGGCTTCTGATAATCTAACGTTTCTAGGTATAACCGTAAGATATACTTTATCATTAAAATAATCTCTTGCTTCTTTTTCGACTTGAGATGAAAGTTTATTCCGCTTGTCATACATGGTTAAAAGAATTCCTCTTATTTTTAATTCAGGGTTTAGAGTTACTTTTATTCTCTCAATCGTTTTCATTAACTGTGTTAAACCCTCTAGTGCAAAAAATTCTGCCTGTAATGGCACTACAAGAGATTGAGATGAAACCAGTGCCATAACTGTAAGTAAACTCAAGGATGGTGGGCAGTCTATAAGAATATAATCGTAAGATCCTCCAGAATCATTTAAATATGCGGCTAATTTGACCTTTAGTATAAAGGCTCTTTCATTGTCACTGGCAGTTTCTACCTCTAAACCAGACAAATCAACATTTGAAGTCACAATATCTAAATTTTTGAATTTTGTTTTTCTAATTACCTCAGCAATTGACTTCGTTCCATTTAATACTCCATAGATTGTATCACTAGAATTTTCTGAATTTGATAATCCCAATCCTGTTGTTGCATTACCCTGTGGATCTAAATCGATTACTAAAATTTTCTTCTCCTGTTGGGCAAGCCCAGCTGCAAGATTAATTACAGTAGTAGTCTTACCAACTCCGCCCTTTTGATTTATTACAGAAATAATTTGCATCTTAATTGTTGTCCTTTTTTTTTATGTTTTTAATATTTAATAAAAAAGAGTTTTCATCTGTAATGCTTTTCTTCTTTTCAAAATCTATATCCCAATATTTTAATGTTTCTTCTAAAATTTTTGCTCCACTATTTCCCATAAATAAAATTAAATTTTTGTATTTTCCAAAATTTTTATGAACCATATCTAGGACTATAGGCAATGGTTTAAACGCTCTAGTTACTATACTGTCTGATTTTAAATCTTTTGCCTCAAAAATGTCTTTTTGAATAACTTCTGTGTTCAAATTAAGCTTTCTTGAAATATTTCTCAAGAATGCACTCTTATGATGACTTTTTTCATATAATATAATCTTTTGATTATTATTTAAGTTTTTCATCATTATTGCCAGAACTATGCCAGGAAAACCAGCCCCTGAACCTATGTCAACAGTTCTGTTATTATTTAAATCAATAAAATCAAACACTTGTGCAGAATCTATTACATGTCTATTCATAATCATCTCTTCGTTTGCTGTCGCTTTGCTTACTATGTTAATTTCTTTATTCTTTTCCACTATCATAGATGCATAGTTCTCAAAGTCTAAACACGTTTCACGTGAACATTAAGCAGATTAATTAAGGGGTATTTATTTAAAATTTCATTCATTAAGCTATTTGCTTAATAGACTTTCTTTTAACATGAGACAACAAAATATATACAGCAGCAGGTGTAATACCATCTATTCTTAGTGCTTGTCCCATTGTTTTTGGTTTTATGTCCTTAAACTTAGCCTTAACTTCATTTGAAAGCCCTGAAAGTTCATCATAATTAACTTTATCAGGAATAATTAGGTTCTCATCTCTTTTAAAAGCTAAAATATCTGCTTTTTGCTTCTTGAGATAGCCTCTATAATGTGCGTTAATTTCTATTTGTTCGTCAATCTCTCTATTGAAGAATGGTATATTTGGCCAAATTTGTCTTATTTTATCCATATCGACTCCACTTTGAGTTAATACTTCATCAGACCTTCTTAATACTCCATCCTTAGCAATTTTTATATTAAATTTATTAATTTTTGTAGGTGAAATTGAAAACTCAGACATTTTTTTAGATATTATTTGAATTTTTGACTCTTTATCCTTAAATAATTCTTCTCTTTTTGTACTTATTAATCCAATATTAATACCTTTAGTTGTCAATCGTTGGTCCGCATTATCGGCTCTTAAACTTAACCTATATTCTGCTCTGGATGTAAACATTCTATATGGTTCAGCAACACCTTTTGTTACCAAATCATCTATCATAACACCTATGTAGGCATCTGATCTATCAAGAATAAAGGGTTCTTGATTCTTAAATGACAAAGCTGCATTGATACCCGCTATGAGACCTTGCGCAGCTGCTTCTTCATATCCAGTTGTACCATTAACCTGTCCAGCAAGGTAAAGATTGTGAATTTTCTTAGTCTCTAGAGTTAATAGCAATTCTCTAGGGTCAATATAGTCATATTCTATTGCGTAGCCAGGCTGTATTATTTTAACATTTTCTAAGCCACTGATATTATTACAGATTTCTTGTTGCACATCCTCTGGAAGGGAAGTTGATATGCCATTAGGGTATATTGTGTGGTCATTTAGGCCCTCTGGCTCTAAAAATATCTGGTGTCGACCCTTATCAGCGAACTTTACGATTTTATCTTCAATAGATGGACAGTAACGTGGTCCAACACCCTGTATACTGCCAGAGTACATCGCACTTCTCTTTATATTTTTTTTAATTATTTGGTGAACCTTCTCATTTGTATAGGTCATCCTGCATGACACCTGTTTGTTGAAACTTTTTTTGGTTAAGAAAGAAAAGAAATAAGGCTCCTCGTCTGCAAGCTGCTCTTCCAAATTTTCGTAATTAATTGTTCTAGCATCAAGTCGTGGTGGTGTCCCCGTTTTAAGCCTACCTATTTTAAAATCATATTTTTCAAGTTGTTCGCTTAAACCTGGTGAGGGTTTTTCGTCATATCTGCCTGCAGGTGTTTTTTTATCGCCAATATGGATCAAACCATTCAGAAACGTTCCAGTTGTTAGAATAACCTTTGAGCATAAAACTTTTTTGCCTGAATTTGTTTCAAAACCACTTATAGTATTATTAACAAAATGAAACCTTACTACAGGGTCAGAAAAAATGCTTAAATTACAGTGGTTTATGAGTTTTTCTTGCATAAATTTTTTATAAAGTGATCTATCAGATTGAGTTCTTGGGCCTCTAACTGCAGGGCCTCTACTTCTGTTTAATAATCTGAATTGTATGCCAGACTTGTCTGCCACTTCGCCCATCACACCATCTAGAGCATCTATCTCTCTAACAAGATGACCTTTGCCCAGACCACCTATGGCAGGGTTACAAGACATCTCACCTATAGTTTCAAAGTTGTGAGTGAACAGGGCAGTGTTAACTCCTAGACGTGCTGAAGCTGCAGCAGCTTCACAGCCTGCATGACCACCACCTATTACAACTACGTCAAATGGTAAATCTTTTTTCATAATTTAAATTTATAACTGATGAAAATTTTTACAAGATGAGAGTGAAAAATAATGAAATTATTTTGAAGTGATTTAAATATAATAAAGTATCAAAAATAATTTTAATTACTTCAAATAACTCATGTTTATCAACAATAAACCACAAAAAAGGGTCAAAAATCCCGTAAAAACTGACTTTTAATTAAAATTAAATTTGTTGATAATATTAGCTTATTTAAGCAAAAAAACTTAAATATTTAAATTATTTATTTTCCAATACAAAAATCATTAAAAATACTGCCTAATATTTCTTCAACATCAACTTTCCCAACTATCATCCCAAGGTGCCTAGTAGCTAATCGGAGATCTTCGGCTCCCTTGTCAAAATCTTCTGACTTATTTTTTTCATCAAAAAGTATTAAATATTCTAAACATTTTTCAAGGTGTGTTCTGTGTCTTGCGCGTGTAATCAAAATATCGCCACTTGTAATAAATTTATTTTTTAATTTATTTTTAATTTTTAAAATTAGCTTATCTAAATTATGGTTATTTTTTACAGAAATTAAAACATGATCTAGTTTTTTTATTTCTGGACTTAACACTTTGTCTAAAAGATCAGATTTATTAATTACTAAAATTGCATTTTCATCAGCTAAATCCTTTAAAACTCCATTAAAATCAACACTTTTTGCCTCTATCACTATAAGTTTTAAATCCGCGTCCTCAGCTTTATCTAGTGCTAATTTAATTCCTTTTTTTTCTATTTCGTTTTTGGATTCTCTAATGCCTGCTGTATCAGAAACTACCACTGGATATCCGTCAATATTTAAATGGGTTTCTATTACATCTCTTGTGGTCCCAGCTATTTCTGAAACTATTGCAACGTCTCTATTAGATAGGTGATTTAATAAACTTGATTTACCAGCATTAGCAGGTCCTACGATTGCAATTTTTAATCCTTCACGTATTCTTTCTCCAACTCTTTGGTCTCCTAAAATTTTTTTAATACTTAATCTGACTTCTCTAGAAATTTTCTTAATATCACTCAGTATATCTTCTGGTAAATCTTCATCGGGAAAATCTATTTTTGCTTCAATATGCGATAAAATTTTTAAAAGTTTTTCCCTGAGACTATTGAATGTTTTCGCAGATTCACCTTTCATAATTTTTATTGCTTGTTGTCTTTGGATTTCTGTTTCAGATGAAATTAAATCTGCAATACTTTCAGCCTTAAGTAGGTTTATTTTTCCATTTTGAAATGCTGTCTTTGTAAACTCTCCAGGTTCGGCTAAATAACAATTATCTATTTTAGAGATAGATAAGTGCACAGCCTCAATAACTGCTTTACTGCCATGGATGTGGAATTCGGCCATATCCTCGCCTGTATAGCTGTGAGGTCCAGGAAACCATAGTATTATCCCTTCATCTATAAGCTCTGTAGTGTTGATTTTGTTGATGTTTCTGAGACTGGCTACTCTCGGCGTTGGTAGTGGTTTATTAGTTAATAACTCTATGACTTTTTTTGTCTCTTGACCTGAGACTCTAATTACTGCCACTCCTGATAGCCCAGGCCCAGTGGATAACGCAAATATAGTCATACATATATTATATCTTTAATTTAATGCCTCTGTAAAACTTTAATTAGAAATTTGAGACAATTTTTTTATAAAACTTTTAAAAAATTTTTCATTATCAAATAATGGTGAGATAATAGCTTTTTGTCTCAATAACTTTCTTACCAAGTTTAATTTGGAGTATTCAGATTTAGATGATAAATTTATAGCTTTGTTGATATATTCAATATTATTTTTAGTTGTAAAACTTTCCATACCCAAATTTTTATTAATACTAAAACCATATCGAGAATGAAATGTTTTTCCACAAAGTGTTAAAACTGGAACACCCATCCAGATTGCCTCAAAACTTGTTGTAGCTCCATTATATGGAAAGGTGTCCAGTGCTATATCGATCATATTATAACATTTTAAATGATCATTTTTATTTTTCGCCTTCTCAAGAATCTTTATATTGTCCAAATTAACACCTTGTGACTGAAATTTATTCAATAGGATCTCATTACCTTTATCATATCTTTTAGTTGATGATTTCAAAATTAGTCTTGAATTAGTTTTTTTTAATATTTCAGACCACATCAAAATTGTTTCATCGGAAATTTTTGAAAATGTATTAAATGATCCGAAAGTAATATGTTTATTTTTAAGTGCTGGAAGATCCACAATATCAATTTTTTGATTTATGGGTGCATGACAACTCCATATATTGTCCATTTTTAAAAACTTTTCTGTAAAATTTTGATGACTGTCGATTACATGTGGATCTGTAATAATATAGTCCATTTCATTTAAACATGTTGTGTTAGTGTTTCCGATCCATGAAATTTGTAAGGGTGCAGATCTATTTTTAAAAATATTCATTCTTGATCCGTATGTGTATCCCACTAGATCAAATAAAATATTAATTCTATTGTTTCTTATTAAATTCACAACCTGTAGATCGTTCAAATTCTCAACATTCACCCACTCAGTAAATAACTCTTTTAGTTTATTTGTTTGTTGGTCCTCAGAGGTTACTTTTGTGCCATTAAACGCTATTGTTTCATAGCCTTTCTCATTCAAACGTTTAATGGTCTCAACTAAAAAGTTTGTCACAGAATGTTGATTTAGGTTCGTTGAGTAAAAACCTATTCTTTTTTTTTTATTTTTTTTAAATTTAAATTCTACTAATTCTGTTTTATTAATTTTATTTAATGTCATCAAATATTCTTTACACAATTTTTTATAATCTTCGTGGATATATTTAGAAGAATAATTGCTTATAAAAATGACATTGCTCCAATGAGAGTCGGTGGTTTCTTTTTTTCCAATAACTTTTTTATAAAATTTAATTGCGTCATCTATATTTCCAAGCTCAAAGTGAATTCTGGCCAAAAATGTGATTGCTTTAAAATCAAACTTAACTTTTTCTAAATGTTTGTTTAAAAAATATAACATGTTGCTATTGAATCTTAGTGTTCTAAGACTAAATGAACATAAATTGTAAAGTGCATCAATTAAGTTGTTATCTTTTTTAAATGCCTGCTCAAAAAAATTTAAGGCTTCATCTATGCTGGAGCTATTATTTTGAATTTTTGCGACTCCTAATAAATTTAATATGACTGGTGTTTCTTGTTCTTCTCGACTTAGTGATAAAATCAGCTTTTCGATTTCTTTAAAATTTTGATTTTTTAATAATGGTATAAATTGAGATACTGTTTGGAAAGTTGGTTTATTCATTTCATGCTGATCAAACTGATGATAACATAAATAAATGTTCTCGTAAAATATTTAAAAATTCTATAAGAAAATGACTTTATTTTGTTTATGCGGGCTTGTTCATTGATTGAAAAAATTCAGCATTATTTTTTGTGTCTTTTAATTTTGAATTTATAAATTCAATTGCATCCATAGTTCCCATTGGACCAATGATTCTTCTAAGAACATTCATTTTTGAAAGATCATCTTTGTCAAATAAAAGCTCTTCTCTTCTTGTCCCTGATTTTGTGATGTCTATTGCTGGATAAATTCTTTTCTCTGCGATTTTTCTATCAAGTACTGTTTCACTATTTCCAGTTCCCTTAAATTCCTCAAAAATAACCTCATCCATTCTGGATCCTGTATCAATCAAAGCAGTTGAAATTATAGTTAGAGATCCTCCTTCTTCAATGTTTCTTGCGGCTCCAAAAAATCTTTTTGGTCTTTGTAGCGCGTTTGCATCAACACCACCTGTTAGAACTTTACCAGAGCTGGGTATAACAGCGTTGTATGCTCTTCCAAGTCTTGTTATTGAGTCTAGTAAAATTACAACATCTTTTTTGTGTTCGGTTAATCTTTTTGCTTTCTCTATAACCATTTCTGCAACCGCAACATGTCGAGTAGCAGGTTCATCAAAAGTTGAGCTGATTACCTCACCCTTAACTGTTCTTTGCATATCAGTTACCTCTTCGGGTCTTTCGTCAATTAATAAAACCATTAAATAACATTCTGGATAGTTTGCTGCAATTGAGTTTGCTATGCTTTGTAAAATCATTGTCTTACCAGCTTTAGGTGGTGAAATAATTATTGATCTTTG
>Ga0114997_10004698_pt1 | contig 10532 bp, 9 predicted proteins | sample ArcticOcean_MG_C_2_FD_87045 | JGI IMG/M metagenome (GOLD analysis project Ga0114997, IMG submission 87045) | Marine microbial communities from western Arctic Ocean - ArcticOcean_MG_CB4_136 | ecosystem: Environmental > Aquatic > Marine > Oceanic | place: Arctic Ocean: Canada Basin | collected... | reverse complement strand
TGCCACTCAGTATTGCTACTGCGTTCGACTTGCATGTGTTAGGCGTGCCGCCAGCGTACGTTCTGAGCCATGATCAAACTCTCAAGTTTAATAACGGCGCACACTAGCTTTAATAACTTTAGTATGAACTAAAGTTACTTTCGTTAAAGTGTGTACGACAATTTCTTTGCTAACCTAACCGTCCACACTTCTCTTCTTAAAAATTTACAATTTGAAACAGCTAAAGCTTTTACTTAAAAGCCTACACACACCTATGGCAATTGATAATTTACATTAACTATTACTTCAATGTGAAGCGTGGTTATATTACGAAAAAAAGATAAATCAAGGCTTATATTGCTTAAAAAACCTAATAAAATAGGCCTTTATTTGACCCTAAATATTGCAAATCTGCGTTATTTTTAATAGAAAACAACTATGGCAATTAAGAATTACGATAACTTATTTCCTCTAAACAAGTACTTGAAGTACCTTGTTTCGTTTCTATTTTTATTTTTAGTTTATATATTTATTTTTAATCAAATAGAGTCTTTTAATAAAGAAAAAGAAGAAAAGCTAAATGGCGTAATTGAGTCTGAAGAAGTTTCAAATTTAAATGAATATTTTTTAAATAAGTTAATTATAAGCCCTTTTAGAGAGTACAAATATACTATTAAAAATAATGATAGTATTCAAAAAATTTTAAATAATTTCAATGTATCTAATAAAGAAGTTCAATCATTAACAAATAAATTGAGAAAGAAAAAATTAACAAATATATATATTGGTAGAGAAATAGTAATTGTCCTGAAAAAAATAGCTAATAATGAAAACTCTATAGTAAATATTGTTTATCCAATTTCAAACGTTTTAAATGTTGAAATCAGAAAAGCAGGGCAAAATTTTACAATTAAAGAAAATGTTATTAAATTAAGTAAAAAAGAAGTAATTGTTAAAAATATAATAAATAGCAACTTGTATTCTGCGGCAATTGAAGCTGGCGTTGAGCCAAATATAATTGTGGAATTTGCAAGAATTTATGGTTTCGAAATAGATTTTCAACGTGATATTAGAAAAGGTGACTGGTTTGAAATATATTATGAAAAATTTATAGATGATAATGGAAAAGTTATAGACACAGGAAAAATAATTTATGCCTCTATGTTTGTTAACAAAAAAGAGATAAATCTTTATAACTTTATTCATAATAAAGAAGCAGGTTACTATGATTTAAATGGTAGAAGTATTGTAAAATCATTAATGAAGACACCTATTAACGGTGCGCGTCTATCGTCATCATTTGGAAACAGAAAACATCCTATTCTTGGTTACACAAAATTACACACAGGAACTGACTTTGCCGCTCCGGCTGGGACGCCTATAATGGCATCTGGCAGTGGAACTATCATTCGTTCACGATGGTGTGGGGGCGGAGGCAATTGTGTAAAAATAAAACATAATTCTACATATCAAACAGTTTACGCTCACATGAAAAATTTTGCTAAAGGAACTAAGGAAGGGAAAAAAGTTAAACAAGGTCAAATTATAGGTTACGTAGGATCAACTGGCATGTCTACTGGACCACATTTGCACTATGAAGTTATAGTTAATGGAAAAAAAGTAAATTCACAAAGACTTAGATTACCTTCGTCAAAAATACTTGATAAGAATGCTAGAAAAGATTTTGAAATTGAAAGAATTAAAATAGATTTAAAGTTATCAGAATTAAGAAATTATTAATCTTTTTTTTCAGAAATATTTTCAGGACTGGGAAGATTTTCTTTAGGATCGCTTGCAATATTATCTACTACAGTTTTATCATCTGCTTGCGTAACCTCTGTAGGCTTAACTCTAGTGTTAAGCTCAGATAGTCTTCTCGCATAATGATCGGCATGTTGTAGATAGTTTTCAACCACAACAGGGTCACCCATGCTCTGTGCATCTTTTGCCAATTGTTGATATTTTTGAATTGTTTTTTCGACATTAAATGGATTTGTCATAGACCCATTTCTGCTAAAATTACTATTTCCATTATTGTTTTGATAATGGCCATTATTACTTGTTCTAGAGCCACCAGTTCTTCCTCTAAAATTATTTTTATTAGTTCTTGGTCTAAATGGTCTTCTTTTTTGATTGATCATATTTTTTTTAAGAAAATTTATATATTTACCTAATTTATTCTAATATCGCTAAAATACTTCTAATATTATTCTGATAATCTTTTATTAAAAATTTATCTTTAAAACCTTCTAATTTCAAAATTTGTGAAACTTTATAATATTGCCCATGTCCAATTTCTAAGGCTAACATACCTTTTCTTTTTAAGATATTTTTAGACTTGTAGATAACTTTTTTAATTACGTCAAGCCCATCATTTCCCCCGTTCAGGGCTATTCTAGGTTCATAATTCTTAACGTCATCTGATAGATTTTTTATTTGGTGTTTACATACATATGGAGGATTTGAAACAATTAAATCAAATTTATACCCGTATATGTTGTCAAGAGACCTGTGGTAAAATTTTAATTTATTTTGAAAACAAAAATTTTTTGCATTTCGTCTAGCTATTTTAATGGCTTTATTTGAGATATCTATTCCGATTCCATAAGCTTTTTTTATTTCACTTAAAAGAGACAGGGCAATACATCCGGATCCAGTTCCGACATCAAGTAAAAATATTTTTTTATTTTTAAAAATTTTTGCAATTTTATGTACTAAAAGTTCTGTTTCGGGTCTGGGTATCAATGTATTGTTATCAACTATAAAATCCTTACTCCAAAATTCTTTTTTTTGAAATATGTAAGCCATTGGTTCTTTTTTTAATCTTCTTGAAACTAATTTTTCAAAATTTGCTATAACATACTTTGGCACCCTATAGTCTGTCATTACCAAAAGTTTTTCCCTGCTTTTATTCAATAAATTAGATAATATTAATTCGGAGTCCAACATGTGAGATTGAACATTGCCTTCCTTTAAAATTTTAGATCCTGAATTTATAAGTTTTGAAATTAACATTAATTAAGATTTTTTAATTTTAAATCCTGTTCTTTAAGCCTAAGCTCTTCATTCATTTCCTCATGTATTTCCCCGCTTAAAAATTCTTCTAGCTTATGAAGTGTTAAATTTATTCTGTGGTCGGTTACTCTACCTTGGGGAAAATTATAAGTCCTAATTCTTTCAGATCTATCACCACTACCAATTTGATTTTTTCTATTATCAGATCTTTCTTTATCTTTTTTTTGTTTTTCTGCTTCATAAACTCTAGATCTTAAAATTTTTAAAGCTTTTGCTTTATTTTTATGTTGAGATTTTTCATCTTGCTGACTAACAACAACACCTGAGGGAATATGTGTTATTCGAACCGCACTATCTGTTGTATTTACAGATTGACCACCCGGTCCACCAGCTCTAAAAACATCTATTCTTAAATCTGTTTCTTTTATCTCTACATCCACATCTTCTACCTCAGGCAAAACAGCTACAGTTGCTGCAGAGGTGTGAATTCTTCCTTGTGTTTCTGTGTCGGGCACTCTTTGAACTCTATGTGCGCCAGACTCATATTTTAAATAAGAATAAATATTCTCTCCACTTACAGAAAATATAACTTCTTTAAACCCACCAGCTTCACTTTTGGAAATATTTATAATTTCTAAAACCCACTTTTTTTTGGTACAAACTTTTTCATACATTTTAAATAAATCAGAACAAAATAAAGTCGCCTCTAAACCTCCTGTGCCTGCCCTTATTTCGACTATTGCATTTTTCTGATCGTCTAAATCTTTAGGTAAAAGAAAAATTTTTAATTTATTTTCACATTCAATTTTTTTTTTACTCAATATGGATATTTCCTTTTCTGTCAAAGAAATCATTTCTGTATCACTTTTTGGATCGTTGAGTATGTTTTCTAGATCTTTTTTATCTTCCTCAAAAGACAAGTATTCTTTTGCGAAATTAATTATATTGCTTAAATCTGAATATTCTTTCGATTTTATCGCAAAGGTTTTGGGATCTATACTCCCAGATGAAAGCTCAATTTCAATATCGTGATGTTTGGCAACAATTGCCTTAATTTTTTCTTTGGGTATCATAATTTAGCTATTTTTTTCTGTAACTTTTTCTTCTACAAGATTTACAATTTTTTTAATAATATCTTTTCCTGCTACTTTTGTGTGTGGTACACCTGATAAATATAATAAGTTATTTTCTTGTCCACCACCGGTAAGACCTATTTCTGTTTGAGCCGCTTCACCAGGGCCATTAACTACACAGCCTATTATTGATAATGTAATTGGTGTCTTAATATGCGCCAATTCCTTTTCCAAAATTTTTACAGTATCAATAACTGGAAATGCTTGACGCGCGCATGAGGGGCATGAAATTATTTGCACTCCTCTAGCTCGAACACTTAGTGATTTTAAAATCTCATAACCAGCCTTAACCTCTTCAACTGGGTCAGCCGAAAGAGAAATACGTATTGTATCTCCTATACCTTGCATTAACAGACGCCCAACTCCTATTGATGATTTGATGCTACCCGTTAATAATCCTCCAGCCTCCGTTATACCTACGTGCAAGGGATAATCGCAAATTTCTGATAGCTGCTCATAAGATTTGATTGCTAGAAATACATCTGATGATTTCACACTTATCTTAAAATTAAAAAAATCTTTATCTTCCATAAGCTTGACATTATACATCGCACTTTCAACTAAAGCTTCTGGACAAGGCTCCTTATATTTTTCTAATAAAGATTTATCTAATGAGCCTGCGTTTACTCCAACTCTAATCGAGCAGTTATTATCTTTTGCAGCTTTAATAATTTCTGCAACTCTATCAGAGCTGCCAATGTTTCCAGGATTAATTCTTAGACAGCTCGCACCCATTTTTGCCGCTTCTAAAGCTCTTTTGTGATGAAAATGTATGTCCGCTACAATTGGAACTCTTACCTCTTTAACTATTTTTTTTAAAGCTCTAGTTGATTCTTCATCTGGGCAAGAAACGCGAACTATATCTGCTCCTGCATCTTCTAGCTCGATGATTTGTTTTACAGTAGAGGAAACATCAGATGTAATGGTGTTAGTCATAGACTGAACGGTTATAGTAGAATCACCTCCCACTGGTACGCTGCCGACCATTATCTTTTTGGTCTTTTTTCTATTTATTTTTCTATAAGGTCTAACTTCCATTATTAATCTAAATTAAAAATTGTATGCAATTTTTTAACTGCTTTTAAAGTATCTTCATCTTTAATTATAACTGAAATTTTTATTTCAGATGTTGATATTGCTAAAATATTAATATTATTATCAGCCAAAGCTCTAAACATTTTATATGTTACTCCTGGTGTAGTAACCATTCCTGCTCCAACAATAGAAATTTTCGATACTTTTTTATTGGTGTTTAATTCTTTAAATTGTATTTTTTTATTATTTTTTAATATTTCTAATGCCTCATTAAGATCGGCTCTTTTAATTGTAAATGTTAAGTCCGTTGTTTTGCCATCTGACGATATATTTTGAATAACCATATCAACATTTATTTGGTTGTTTCCCAGTGGTTCAAAGATGTCAGCTGCTACTCCAGGTTTGTCTTCCACTCCTATTAATGTAATTTTAGCATCGTCTTTAGAGTAAGCCACACCTGTTATAGTTTTACTGTAGTCGATATTTTCTTGATCAAAAATTTCGGTACCCTTTGTGTTAGTAAAAGTAGATCTCACTTGTAATGGAATTTTATACATCATAGCTGTTTGTACGGCAGAAGATTGCATCACTTTTGCCCCCAAGGAAGACAACTCTAACATTTCTTCGTAAGAAATTTTATCAATTTTTTTCGCTACAGGTATTTTATTTGGGTCAGTCGAATAAACTCCCTCAACATCGGTATATATTTCGCAACAGTCTGTATCAAAAATTTTAGCAATTGCAACTGCCGTTGCATCTGAACCTCCTCTGCCAATAGAAGTTATTTCACCTAACTTAGAAATGCCTTGAAATCCAGGAATTACTGCAGTGCCACCGGAAGATAAATAGTCATTTATTTTTGAAATGTTCATATTAATGATTCTAGAGTTGTTATGTTCACCTTCAGTTAAAATGGGTATTTGCCAATTCATCCAAGATTTAGATTTAACTCCAATATCATTCAATGCTCCAGCTAATAATGCACTTGTTACCTGTTCTCCGGAAGTTAAAAGGACATCTAATTCACGTTTGTTAAAACTTTTAGAAATAGACTGCGATTGACCAATTAATTCGTTTGTTTTTCCAGACATTGCTGAGACCACTACTATTAAATGGTTACCTTTTGCTTGATCTTTTTTAATGATATTTGCTGCATTCATAATTCTCTCGATAGAACCCACAGATGTACCGCCAAATTTTAAAACTTTTTTTGCCATATTCAGATTTTAATATAATATTAATTAATTTAATTTAAATATAATAAAGAACTATATGACTACAATAAATAAAGAAGAAATTCAAAAGTTTTCAAAAATGGCTGATGAATGGTGGGATGTTAATGGTAAATTTAAACCTTTACACATGTTTAACCCTGTAAGAATTAATTACATCTTAAATGAAGTTAAATCTCATTTTTCAATAAATGAAAGCCAACGATACCCTTTGGGAAACTTAAAGATCTTAGATATCGGTTGTGGAGGTGGATTAATTTCTGAACCCATGTCAAGATTAGGTGGTATGGTGACCGGCATTGATGCCTCGGAAAAGAATATAAAGATTGCTAAATTACATTCAAAAAGCAATCAATTAAACATCAAATATTTAAATACATCTCCTGAGCAACTAAACTCAAAAGATAAATATGATATTATCTTAAATCTCGAAGTGGTTGAGCATGTTGATAATCTAGATCTTTATTTAAAATCCTGTTCCAACCTATTAAAAAAAAATGGCCTGATGTTTACGGCAACATTAAACAGAACATTTACCTCTTATATAAAAGCTATAATAGGAGCTGAATATATTTTGCGATGGTTGCCAATAGGAACGCATGACTGGAATAAATTTCTCAGACCAGAAGAGTTGGAAAAAAAACTTTTAGATTTAGATTTTTCTATACTTGACACAAGAGGTTTAAATTTTAATCCCCTAACTAACAATTGGACCAAAACAAAAAATCTATCTGTTAACTATATAATTGCTTCTATAAAAAACTAATTATCTTTTTTTAACCAAGGTATAGTAGTTAATTCTATACCTTCTTCTGATAGCTCTTTTCTTTGATCCTCAGTTGTCACGCCATAAATATTGTTACTTTTTTTATTATTAAAATGAACTTCTTTTACCTCTTTAAAAAAGTTCGAACCGACATATCTAAAATTTTTTTCTACAAATTTTCTTATTTTGATTAAATCTTTCTTAATAGTTTTTAATTCATTCTGATCTACGGACGCAAAATTTTTTTTTGAGTTTAAGCGAGAAACTTTGGGTGACATAATTGATTTCTCAATTTTTTTAGATTTACAATATATGCATTCTACTAAATTTTTTTTAATTAGCTTTTCAAACTCCTTGGAATCTGAAAACCAGCTCTCAAATTCATGTTCTTGTTCACAATTTAAATTATACTTGATCATTTTATATTAATTCCTATAGTCAGCATTTATTTCAATATAGTCATGAGTAAAATCACACGTGTAACATTCAAACGTGTCATTACCTTGATTTAAATTTATTTCCAATAAAATCGAGTCCCAGTTCATGTACTCTTTAAGTAGCTTCTCATTATATTGTTCAGAAATCTTTCCTTTTTCTGCCACCACCAATTCTCCAAACTTTATTATCAGTTTTTCTTTATCAATTTTTTCACCTGACTTTCCTAAGCCCATTATTATCCTACCCCAGTTTGGATCTTCTCCTGCAATTGCAGTTTTTACTAGAGGGGAGTTAGCAATAGAGAAGGCTATCTTTTTAGCGCTTGAAAAAGATTTGGCGTTCAGTATTTTAACTGTTACGAATTTTTTTGCACCTTCTCCGTCTACAACTATTTGTTTAGCTAGGTTTAAACATAGTTTTTTAAGCGCGGACTCAAATTTTTGAATGACTGGATCTGCGGTAGTTCTATTTTGACCAATTTGTGTTTTTCTTGTAGAAAATATTGCCACCATATCGTTTGTTGATTGATCGCCATCAACTGTAATTGCATTGAAAGAATTTACTGCAGATTTTTTTAATAACGATCTCAAAATTGAACTAGGTATATCAGCATTTGTAAAAATAAAAGATAGCATTGTAGCTAAGTTTGGAGCGACCATACCTGAGCCTTTTGCTATTCCACATATTTTAATTATTTTATTTCCCAAATTAAATTCTTCGTAAGCCAATTTTGGCTTTGTATCTGTGGTCATAATGGCTGATGCTGTTTTAAGCCATACAAATTTGTTATGATTTTCTTTCAGCCTTTCTACAAGATTAGAAATAGTACTATTAATTTTCTCTAATGGAAATTCCTCTCCAATTACCCCAGTGGAGGCAAAGAGTAGGTCTTTTATTTTTATCGTTTCATTAATTCCCTTTTCAGATTTAGATTCTTTTAAAGTCAGATGTTTGGCTATATTTTTTGCAATAATATCCAAACTCTCTAAACCTTGTTTTCCTGTGAATGTATTGGCATTTTGCGTGTTTACGAAAAGTGCTTTAACAACTTTTTTGTTTGAGTTTTGATTCCAATTTAAAGTCTCCGATACTATACTGCTAGAGGTTTGAATAGAGGCGTAATTTGCTCCCTCAGGAAAATAAAAGAGTGAAATATCGTCTCTGCCGTTGTTGTATAAGTCTGCTGAAACTGAAGATATTTCAAGACCTTCCATTCCTTGTAACTCTTGAAACTCCCCCATTTTTGACATCTTTTTTTTATCATTCAGGAAGTTTTTTAAATTTATCGTCATAATTACTATTTAATTTACGTTATAAATACATATATAGAAGTATCATGAATTTAGTAACAAAAACTCTTAATAAAATATTTAAAACCAGTAATCAACAAGAATTGGATGAAATAAAACCTCTTGTAAATGAGATTAATAATAGAGAAAAAGATTTAGTAAAGCTAAAAAATGATGAATTCATTAACAAAACCAATCAACTAAAACAAAGCCTGGTTGAAGGCAGGAAGTTGAATAGTATAATTCCTGAAGCTTTTGCCATTGTTAGGGAAGCGGCTAAAAGAACTTTAGACGAAAGGCACTACGATGTGCAATTAGCAGGTGGAATTATTTTACATAGAGGAAAAATTGCAGAAATGAAAACAGGTGAAGGCAAAACTCTAGTCTCTACATTGCCAGCATATTTAAATGCACTAACAGGCAAAGGAGTTCATATAGTTACTGTAAATGATTATCTTGCAAAAAGAGATTCGGAATGGATGGGTAAAGTATTTAATTTTCTTGGCTTATCTTCGGGATGCATAGTAAGTGAATTGAGTGAAGAGGAAAGAAAGAAAAATTATGCCTCCGACATTACATATGCAACCAATAATGAGTTAGGTTTTGATTATTTAAGAGATAATATGAGATATGATACTAGTGAACTAGTACAACGTGGTCATAATTATTGTATAGTTGACGAAGTCGATAGTATATTAATTGATGAGTCTAGAACACCTCTTATTATTTCTGGAAGAATTGAAGACAAAAGTAATTTTTATATTTTAGCTAATAAATTAATCAACAAATTAGAAAAGAATGATTATGAATTAAACGAAAAAGACAAAAATGTAATTCTCTCAGATACTGGGATTGATAAAATTGAAAATTTGGCAAAAATCGAGGGTGTCTTAAAAAATAATAACTTTTATGATCCTGAAAACTTAAATTTAGTGCATCATATTAATCAAGCTTTAAAAGCTAAATGTATTTCAAATAAAGATGTAGATTATATAGTTAGAGATGGACGTATTCAGATAATTGATGAGTTTACTGGCAGGGTTCTTGGGGGGAGAAGATTTTCAGAGGGTTTGCATCAAGCTATAGAAGCTAAAGAAAATGTAGAAATTCAAGATGAAAATCAAACTCTAGCTTCCATAACTTATCAAAATTATTTCCGATTATATAATAAGTTATCTGGTATGACAGGTACGGCTTTAACGGAAGCAGAAGAATTTTTTGATATTTATAAACTTAATGTCATTTCAATGCCGACAAATAAAAATATGATTAGAAAAGACTATAATGATCAAGTATTTAGAACTGAAAAAGAAAAATATTATGCAATTACTAATAAGATTGAGGAATGTAATAAAACAGGACAACCAGTTTTGGTTGGAACTACCAGTATTGAAAAATCAGAAAAAATCTCAAACCATTTGAAGGATAAAAATATCAAACATAATATTTTAAATGCAAAACATCATGAACAAGAAGCCAAAATAATAGCTGAAGCTGGCCGAACGGGCGCGATTACTATTGCTACTAATATGGCGGGTAGAGGCACAGACATTAAACTTGGAGGAAATAAAGATTTTTATGAAATTGATAAAATGAATGAGCTAAATCAGGAAGAATCTAAGGTTAAATCAATTGGTGGCTTATT
>Ga0114997_10004697_pt1 | contig 10534 bp, 11 predicted proteins | sample ArcticOcean_MG_C_2_FD_87045 | JGI IMG/M metagenome (GOLD analysis project Ga0114997, IMG submission 87045) | Marine microbial communities from western Arctic Ocean - ArcticOcean_MG_CB4_136 | ecosystem: Environmental > Aquatic > Marine > Oceanic | place: Arctic Ocean: Canada Basin | collected... | reverse complement strand
TAAAGTTTTGTAAAATAGGATCCTCCGTCCAAGGAGGCTCCTGTCCAAAAAGTTCTTTTTTACATCGGATTCTTTCTCGCTCTTCTTGCCAGTAACAGTAGCGATCCAGTTCTTCTTTTATGAACTCGGTCATTATTTCTTCCTCAACACCCACGCACAGTTGTTTGCGTATTCAGGGTACGGTGCTGCTGCTGCAACCCGTAAGAACTGTCGACCAAACCTAGACTCAAGCATATCTAGTTGCTCTTGCGACCATGCTCTTGGATACTTTTTCACACTACTGTGTAGGGGCATTCCGTCAATAGATGGCTCTATTTGTTCTTTCATAGCCTTCCTTAAATTAGGTAGCTGTATGAACGTGCCTGTAACGTCTTCTATAATGAAGTTTCGTTCTAACTCTTCTTTCAGTTCTTGGAAACCCCACTCATAAATATGATCTTCAGGTAGCTTATCATTTGACCCGTCATGGTTAGGTGTAGAGATATACGCTAATGCATTCGGTCGCATCGTTCTAGCGGCATCGTCTAACCAAGGTCCAACAAACTCTCTATTCATGTGTTCAATAACTTCAGTAGACCAGAAAAAGTCTATACTTTCGTCAGCTAACTCATGGAAGATATTAAGTGGTTTATTGTGCTGATCCATTTGAGGAACAGTTACATCAACGATTTTCAGTCTGCCATTAAAGTTCTTAAACCATGTAGAGTCTACTAGAGGCTCTCCGCCATTAGACCAATAAGGGTTTTCTACTTCACACGCAGGATCAATATCTGTTCCGTAATACGATCGGATAATATCCGTTTTCTTAACTACGTATGCTTTGTACAAGTTCCTAAGTGCCCAACACTCTCCGCAACCCATCTCAAACGTATCTAACGGTCGGTCTAGGTTCTTAGCTTCACTAATACATAAGGAGGAGATTTTATCGAATCGGCTTATATGCGCGAGTTCATCGGGTCTCCAGTTTCCTAAGACTCCTGCCGAAGCAAGATCCATTCGGGTGTTTTTACTGTCGTTTTCATTAACGGTTAACTTCTTTCTTATAGATGACATTGGCTTACCTCCCACCAACTTGGTTTAGTTCTACCCTTTTCCCATTTAGCGTAATGCTTTTCATTAATAACATAATTACGATAAGCGAAAATAGAGTCCTCGTTTCTGTACTCTTCTGGCATTGCTTGTGCTACTTCTGTCCTGAAACCTATTGGGATCTTCTTCGGCATCTCGTATAACGCTTCAGAGAATTTCTGTAAACTTGCATGAGTGCGTTTATATCGGTAGGTGTATTCGTAACCTAAGGCTATGAAGTGTCGATAAAGCCATGCGTAGTTTCCGCTACACTCTCTAACCCAGCGACTACATGGGTGGTTCATGTGGGCTTTCTTATAAAACCCTGCCTCATCAGCGTGCTCGTCTCCATCGATTACACGATGTGCGGTACACAACATTTGGGCAGATTCTAAAGGCATTTTAACCAACATCTTGTCTGGTTGCGCTCTAGCCGCTTCTACTGGGTCTTCACTAAAATAAAATATGTTCATACTTTCTCCTTTCTGGTTACGTTTCGGTTAAGGCTTTATATAGCTTTTTTAATATACTTTACTTTTATATACAAAGTAAAGAACTTTTATATCTGGTAGTGGCGGGGCGTTTTAGGCTCAATTAGATATAGGTTCTCTTTTGTTCTAGTTATCGCTACGTAGAATACCCTGTTCTCGTCATCGGGATTCTGCTGGTAGTTTTTGTAGACTCGGGTTGTTATGTCCGTTAGTAACACTACGTTGGTAGCTTCCCCGCCTTTAGCGGCATGGATAGTCGACAAGCGTATTCTCGGTTGCTTGGTTATCTTTTCTCCTCTACGCAACATCGCTCTGATGTAACTAATGTCACTGGGGGTTAATAAAGTAAAAACGTCATACCACGCTCCATCAGGCAAGTCCGGAAAATGACTTTTCAAGTCTTGATACTGAAGGATCGAGTTTGAATCTAACATATCTAATTTCTTAGGTTTATCAACCTTTACGAATTTAAGTATGTTAGCGCACTCGGTTACGCTCACCGTCTCCCCTTTCCCTAACCGTTCCCAATAGATAACCGCTTTCACTTTAGCTTCTGATATACTCGGTCTACCCTTTACTTCGAAAAACCATCCCTCGCTTCTACAGTAAGCATCTATGTCTTCTAATAAATAGTTAGTCCGTGCTAGAACTAACCAGTCTCCTTTCTCCATGTCTATCAATTCTATATTAGGTTCCCATCGAACAACCCCCTCGTCTTTTCGGGGCGTCCACTCCTTATGAATCCTAGACTGAACCTGTCCTATGCACCGTCTAGCTAGTGCGTGGACGGCAGAAGGGACGCGGTACGACTGTTTTAAAATCATAGCGTTTTTAGAATTGTTGATTAGATAGTCTACGTCAGCCCCTGCCCATTTGTAGATGGCTTGATCATCGTCTCCCGCTACATAGATCTTCTTGGCTTTTGCTGCGACTTTCCGAACCACTGCCCACTGTAAAGGCGACAAGTCTTGGGCTTCGTCTACAAACATAACGTCTAGTTCAGGAACAGTTCCGCCCACTAAAAACTTGTGGAGCATATCCGTATAGTCTACTAGCAGTCTATCCTGCTTGAACAACTCTAAGCCTTTCGCGAATCGCTCTAACTCAAACCAACCTACTGCATCTTCTACTTCGTGCCATTGTTCTTTCAACGGTATGTTTCGTACTCTAGCAAGATTCTCGATGAACGCTAACCGATCATCATGAGTCATGCCGAAGATATGGCCTTCTTCTGATGTCGTTCTTCCGGTTAACCGTAGGTTCATCTTTTCATTGAGGTCTTTTATGTCGGTGTGACTGACCACGCTTTCTCTAGTTAAACCTAGTTGCCGGAACGCTAATGAATGTAGTGTTCGGAAGAAGGGTAAGTCCCGCTCATTGATATTGAACTTTTCTACCGCCCGTTGTTTACCCTCAGTTACCGCTTTCTTAGTGAAAGTAAAAAACCCTATGCTCTCCGGTTGTGTCCCCGCTGTTAATTCATCCTCGATAAGACTGAGTAACGTAGTTGTTTTTCCTGTTCCAGGAGGTCCAAGAATCACCTGTGTGTGTGCCGGAAGGGTCATAGGCCACTCCTGAATGTTAGACTAACGCGCCTTTTTGTTCCAAACCCTATCGGAGGGATCGAGTGAGTACTGGTCATTTGAGACCTGCCATCGAACATATAAACGTCCCCGTCCTCTAACATAAAGGTAGAGGTTCCCCTTGAAAAAGTTGAAGTATTCACTAATTCGCTAGTGTTGCTTTCTTTCTTAATCTCGGAGCGGTACTGTGTCCATTCTAAAAATCGAGTACCCCCAAAGGAAACGCCTAAAACAATGTCGTCGAGTGTAGGTACTGTATCCGAGTGATGGGGGACATGGTCGTCACCCGTTTCATACAGGCCGCACAAACAAAAAGTAAAATCAACCTTTTTATTCAATACAGACTCGGCCCAAGCCTCAGCTTTGTCTTTAACAAGTTTAACCGCTCGCGGCCATGGGTCAGGCTTGTACAACTTCCCTGCGTAATTAAACTCAGAAACCCCATAGCCCTTTGTCGGCCTACCGTAAACTGTCCTATTGTCAAACTCGCGTACAGTAGGGTGATCCCACCCTGTGATGTATGGATTATCTCCTTTGAATACATTTTTAGCGAAAGTTTTCATAATAAATTATCGTTAAAGTCAGGTAAGTTATGTGACTCTGTTTGTGCTTTAAACTCTTCAATAAACCAAACGTTAACCCCCTTTCCTTTTATGTTAAAGAAATGAGGCTCTCCGTCTAACTGTTTTAACTTAGACGTTAACCTGTTACGTTGGTACTCTTTGAAGTTATTTCGGTGGAGGTAGTCCATTAAATCTAAGAGCCTGAAATAAGTCCTGCCTCTTTCTGTCCAAGGCTTGTGTAGAAGTAACTCATCTCGTTCTCTAGCGGGTCTTTCCGTACAGAAAGCCTCTAGCAACTCCATGAAGTGTCCTTCAGTAGAACTTTCTTTAGGAACCTCTACAATTGTTATCGCATCTAACAACTGCTGTATAATCTGATTCCAAACGTTCTCCTTCACCTTAGGAGGGATCTTATTTAAAGCGTCCATACACTTACGCTGAAATCTATTTTGGTTTAATAGATCATCGGTCTCTAACTCTAATCGACCTCCCTCAACATCCAGGAACCATATCGGGGGATCACTATCTTGTTTGGTGAGGTTACTGAACAACGGTGTTCCGCCATTAGCACCTATACCAAACTTACGAGTCCGACACAAGGGGCTGTTACAGTGACTTGAGATGGGTTGGTCATTACACTTATAGAAGTAGTCTTTCCTTTGCAACTGTTTAGCAACTGTCAGAACTTCTTGCGCTCCTAACGGGGGTTGCATAAACTTCATGTTTACATCTTCTAACCGCTTCTCCCAATCGTCTGCGAATTTCTTTCGTAGAAATACGCCTACACTAAACAGACCTGAGTTTCGTGATCCTTTAGGAAAGCCCTGCACGACTAAATGCTGTATACATGGCGGTGCTTGATCTAACCACTCTAGCCCATCGTTTAAAGGACTAGCTTCTAGCTTCTCTAGTTCACTAGGGGTTAACTCTATTTCTTTCGTATACTCTAGGAATTCGTTAGGAGTTAACGCATTTCCCTTCGTACTGTATGCGTATCGGGTGGAGTTTTCTCCCCCAAAATACGGCATATTTAAGGTGCTTCCTCGGTCTCCTCTATCCAATAAAAGCTTTGTTTGTTTTGGGAATATCTCCACTTGTCCGTAGCCAATTGCAGCAGCAACTTGTCTTAATTTTCTCTGCAATATATTCGCGGCTACAGGTTCAGTCAAGAACATATAGATGTGTGCTCCACCGCTTTTACTGCGACAAAGAACTAATGGTAACTTCTGCTTTGCTATTTTTATCGCTAAATCTTTTAAATCTAGCTGATACTCATCAACGTCAATGGCTCCCCAAACACAAGTATTATGTTCGTCTATGGGGACAATACCTACGCTCTGACGACCCGACAAGTGACCGTCCCATAACTTCAGAAGTTCTGTATCAGACAACTCCTTTGATATAGTAATGTTTTTGCCACTTGCCTTGCCATCTTCCCTAGTTTCATTGTTAGCCGTGAAAGTACCATACGCTTGACGCAGTCCTGCATAGCGTTCAGCAAACTCCTCTGCTAACGACATACAATATCTCCTGTTTAGATAGTGTCGTTAACAACATCGTTTTGATGCTCTTGCTTAACTTCAACTTCACCCGTTCGAGCCGCAGACATAAACTCTTTCGCCATCATAGCTGTTGGCATCTGAGTTGGACCTTCTTGGCTAATGGTATAAGCGTTCCAGCTACCCTTATCATTCGACTGAGTAGTAGACGAAAGCTTATAGGTGTACGCAAACATCGGAGCTTCTACCGAAACACCCTTAGAGTTCTGTACTCTAGCCATTCGTAGCATGGTAAGCCACTTCCTAGAAACACCTAACTGTGTAGACGTGAACGCAAGAACTGCTTGTTGAGCTGTTCCGTCTTTAACAACTAAGACAAAGAACTGAGCTGTTTCTACAATCTCATTGCCTTCTGCGGTGTAGTATTTACGGTCATTGGGGTTCCTAGTACAGCTAGATAGAATAGAGATGTCGTGACCTGCATTAACCAGACCGCCTCCCTTCTCTCTAGGGATCCACTCAATATACTTCTTACTATACGCGCAAGGAACGATAGAAATACCTTTCTCACCATCGTAAGCCTCTCCAGTAACGGTGTTAAATAAGTCTCCCGCACTCGCTCCGGCTACATAGCTTCCATGTTGTTTTTGTAGCTGTGGTGACATTGGCTGTAGGACACGTATAAAGGGGATTGCAAAATCCTCTGTCGTTGTTTCCTCTAACCCAGTACCGCCCGATAATAACGTATCGTCAAACGTAGTCATTTCTGTAGCTGTCGCTTCTGCCACTTCATTTTTGTTATCTGCCATGGTATTAATCCTTTTTAATAGTTGCTTTAGTGCCAATGTAAATGCCGAAAGGCTCGCTTGGTATGTCTATTCCCGCTCCGAGTTGCTCTTTAATAAAAGCTTTTAGGGTGCTGGGGTGAACGCTTTGACGTACCTCAGGAGATAGTCCTCTCGCCTGTAACGCGGAAACAGTTTGATCGACTACTTCGATCTCTTCACGTCCGAACTTTAAAAGAACCTCGTTCTTTATCAGTCCTTCATGACCGTTAGACGTTAACCATTCATAAGCTTTTTCTTGGTTAGCCTTAGAGATGTGAGCGTTATAAAACGAAGCAATAGAGATCTTCTCTCCAGTGGTCAGCGTTATTTGGGTAAGCCCTGCTGATTGCATCGCATCGGGAAGCTCGTTCTCCGAAGTCAAACGAAGTTCTTCTTTCTTAGCTTTTAAACCTTCTTCTAACGCTATAACTTCTGTAGCGAGTTTTAACTGTTTATTAGCTAAGTTTGAAACTATAGAGAGTTCTCCATCGGTTGCCTCGTTTGTCCATTTCTGAACGTCAGTTGCACCTACTAAGTCCTCAAAGGTTGGTGTGTTCTCATTCATCTATTTCTCCTTTCTGGTGGATGTTAATATCTACGGGATAATACAAACGTTCCTGCCTATCCCACTTTAGGATACCGTACTTCCCGTTATTTATAAATGCAGCGATAGAACACGCTACTCCGATTGCGGCAGGATCGCCGATTAATAGTAAGTAATCGCCATCTTTAAAACCATGTAGGATAGTTTTCATCCTACGTACTGATGGTGATGCACTTAACATGATCTGGGCGTTCGCAGGCAATAGCACTTTAAAATCTCCGAACTGTCTGGCAGATGCGAGATTACGCCCTTGAACTTCTTGCACAACATAAACTGTCACTTTTTTCTCCTTTCTATTAGTTAGGTTTTACATAATATATAGCAATATAGGCAAAGTAAAGTTATTACCGATATGTAGTTTTAAAAATTAAATCTTTTTTGTGAAAAACTTTTCGATAACCTCTAATATCACTAATAAACTAATATTGATTTTAATGAAACGTAGGTTTTTAAAGACTTTAAGATTATTAGATTTCAGTGCTTCACTATTACTAATGGAGTAATTCTATTAGAGGGCATAAGGAAAGTATTCGTTTGGTCTTTAATTTATATAGTTTTGTAATATATAATGGGGATTAGAAATAAGAAATCAGAAAGGTTACATATGAAATATAAATTTAAAACAAAGCCATACGAGCATCAGTTACTAGCCTTAACTAAGTCTTGGAATAAAAAAGAATACGCTTATTTTATGGAGATGGGGACGGGCAAGTCTAAAGTTCTTATAGATAACATCTCGTTACTCTACGATAAAGGAGGGATCAATGCTGCGGTCATTGTAGCCCCCAAAGGCGTGTACCGGAACTGGTCAGAAAAAGAAATACCTGCGCATATGCCCGACCACATAGAAAAACATATTGCGGTATGGACACCATCGCCTAACGTAAAACAAAAAAGAGAACTAACGAAACTGTTTGAAGTAAGGCATGATCTAAAAATACTGATCATTAATGTAGAAGCCTTCAGTACCAAAAGAGGCGTAGCGTTTGTTGAAAAGTTTATACTATCGCACAACGTGTTGATAGCTGTTGATGAATCTACTACGATTAAAAACCCCAAGGCCGAACGAACTAAGAGTTTATTGAAGTTAGCTGTTAACAGTAAGTACCGAAGAATCTTAACAGGATTCCCCGTTACTCAGTCTCCGCTTGATCTCTACAGTCAAAGCACTTTCCTATCTCCCGACCTACTGGGGTATACCTCGTTCTATTCTTTTCAGAACCGATATGCACAACTTGTAAATAGAAAAATGGGGGCTAGAACGTTCAGACAAGTAGTAGGTTATCAGAACCTTGAAGAACTAACCACCAATGTTGGTGCGTTTTCCTACAGGGTATTGAAGAAAGAATGTTTAGACCTTCCTGATAAAGTATACCAAAGACGAGAGGTGGAGCTGACAACAGAACAAAAGAAAGTTTATAAAGAACTTCAAGACTACGCTATGGCTGAACTAGACTCTCATGACTTAGTAAGCGTTACGTCAGTTCTCACTCAGATATTAAGACTGCACCAAGTAGTGTGCGGGTTTGTTAAGAACGATGAGGGAGTTGAGGTCGAAGTTAAAAGTAATCGTTTAGATGAACTAATAAACATACTAGAAGAAGTGCAGGGTAAAACAATCATATGGGCTAATTATCAATATGATATAAAAAGAATACTAAAGACATTACATAACATAACAGGGGTCGACAGCGTTGCTACCTACTACGGAGAAACACCCGACGAAGAGCGTCAGGAAATAATAAGAAGATTCCAAGACCCTGATTCTGAGTTGAAATATCTTATTAGTAATACGCAAACAGGGGGTTACGGTATCACACTGACCGAAGCCAGCAACGTCATCTACTACTCTAACAACTATGACCTAGAAAAACGATTACAGTCCGAAGATCGTGCTCATCGAATAGGTCAAACCAATAAAGTAACGTACATTGATTTAGTTGCTAAAGGAACCGTTGATGAGAAAATTGTACAAGCCTTGCGAACCAAATTAAACCTCGCCCAAGAAGTATTGGGCGACGAGAAATGGAAAGACTGGATAGGTTAGGCAGATCTAAACTTCATCATTCGTTCCATGGCAGCATCTCGATCAACACTAGAGGTTTGCGGCCCAAACGTATCATTTTGATACTTCTTGGGCATACCCATAACGGCAGCCAGCGCTTCTTCCTGTACTTCAGGTTTTTGTAAGTTTTCCATGATCATTTGTCGAAGTACATCATCTTGCGACATACTTCCGCCGTCTTGACGGTACATTGGTCCGCCTCCTTGACGGTACATTGGTCCACCCATGTTTCTCATTATAGGTCTACCCATATTAGCCATCATCGGATCGCCACTACCCATCATGGGGTCTTGACCGCCACCTTGATCAACAGACTGAATCAGCATAGCTTTAGCGTTATCTAGAACAGCAATAGCGGCTCCTATATCCCCTTGTGCTCTGCCAACAACCGCTTCAGCCAGCATCATTGAATCTTGTTCCAGATCCATTTGAGGCTCTTCCATAGGTTGACCTCCCATAGCAGCTTCGCCAGCCATCATTGGGTCTTGACCACCCATCATCGGACCGCCGCCCATTTGTTGAGGAGGAGGAGGAGGAGGTCCCCCCATGGGCGCTCCGCCCATAGCAGGGGGCATTCCCTGTGGAGGTCCACCCATTCCAGGAGGTCCACCCATGGGAGGTACGTTAGCAGTCCCACCTTGCGTTCGGATATTCATTAAATCTTCTATACCTGCCATGTTTCTTATCTCCTTGGTCGGAATCCGCTTTGGAATACCTGTTGTGTTAGTGTATCACCTTGGCCGTTTATCGGCAACTGGGAAATACCTTGGTTTACATAACCTCCGTTTTGTAGCCTTCCCGCGTCTCTTATTAGGTTTCTAAGCTCGTCCGTACTAGGATGCATTACCTGTGGTGGTGGTGGTGGTGGAGGTCGATCATCAATAGGAAGATTTATATCTTCCATGGGGCGTCCTGGAGGCTGTGGAAATCTCGAACTACTGGGTGCTTGTCCAAAATTTTCCGGAGCAATTGCCCTTGATAAAGGTGCAGCACCGCTTTCTGTCGAACGTGGTTGATATGCATTATCAATACGCTCCCCTGTGTAATAGTTCACCGGACGGTAATCCGTATCGGGATAAGGGTGTACAAAAGGTGGCGGGGGTGGCAAAACTTCTGGCGGTGGTGGTGGACCTCCAGGACGCGTTTGATTACCATATTGTCCAGGCTGAAACGGGCCACTAAAGGTGAAGTCATTACCCATGCCCATATACTGATCAGGATCAGTCGCGGGTAGCGGTGGATTGTTCACGTTCACGGGCGATTTTGTAAATAAAAGTTCGGCATACGGATTACCTGCCATCTCTCCAGTACTGCCGCTAAACATATTACCGCCAAAACTACCCATATCTATATTAGAAAAATCATAGTCTCCATAGGGATTTACAGGGGCTTTCTGACCGCCTTCGTCTCCAAACAACGGTCCAGCACTTCCTAAGTTGCCAATTAAATTTCCTGCGTCATCATAAACGGGTCCGCCCATTGTGCCCATTGAAAACCCATTATTCGGATCAGTTGGCGCAGGAAGATCAGGTGTTCCTTGCGTAGGACTACCTCCAGGACGAGTTTGAATACGTCCACCAATACTACCCAGATCCATATACTCAGGAAGAGACGCTAATCCTTGTTCTGCTTCAGAGGCTTCTATATCTCTAAAATCAGCAACGTCTGCTTCGTATTGATCGGTAGCTCCGCGTCTAGCTTCGTTCGCGCCTCTCCTAGCGTTAACTGCGGCTTGAGCTTCCGGAGGTATGGCTAACTCAGACCTTACTGCCGGAGGAGCTAACGCATCCATATACGGATTATTCCCTCCGTTGAGGTTAGAGAAATCCATATT
>Ga0114997_10004695_pt1 | contig 10538 bp, 6 predicted proteins | sample ArcticOcean_MG_C_2_FD_87045 | JGI IMG/M metagenome (GOLD analysis project Ga0114997, IMG submission 87045) | Marine microbial communities from western Arctic Ocean - ArcticOcean_MG_CB4_136 | ecosystem: Environmental > Aquatic > Marine > Oceanic | place: Arctic Ocean: Canada Basin | collected... | reverse complement strand
TAGAATATTTTTAAAGTTATCCTGTATAAAATTTCGATAATGGCAATAAATAATAGATAAAAATATTAAATAAAATAAACTTGCTATTTCACTCGGATCAACAATTTCACCATAGAATATCCTAACAAAAAAGAAGTGGAGGATGATAAAAATAATAAAAAATATTATATATTGTTGATAATTAAATAATTTTTTAATTGAAAAAATATTTTTTTTTAAATCATAAAGTATAGGAATAAATAAAAGTAAAATTAAATAACTTAATCTAAAGCTGTTAAAATAGTCATTTTTTAAAAAAGAAAAAAATTTAATTTCATATAAATTCACACCCCAAAAGAAAAAAAATAATGAAAATATTGTAATATAAATATAATTAAAATTAATTTTTAGATTCATTTTGAGACACATATAGATAAATACCAATTTGTAAAAATAAAATAGAACATATCCAATTATTAAAAAAACTACCCGTGGTTGTTAATGGCCAGATATAAATAATTAATCCAGACAATATAGTAACGTATTCCTTGCTAATATTCTTATTTTTTTTTATTAGATAATAAAATTGTTTTATGTAATCAAAAAATAGCTTTATAAAAATTACAAAAATAAACATGAACCCAATTATTCCAGTTTCAGCTAATAACTGTAAATAAAAATTATGGGGGTGTGTAGAGCAAATTTTTACATGACTATTTTTTTTCTTTAAAGATTCAACTGTTAACTTATCTACAGATTTGCAATTAATTCTAAATGTTTTAATACCACCACCAAAAAAAATATTTTTTTTAAATATATCAATTGCTGCACTGAATAAACCCATATGTTCTCTTAAAAAAACCTGTTTATTGTTACTGTCAATTTCTATGAGATTGCCTACACCAACAGTATGCAAAATCATTTGATCAAAATACCTACTTTTAATATTTTTGTTTGTTAAAATAAGAGTGCTAAATAATGTGCTTATTAATAAAAAAACAATAAATATTTTTTTTACACTCATTAAAAAAGGAATAATCATAATAAAATAAAGTGTTGTAGTAAAAAATGCTGATCTTTCACCAGACAGAAATATTAAGATATAAATTAATATAATAAATATTGAGATATAGTATTTATTAAAATACGTTTTATTTAATAAGTAAAATGTGCAAAGAATTGGTAAAACTTTTCCCAAATATGATCCTAGTATCAACTCATCGAAAAAAAGGCCACCTAAACGGTCTGGTCTAAGTCCTTTATAGCCAAATATATTTTTTCCTGTAATAAACTGGAAATATCCATCAAATATCAAGATGATGACTGTAAAACATAAAATTAAATAGAAATATTTTGAAAAATTTTTATTATTCTTAAGTATAAAAAATATAGCCAATGAAAAAAAACCAAATCTTATATAAGTTAAAGATGGTTTAATTGATTCAGCAAAATTATCTGACAATACGGAAGTTAAAATTAGATAGATATAATAAATTATAAACAGTCTAAAAAAATTAGTTTTTAATAGAAATGGCTCCTTATTTGTGTTGAAAATAAATAAAAAAATAATAGAAATTATTACAATAAATAAGTCTGGAATGAATGGTCCAGAAATTAAGGCCGGGGGAATTAAAATCAGTAATACTGATGTAATCAATAATAAATTATGATATGTATTTTTTTTAATTACCATAAATTAAAATGCTTATTATATTAATATACATATCAGCTGTTTCATTATCCCTAATATTTATTCAAAGCAAATATTTAATTTTAATTGATGCACCTAGAGAACAAACTCATAAATCAATATATAATAAAAACACACCTTTAACAGGTGGAATATATATGTTTATAACAATCACAACATACACGCTGCATACAGATTATACCAATTATTCTCTTCTATTAATTACACTTCTTTTTTTATTCTTAATACTTGGCATCTTTTCTGATTTAAAAAGTAACTTCAGTCCTAAATTAAGATTAATATTACAATTTTTTTTGATAGTTTTTTTTATTCTATTTCTAGATTTAAAAATTAATAAAACAGGGCTATTTTTTTTAGACTATTTTATTAATAATTTTATTTTTAATTTATTTTTTGCTTCTATTTGCATAATTGTGTTAATTAATGGTTCTAATTTTTGTGATGGTGTAAACTGTAATGTTATAGGGTATTATTTAATTGTTACTTTAGCCATTTTATTTATTGAATTACCAAAACCTGCTGATTTTCCAAATATAAACATAATTTTAATTATTTTTTTTGTATTTTATTTAGTGAATTTATTTCAGAAATCTTTTTTGGGAGATAATGGAGTTTATGTAATAAGTGTATTTATGTCGATTTATATAATTAGCTTTATTAACCTAAATAACAGTATTTCACCATTACTAGCTTTAAACTTGTTGTGGTATCCTGCTTTTGAAAATCTATTCACAATAATAAGAAGATTTAATGCTGGCAAAACAATTGATGCAGCTGATGGTCTTCACCTTCATACTTTATTATTAAATAAAATATTTAATCTTAATAAAAATTTTTTTGTAGCAAACTCTTTAACAGGTATAATTTTAAATATATTTATGTCTGCAGGTATTTTTTTAAGTATAAATTACTACAACAATTCAAAAATTTTAATACTCATACTCATGATAAATATTATAATTTATGTACTGACATACTTTCTTTTTTTATCTAGAAGTGCGAAACTTAAACCTCATTAGTAATACTAAAAAGCATATAGATAATAAAATAGAAACTAAAAACAAGTAAGTATCTTTAGGTGCATAACCAAAATGAAATAATCTTGTAGCAATCATATTCGAAATAAAGCACATAAATAATAGATTATTACTAGTCAGATTTTTTAAAAATCCTTCTAAGAAATTAAAGAGAAAAAAAATTAACATTATTGATATTAATAAAAAGATTGGACTACCCGTATAATATAAAAAAGAAATAATCCCTGGTAATGTATTACCTTTCATAACAGTTTTACCAGTATCTACATTTGTTTTTACATCAACAAGACCAAATTCTTTCTCATAAAATCTATAATCTACATTATATTTAACCTCTTTTAATACTCTAAAAAATAAATCAAATCCCTTGTTATCAGAACTGGAGACGAGTATTAATGAGTCAATACCAATCCATCTAATAATGAGTATGAAATTTAGCACATCTTTAGGGGAAGTATCATCAATTTTAGCTTCGGAATTCTTATTCTTAAAGCTTTTTTCTAGCTCTACAGCAAATTCTTCTTCTGTAAAAGATTCTGTATTTTTCTTTAAGTTCAAATTGCTGTTTTCTAATTTATTTTCTGGAATTTGAAAGTTATAATTATCTAATTTTTTTTCAAGAATAGAGTCATTATTTGATTTATTTAATTTTTTTTCTGTAAGTTCCTTGTACTCTTGTATTACTATTTTAACTTTTTCTATCCTAATATTATTGACTGCAAAAATAGAGACAATTGTAAGAAATAATATGATAATAAATAATATTATTAACTTTAAATCATTTTTTTTTATAAGTTTTGTGCTTTGTTGATATATGGGTAGAATTAATGATGATGAATTAATTATAAAAGATCTACTTAACATTGAAGTATAAGAAAAAAAAACCTCAAAAAAAATAATTAAAGCTGTAAAAAAATTTATTTTTTTTAAATGATTGATTTCTACATAGAAAATAAAACACGAAAATGTTGTAAAACCAAAAAGCATAAGCCATTTAACAAGATTTATAATTAATGATGACAATTCATTATCGTAAAGAAATCCTCTTTGATGAATGCCTAACTTTAAGTTAAAAAAAGCAACAAAAATAACAAAAGTAATAAAAATGATAAGAACCTTAATTCTATTTTGTAAGTATAAATCTACAAAAAATGAATTTTCTGATTTTATTCTATTAAGAGTTAAGTTTTTTTTTTTAAATTTTTTACTAATAAAAGATGAAAATAAACATGTTAGTGCTATGGCTGTACCTAAAATTAAAATATCATCTATATTTGTCGATTTAATTTGTGCTACGTTAGAATCGTAAACTCGCCCCTCATACAACATAAGACTAAAAACATATTTAAACCAAAAACCAAGGAAAAGGTATACAGAGAAAAAAATTTCAAAATAGCTTGCTTCATTATCTGTTAAATAAAAAAGCATAGTTATAAATGATAAGCAATAAGATAAGTAAATAAGAATTGACCCTTCATAGAATTTTATAGAATAAAAAGATATGCCAACAAATAATACAAAAAATAATATTCTAAATATTTTGTAAATATTAAAAATCATTTGTTAACTTTACGATAATAAAATAATGCTAAAAATGAAGAGATTGGGTAAGAATAAATAAGACTATCTGTTCCACCCACATAATAGAGAATTAAAATTATTGGAGAAATTGAAATTCCATATAAAATATCTTTTATAAAAATTTTTTTTTGAAAGGGTTTGCTAAAAGATAAAAATTCATGTCTAAAAGCTAAAGCTTTTAACATAAATGGTGTACCCAATAGAGAAACAAGTGTAATGCTAGCAAAATTAAAAAACTGATAATTTTTCAAAAATAATTGATTAATTATAATTAAGAAAATAATAAGAATTATATATAAAATAAATAATAAGTTAGAAATTTTATAAACTAAATTCTTTAATTTTTGATTAATTGTTACAATTTGACCAACAATATTATTAAATAGTGTTCCTGGAAAAGAAGCTATTGCAAATGATGCAAAAAATAACCCTGCTGCAGATTTTCCTAATAGTGCTAATAAAGAAAATCTCCAAATTATTACACCAATAATATTAAAGAAACTTGAAGCAATGGCTAAATACTCTACAAATTGATTATTAAAATGTTGAGTAAATTTTTTGATATTAAAATTTAGAATATTTATATGATACAAAAAAAACATAAAATGAAATGACAGGTAAAATTTAAGAATATCTAAAAGTTGATCAGTTTTTAATATAAAATCAACCATCATCAAAATATAAAATAAGATACTTGTTATTAAAAATAGCTTTATAATCAAAGATGATTTATTTTTTTCATGAATAGCTAAATTTATTTCGTTAATCCATGATAAATAGACAATTAAACTTAGCAAAGATAAAGTAGTGAAATTTTCAGTATAATAAAAAAAATACTGATAAAAGGTCAACACTATGACAATAATACTACCCAGATAAAATCTTATATTAATTACCTGATCATAGAATCTTCTATCACGATTATAAAGTAACAATGATCTAGCGTTTGCAGAAAAAACTTGGGTTAATAACAAAACAATTCCTGGATAAATACCAATCTCTGCTGCAAAAGATGAGCTACCAAAAAAAACAGATAATACCATTAAAAAAGGAACCAATACAGAATTGAGTAAATTTGAAAATAAAGCTGAGAAGTTACTGAATGGGTTAATTAAATTATGCTCTAAAGTAATTCTTCCTAAGAAGGTTTGATAAATATCTTTTTCATTAGATAGGGTGTACTTTTTTTGAAATAATTTTTTCATAATAACCCTTAAAGTATTTTTTTTTTTAGATTGTTGATTCATTATCAGCTTGATATTTCTTACTAAGCTTGGTTTTTCTACCTCTGATCCAATTAAATATTTTTTAATCCACAAAGGAAAGAATATCTTTTTATTGACAAGACTTTGTGTGCCCACACTAAATGCTTCTAGTACTGATAAACTTAATATTTCTGATTTAGAAAGTAAAACATTACACCAAGACTCTGATATAATCTGAAATTTTTTCTTAATATCAAATTCAGGTTTGATAAACTTAATAGATTGTTTATAGTCTGAATTTGAAACTAAATCTAATAACTCTTTCTTGTAATTTTCATCATCTTCAATTCCATAAATATGAAAAGACCATTCTCTACTTGGCTTTGCAGAAATAAAAGCAATAATAAATTCTTTAATATTTTTATGTCGATTAAACCTTCCAAAATAAACAAATCTTTTATTAATTTTTTTTGAAGCTATTTTTTGAATAGCTAAAGGATTTTTTACAATAGATATTTTGGCTTTTGGAAAATATTTATTAATAGATGCACGCTCTTCCTTTGTAACAGCAATGAATGAAGATTTTGATAAAAAAAATCTATAAAAAATGAATAGTGTAAATAGTTTAATTGTATAACTCATATATGATTTGCTTTTCAATGCTTCCTTTAAAAGCATCCCATGAGGCTGAACTAATATTGGAATATTAAGAAAAGTACAATGCAACATAAAAAAAAAGTGTATTGGTCTCCATATTCCGTGAATATGAACTACATCTGGATTATTATTCTTTAATATTTTACTAACCTCAGAACTAAAAAATAAATTACTAAATAAACTTTTTACGATTCCAACTTTTTTGAGTTTATCTTGATTTTTTGCAACAATTATTTTTGATTGATTGGATAAATATTGATAAGAGGAAATTATCCTAACAACACTTACTATACTAATATTTTTTTTTGAGATCTCATCAAGGACTTGTAATATTCTCATAAATTATCTAGTAATTATCCAATTTTCTAAAACTAAACAGTCCATAGATGTTCTTCTAAAGCAATTAAATGCTTGATCTGGATTAAGAACTATAGGTTCATTTTCATTAAATGATGTATTAAGTATTATTGGAACATTTGTTAATTTATTAAATTCATTAATTAAATTATAAAAGTGTAAATTATCTTTTTTATTTACTGTTTGAACGCGGCAGGTATTGTCCACATGCACCACTGAAGGTACCAGGTCTTTTGCTAGTTGTTTTGCCTTCACAACATTCAACATATAGGGTGAAGAATAATCTAAATCAAAATATTTATTTGAAAACTCCTCCATAACTGCTGGTGCAAAAGGTCTAAAGCTTTCACGTAATTTTATTTTTGCATTTAAAACATCTTTAATATTAGGGTTTCTTGGATCTGCAAGAATTGATCTATTACCAAGGGCTCGAGGCCCCCACTCACATCTTCCTTTAAACCAGCCTATGATCTGATTGTTTGATATCCTGTTTGCAACTTCAGTATATAGATCTTTATCATTTAGCTTTTTAAATGAATAATTTTTTAATAATGGGTTTTTTTCTATCAGTTTTTCTTGAATAAAATCATTATTATAAGAGGTTCCAAGATAACATTTATTTGAATCGGTTTGTTCAGTTTTTGTTTTGTTGGAAGAATTGTTTTGAAGAAAATATAAAGCTGAGCCCATTGCACCTCCAGCATCTCCAGCATTAGGTTGAATAAAAATATTTTTAAATGGTGTTTTTTCCTTAATTAACCCATTAAACTTAGAGTTTAAAGCACACCCACCAGCTAAACATAGATTTTCTACACCTGTATCGTTATACAAATCATTTAAAACTGAAAATAGAATATTTTCAAAAGTAACCTGCAAAGAAGCAGCAATATCAAAATGGCGTTTTTCAATTTTATCAGCTGGACTCCTTTCTTTACCTAAAAGTTCTTTGATTTTTTCAGAATAAAGATCATTAAATTTTGGTATTCCATTTGAAAAATTATAAGAAAATTTAGGATTAGTATGATGAGAAAAATAATCTAAGTTAAGTAGAAAAAGATTTTTTTTATCATATTTAACTAAATCATCAAATTGTTTTATATATAGAGGTTCTCCATATGAGGCTAAACCCATAACTTTATATTCATCACCATAGTTTTTAAATCCTAAAAACTGAGTAATAGATTGATATAAAATTCCTAAGGAATGTGGAAAATAAACTTTTTTTATGCTTTCGATTTTATTTTCCTTACATGAAAATGTTTGTGAACTACTAAAATCACCGAACCCATCAATTGTTAAGCCAACTGATCTTTTAAAAGAGGAATTGTAATATGAGGAAGCAATATGACTCATGTGATGCTCAACATTTATAATTTTTCCTATAAAATTATTTATTTTTAAATATTTATCTAAGTCACTTGTATGGAATAGTTTATTTTTGAAGTTTATTATTTTTTTAAATGTACTTTTGGATAATATATTTTTGATGCTATAAAAAGTTTTTTGTTTAAAGTTTGCAGTAGGTGAATAGTTAACTGTAATAAAATTTATATCTTTTAATTTTAATTCAGATTGTTTTAAACAAAACTCTATAGAGTTTATTGGTAAACCGGCATAATGTTTTATTCTAACAAATCTCTCTTCCTCAATGGCTGCAATAATCTTGCCATTTACGATTATACATGCGGAAGTATCCGCGTGATTTATATTTAGACCAAGAATTATCATTAATATTGAATTAATTTTTTTTAATTTTGCAAATAACTAAATAATTTGAAACAAAACCTAAAAAACGAATATTATGAATTTTATAGTCTATTTTTTTAGAAAAAATATTTAAAATTTTTTTTAAATCGCTTTTACTAAGTAAGTTCAGGTTTTTTTCATCAGCAAAATAGTTCATATTAAAGAATATTAAAATTTTTCTGAATAAACTCTTAGGCAACCAATGCAATAAGGGTAATTTAGTATGAAGCTCTAAAGGATAAAATCGATTAGGTGTTGAGATTACAATGTATTTTTTAGATAAAGAAATCATATTTTTAACCTTAATAATTTGATTTTTAAGATTTCCAACATGCTCAATAGTAGCACTAGAAATAACTAAATCACTTTTGAAGTTTTGAATATTTTGTTTAGAGAATTTTGAAGTAATAGATTTTTTTAAACAAAGCTTAAATCTTTTGTTTTTAATTTTTTGATTTGAAATGGACCTATGTATCTTAATATTATTAAGCATTTTACAAAAAATATTTGAACTGTCGGCACTTAAATCTTTAGTTGTTCCTATATCTAGTAAATCTTTAATATATCGAACGTTAATTTTTTTTTTAACAAGATTTACCATTTCAACTCTTTTTTTATTTATAATTTTATCAAAAAAATTATTTTCAAATTGTATGTATAAATTTTTTTTCATAAATTTAAATTTTAAATGAAGACATTTATTTTAAACATTCTTTAATATTTTTACTAGATATTTTATAAATATATCCATCATAAAAATTTTTGTTTTTACCTAATGTAAATGGATTTCTACTAACATCATAACCAACATTTTTTTTGAATTTGAATAATTCGCCTCTACAATCTTTTAATATATCCTGCTCATCATTTAACTTGTTGCCCTGATATAAAATATATTTTGGATTTTTTTTCATAATATCTTCTAAATAATATACGTAACCTTCTTTTGAAAAAGTCCCAAATAATCTAAATTCATATGGAGCAACTTCATGTTTATAAAAAGCACTTGCTCTATGAGTGCTTATAATTACAGAGTCCTCAGGTATCACTTCATTTGCCCATTTATAAAGTAAGTATCCATCTGCATTTTTAGATAGTACTTGTTCTTGATATTTTTTTGAAATATTTCCTTTAAATAAATTTAATGAAAAATAACCCAATACAATTAAGTAAAAACAAGAAAAAATTATTAATATTTTTTGAAATATTTTTTGAAATATTTTTTCGTGTTGAGTGCTGTATAGTAAAGAAAAAAAAAGCATCCAAATGAAGATTTCGACATAAAATCTTCCAACAGGTTGTGCCAAGTTTAATGCTACAACAAAAAAGATTAAATAAATTACTGTAACTTTTCTGATAAGTGAAAATTTGAAATTGTAATTAAATAAAAAATATAGAGCAAAAGGTCCTAGACAATATGTTATCTCTCCAATCCGAAAATGACCATACTGATCATATGGGAAAAAAAGCCAAAAAATTAAATACCTTGAATTGCCAGTTCCATGTCTTAAGCTTGCATTCATTGCATCTGCCCCAAATGGGTCTGACACTGGATTTAAAAAATTATAAAAAAAATTATCTTGAAAATTAATGAATTCATAAACTTCTCTTGGCACAATCAATATTAAAAATAGTATGGAAATAATAATTATAGATTGGAAAAAAAATTTTTTATCTAAAATTTGATAAATTGAGAATAGTGAAATTAATCCTGAAGAAAGCAGGAATGAAAATTTCATTTGAGTTGAACTAAATAATAAAAAAATTAAAAGAGAGAATCCTATAACCAGACTTTGTTTTTTTAAATCTTTTAGATAGAAAGCAGCTAATATTAAAGACAGGAAATTTGTCGTTATTGGAAATAGTTGTGGCTTAGAAGTGGATATCAAAAACAGTAGTACAGGCATTGTAAGCAAACTCAAACATACGAATAATTTTTTTTCATAATTAATTATTATCTTTTTGTATTCAAAATTTATAATAATCAAAATAATAAACAATAACGAGGTAAACTGTAAAAGTTGTGAAAAGTGCAACCCACCCAGCACTATACTATATAAAAATAAAGACTCTCCAGAACCAACTAATTGGCTATGCATCCAGTTTTTATAAAATTGTGCATTTCCAAACTCAATTTGATAATAGGGTATTGTCAAATGATAATCTAAACTGTCTGCATCAGTAATTGGATTTAGAGACAAGATAAAATAAAAAAATAAGATTATATAAATAATATTTTCTTTATAATTTTTTTTTCTAAGAATT
>Ga0114997_10004692_pt1 | contig 10541 bp, 15 predicted proteins | sample ArcticOcean_MG_C_2_FD_87045 | JGI IMG/M metagenome (GOLD analysis project Ga0114997, IMG submission 87045) | Marine microbial communities from western Arctic Ocean - ArcticOcean_MG_CB4_136 | ecosystem: Environmental > Aquatic > Marine > Oceanic | place: Arctic Ocean: Canada Basin | collected... | reverse complement strand
TACCCTCAATCGATTTGTTAAAAATTCCTTCTAAAAAAGAAAAAGAAAAATTAAGAAATGATGACTATATTGATAGTCAATTTTTAGAAAAAATTCTTTTAGATTTTGGTGTAAATGGAGATATCAAAAAAGTAAGTCATGGTCCTGTGGTTACTTTAAATGAATTTGAACCAGCTGCCGGTGTAAAGGTTTCAAAAATTATTAATCTTTCTGACGATATCGCAAGAAATACAAGCTCTGAATCAGCTAGAATTGCAACAATACCGGGAAGAAGTACTATTGGTATTGAGCTGCCAAACTCTACAAGAGAAAATGTTTATCTAAGTGAAATACTTTCTGATAGTGACTTTACAAAAAAAGATATTAGATTGCCTATAGCCTTAGGTAAAAACATCTCCGGAATTCCTGTTGTGGGTGATTTGGCTTCGATGCCACATTTATTAATAGCTGGAACTACTGGGTCAGGTAAATCAGTTTGTATTAATACTATTATTCTTTCTCTTCTTTATCGACATACTCCTGATAAATGCAAATTTATTTTAATTGATCCTAAAATGTTAGAGCTTTCAACATATGAAGGCATTCCTCATTTATTATGCCCAGTAATAACTGAAGCTAAAAAAGCAGCCTCTGTTTTGGGGTGGGTAGTAAAAGAAATGGAAAATAGATACAGACTTATGACAAAAGAAGGAGTTAGAAATATTAATGGCTATAACACGAAGCACTCACTACCTATGCCGTATATTGTTGTGGTTGTTGATGAAATGTCAGATTTAATGCTTGTAGCAGGAAAAGAAATTGAAAATTATATTCAAAAATTATCTCAAATGGCAAGAGCTGCTGGCATTCATATTATTATGGCTACTCAAAGACCTAGTGTAGATGTAATTACAGGTACTATTAAGGCAAACTTTCCTACAAGAATATCTTTTCAGGTTACTTCTAAAATAGATAGTAGAACAATTTTAGGCGAACAAGGTGCTGAGCAACTATTGGGTAAAGGAGATATGCTATATATGTCTTCGGCTAATAGAATTGTCAGAATTCATGCTCCGTTTGTTTCAGAAAACGAAATTGAAAAAGTTAATAATTATTTAAGAGGCCAAGCTGAACCAGATTATATAGATGAAATTTTAAACTTTGTGGATGAAAAAGAGATGGGAAACAATTCTTCCGATACTCAAGATAAAGATGAACTATATCAAGCTGCACTAGATATTATTAGATCAGAAGGTAAAGCCTCAACGTCTTTTTTACAAAGAAAACTACAAATCGGATACAATAGAGCTGCAAGAATTATTGACATGATGGAGGCTGACGGAATTGTAAGTAAAGCTAATCATGTGGGTAAAAGAGATGTTCTATAATGTTTAGAATTTTAATAATTTTATTTATATTAAATTTTTATAATCCTGTGTTTTCTTCTGAAAAAAAAAAAATAATTTCTAGAATGAAGCTTACTAATAATTTAAGTTTTAATTTTATACAAACAATTGATAAAAAAGATGAAAATGGAAATTGTATTATAAAATATCCTAAAAAAATTTTTTGTGAATATAACAATCTTGATAAAAAAATCATTGTATCAAATGGAAAGTCTTTAGTGATTAAAATTAGAAATAGTGGAAATTATTATATTTATTCTCTTAAAAAAACTCCTCTCGAATTATTATTAGATAAAGACTACTTAATATCAAAAATAAAAACTTTAGAGCCAAAAAATATTGATAATAGATACCTAAATTTTAAAATCTTTGAAAATAATAATAAAATTGATGTTTTTTTTGACAAAAAAACTTTTAATTTAATTGGATGGCAAACTGAAGATGTTTATCAAAACCTAATTGTTACTTTCATTTCATCTATTAAAATCAATCAAGAAATAGATGAAGCTATTTTTACTTTACCAAAAAAAACTAATTAATTATTTAATTAATGTTTCTGATTTAAAGATTTTCATTCCACGTGATAAATAATTATTTAAAGCATTCTTGTGATCCAAAGAGCATGTGTGAACCCATACTCTTGAGGAACCCATAAAAAATGAGCGTTTAATTGCTTCACTTAATAAATATCCACCTAATTTTTTTCCAAAACATTCTTCTAAAATTCCAAAATAAGCGATTTCTACTTCTTTTGTATCTTGATTGAATAATAGCTCAAAATACCCTGAGATTTCCTTATTGGTCTTAAGAATATAAGTAGTAAGCTTTTCATTAGAAATATAATTGATCCAATTTAAGTCGCTCCAAATAAGCCTATCGGTCCACTGACAGTTTTTACCTATATTTTTATAAAAAAATTTGTTTAGTTGAAAATCTTTAGGATCTGATAGTTCTACTGAATAATTTTCTGATGGTTTTTTAACTTCTCTAAGGTTTTCAAACGATTTTATTTCTAAATAGTTTCTAAAAATTTTTTCTTTCACTCAACCATTTTTCCAACTTTTTCACCTCCAAATAAATGAAAATGTAAATGTGAAACCTCTTGACCTCCATGTTCTTCTAAATTTGTGAGTGCTCTATAACCTTTTCCTGTATCAACTGATATGCTTAATATTTTTGCAACCTCTGTAATAGCTTTACTTAAAGCAACTATTTCAATGTCAGATGCTTTCTGATTAAAATCATCTAAATTACTATATTCACCTTTTGGTATTACTAATGCATGAATTTTTTTTTGCGGATTTATATCATAAAAAGAAAGGACATGTTCGTTTTCAAATATTTTTTTACATAAAATTTCTTTTCTTAAAATCTTTGCAAAAATATTGTTTTTATCGTAAGTCATTATCTTCTATTTTTTTCTTCAATACCTGATCGTTTTTTCCTATTTTCTAACTCTTTTAATACGTCTTCAAATTTAACATTAGCTGCCTCTAATGTTACTAATAGATGATAAATTGTGTCTGCTGTCTCGTGTACTACGTTTGAGTTGTCATTTAACGCTTCTTTAAGCTCATCAAACTCTTCCTGCATCTTGTCTATACACTTGCTAAGCCCACCAGATAGCAATGAAGAGGTATAAGATTTATCATCATCCTTGTTCTTTCTATCTCTTATTATTTTTACAAGGTTTTCTAAATTGTTTGACATAATTAAATTCTAACAGGGATTCCTTTTGAGTCCAAATATTGCTTTGCTTCTTTAATTGAATGAATTCCATAGTGAAAAATTGAGGCTGCCAGAACAGCACTAGCATTTCCTAATTTAATACCATCTACTAAGTGATCTAAATTACCTACTCCACCTGAGGCAATCACAGGTATATTAACTGTCGAAGATATTTTAAACATCAAATCATTATCATAACCAATTTGAGTGCCATCCCTATCCATAGATGTAACTAGTAGTTCCCCTGCTCCACTATCTTCCATTTTTTTTGCAAATTCTATTGCATTTATAGCTGTATTATTTCTTCCACCATGTGTAAAGACCTCCCATTTGTCTCCATTTTTTTTAGCATCTATTGCAACGACAATACACTGTGATCCAAATTTTTTTGAACTTTCAATTATCACTTCAGAATTTTGAACCGCAGCAGTATTAATTGAAACTTTATCTGCTCCACAATTTAATAATTTATTAATATCATCAACTCCTCTAACTCCTCCACCGACTGTTAAAGGTACAAAACATTTCTTAGATGTTCTTTCAACCACATCATATATTGTGTCTCTATTTTCATTAGAAGCTGTAATATCTAAAAAACAAATTTCATCAGCACCACCATCACTATAAACTTTGGCTTGTTCAACTGGATCACCAGCATCTTTTAAATCTACAAAATTAATTCCTTTAACAACTCTGCCATTTTTGACATCAAGACACGGAATAATTCTATTTTTAAGCATCTATTTCTCTTACTAATTCTTCTAACTTAATATCACCATCGTATATTGCTTTCCCAACTATTATACCTTCAATATTTTTATTTAAACTCTTTGCTTTTTTAATGTCATCAATTGAAGATACTCCACCAGAAATAATCACTGGACAGTTTGAGATATCAGCAACTTTTGATGTTTCTTCAAAGTTAGGGCTTTGCTTAGTACCATCTCTGTTTATGTCAGTATAAATCAATCGACTTGCACCATAATCATTTACTTCTTTTAGAAAATCTAAAGTCAATTGATTAGAATTTTCTTTCCAGCCAGAGACGGAAAGATATCCATCTTTAGCATCCAAACCTAATGCAATTTTATTTGGAAATTTTTGACATGCTTCTTCTAAAAAAATTTTATCTTTTATTGCAGCACTTCCTAAAATAACTTTTTCTACACCAACATCAGTATATTTTATAATACTTTCAAGATTTCTAATCCCTCCACCAATTTCAATTTTAAGATCAAATTTACCAACTATTTCTTTAATAATATCCAAATTAACCGTCTTTCCTGTTAAAGCTCCGTCTAAATCAACTATGTGTAAATTTTTAAAACCATAATCTTTATATTTACCGGCTTGATCAACTGGTGATATTTCATATTCAGTTTTATTATTAAAGTCTCCTTTGATTAATCTCACACATTTCTTATCTTTAATATCTATGGCTGGAAATATTTTCATTTTAATTTAAAATTTTTGAGAAACTAAGATTAGAAGATATTAAAGAAAAAAAAATTATAAAGAATATTTTTTTCATTCTTATAAACTAATAAAGTTTTGAATGATTTGTAAGCCCATTTTATCACTCTTTTCAGGGTGAAATTGGGTTCCAAAGATATTTTCTTTTTCAACGGAACAAACAATATTTGATGAATAATCTGTTGTTGCAGAAATTACATTTTTATCTTCTGGAATAAATTCATAGCTATGTACAAAATACATATGAGAATTTTTTTTTATATTATGAAATAACTTACTATCCTTAACAATATTAATTTCATTCCAACCAATGTGTGGAAGCTTGAATTTTCCATTATTATTATTAATCAATGATACTTTTCCTGAAATCCAACCCAAACCTTTTGTTTCTGTTTCTTCATAACCAACATCAGAAAACATTTGAAGACCTACACAAATTCCAAGTAAAGGTTTTTTATTGTTAATTGCAAATTCACTTAAAGCTTCAACTAAGCCATTAATACTCTTTAATGCATCAATACAACTCTTAAACGATCCCTGCCCTGGCAACACTATCTTATCACTAGATTTAATCTGATTTAAATCTGAAGTTACTTTTATATTTACTTTTTCTCTAGCAACCTCCTTAAAGGAATTTATTACTGAGCTGATATTTCCTGAATTATAGTCAACAATCGTGACATTCATCAAATTTATAAAGAACCTTTAGTTGATGGAACCACACCTTTATTCCTTGGATCTATTTCTAAAGCTTCTCTTAATGATCTTGCTAAGCCTTTAAAACAAGACTCAATTATATGATGACTGTTATCTCCATAAATATTTTCTATATGTAATGTTATTCCTGCTGACTGAGAAAATGCTTGAAACCATTCTTTAAAAAGTTCTGTATCCATTTCTCCAAGCCTTTCTACTTTCAACTTAACTTTCCATATTAGGTAGGGTCTATTTGAAACATCGATCGCAACTCTTGTTAATGTTTCATCCATTGGAATCATAGCGTAGGCATATCTTCTAATTCCTGCATAATTTTTTAGTGCTTTCTTTAAAGCCTCACCTATAGCTATACCTGTGTCTTCTGTTGTGTGATGAAGATCTATATGAGTATCCCCCTTTGCTTTTAAATTTATATCTATTAGTGAATGTTTTGATAATTGCTCAAGCATATGATCTAAAAAACCTATGCCAGTATCAATTTTGTACTTACCTTTACCATCGATGTTTAAATCGACATTAATGCTAGTTTCTTTGGTTTTTCTGAAAATTTTTCCTTTTCTGCTCATAATATTTATTAGGTATACAGAGATTACTTAACTATATCAATATTAGTAATCAACTACTTGAAGTATAAAAATTAATATCCATCTATAGTCTATGACTACAATAGTACTTATTAGAAAAAATAATGAAGTGGTGGTAGCTGGAGATGGCCAAGTTAGTATGGGCAACACGGTTATAAAAAGTACTGCTGCTAAAGTTAGAAAAATTGAAAAAAGAAATGTAATAGCAGGTTTTGCAGGATCAACTGCTGATGCTTTAACTCTATTTGAAAGACTTGAAGCTAAACTTGAAAAGCATGCTGGCAACCTTTCTAGAGCCGCTGTAGAATTGGCTAAAGATTGGAGAACTGACAAATATTTACGAAGATTGGAGGCTTTAATGGCTATAGGTGATAAGAAAAATAGCTATATAATTTCAGGTACAGGCGATGTCTTAGAACCTGAAGGAAATGCCATAGGTATAGGGTCAGGTGGAAATTATGCTTTAGCAGCTGCTAAAGTTTTACTAGATACAAATTTAAATGCCGAAGAAGTTGCTAGAAAAGCAATTAAAGTTGCTTCTGAAATTTGTGTGTTTACAAACGACAATATTAAAATAGAAAAAATTTAATGGAAAATTCAAACGTTACACCTTTGGTTCCTAAAGAAAAAAAAAATGAAAAAGATTTTTCTCTAGTTAGCTCATTATCGCCTAGAGAGATTGTTTCTGAACTTGACAGATATGTAGTTGGGCAAAATAAAGCAAAAAAAGCAGTTGCTATTGCCTTAAGAAACAGATGGAGAAGACAGGCTTTAAAAGGTGAAATGAAAAATGAAGTTTTGCCTAAAAATATTTTAATGATAGGACCAACAGGTGTTGGAAAAACTGAAATTTCTAGAAGACTATCTAAATTAGCAGGAGCCCCTTTTGTAAAAGTAGAAGCAACAAGATTTACAGAAGTTGGCTATGTTGGAAGAGATGTTGAACAAATTATAAGAGATTTACTTGAAATTGCTATTGCAATGGAAAAAATAAAAAAGAGAAAAGAAGTTTTTGCCAAATCACAAAAGCTAGCTGAAGAAAAAGTTTTAGATGTACTAGTTGGAAATAAAGCAAGCCTTGCTACAAGAGAGAGTTTTAGAAAAAGATTAAGAGATGGCGATTTAGATAACAACGAAATTGAAATAGCCGTGAATGATAGCAGTTCTCAAGCTTCATTTGAGATTCCTGGAATGCCAGGTGCAAATATTGGAATGATAAATATTGGTGAAATGATTGGAAAATCTGTTGGCAACAAACAGAAAAAGAAAAAAATGACTGTTAAAGAATCTCATGAAATTTTAATCAATGACGAGTCTGATAAATTAATAGAAGAAGATAAAATTATAAAGTCTGCAAAAGATTCCACAGAAAATAATGGAATTGTTTTCTTAGATGAAATAGACAAAATTTCAGGCAGAACTGATAGGGTTGGAGGAGATGTTTCTAGAGAAGGAGTCCAAAGAGATTTACTTCCTTTAATTGAGGGGACAACAGTCAGCACAAAATATGGTCCAATAAAAACAGATCACATTTTATTTATTGGATCTGGCGCATTCCAGCTTGCAAAACCATCAGACCTATTACCAGAACTTCAAGGAAGACTTCCCATAAGGGTTGAGCTTGAAGCATTAACAAGCGATGATTTCAAAAGAATTCTTAAAGAGCCAGACTATAGCTTAATTAAACAATATGTTGCTCTTTTAAAAACTGAAAGTGTAGATTTAGAGTTTTCTGAAGATGGAATAGATGCTATTGCAAATATGGCATCGGAAGTTAACGCTACTGTAGAAAATATTGGTGCAAGAAGACTGCATACTATAATTGAAAGAATCTTAGATGATATTAGTTTTACGGCTACAGACAGGGCTGGTGAAAAAATTATAATTAATTCTAAATATGTTAAAGAAAATTTAGACGAACTCGTTAAAGATACGGATTTATCAAAATTTATTCTTTAAAAATTATCTTATCTTAAATTTATTTTTAAGATGCACGTAAAAGGCACCGCTTCCACCATCTTCAATTTTTGCATCTGTAATTTCTATAATCATTTTCATCAAAGTTTTATTGGTATCAATAAATTCAGGCACTGAATATTTTAAGATACTTAAATCTTTTGAAAGATAGGGGTTTGCAACATTTTTAGACCTCAAACCCTTACCAGTAATTACAATGATTTTGGTAACGCTTTCATTAAAATATTTATAAATAAACTGTTCTACAGTTTTGTTTGCTTCTTCAAGAGTATAACCATGAAGATCTATTTTTTTAATTTTTTCGTATCTTATATTTTTTTTAGTAGAAAAATCTTTATTAGGAACCTTTTCTTTATTAGATATAAAGTTTTCCCAATCTTTCGTATCTTTCTCTGTAATTTTTTTGATCAATTATTTAATAATATCAATTAATAGCCAATTAAGATTTGATGATTTTATATCTTTTGAAAAAACCCACGTATCATAAACGGTTTTAATTTTTTCAGCGTCTCCAGAAATTATTTTTTTATCTTTGTCTTTTATATGGGTTATAATCTCACTAACAAAATCTACAGTAACTTCTAAATTATCATCTATTTTCTTATGTGTCTTAATTTTTGTAGATTTAATTCCTATAAAAGTTATCTCTGCAAAATTACCCTTATTTTCTCTTTCTAGAAGAGCTTCTTTAAATTGATCATGAATTTTTTTACCCAAAAGAGGTTTGCTAGCTATCAACTTATTATCACTATCACTAAAATCTGTGATAATTGTTTCGTAAGCAATCTTGGCACCTATTAAAAAATCTTTTTGCGCATTTTCATCAAAATTTTCATTTATAGGTTTTTGTTTTATGTTAAATTTTTGAAATTCTTTTTTGAATTGTGTTGGTATTTTTCCTTCAAAGCCAGTTTTTTTTCCAAGTATTCCTCTTAGACGAAGGAAGATAAATCCAGCAATCATTGCTAAAAGTATAATATCTAATGATTCAAAACTATAACTCATAAATTAATAATATTTAGTATGTTGATTAATTACAACTAGCAATTTAGACTAAAGACAAATGAATACAATATTACTAGCAATAATAGGTATCCCAATTATTGAAATATACCTATTTATTAAGGTGGGGTCTCAAGTGGGTGCCTTTAATACTATATTACTTATTTTTGTTACTGCCTTTTTTGGCATAGTTTATGCCAGATATGAAGGTTTTAACACTTTAAGGTCTGGGATGTCACAAATTGTAAAAAATGAATTACCAATTTATGAAATTATTTCTGGAGCAGCTTTAGCTTTCGCCGCCATACTTCTAATTTTACCAGGATTTGCCACAGATTTACTAGGTTTGTTGTTTATTTTTCCACCAACAAGAAAATTGATTTTTAAAAAAGTATCAACTAAACAGAAATCAAATAATGCAAAACAAGATTTCATTAATGGCGAATATGAAGATATAGACGATAAAAATGACAGAAAATTTTAAAATATTAGCAGAATTTGTAAAGGATATGTCTAGTGAAACACCTGATATTCAAAGTTATATTTTTGTAAAAGAAAATATTTCGAAATATCAATTAAATATTGATATCAATTCTAAAGCACTAAAAAATAAAATGATTGAAGTGAATACAACATTAAAATTTGAAGATAAGGAGCCGAACGAAAAAAAATCACATTTTGAAATAGTTTATGCTTCTATTGTTAAGGTTGACGAAGACATAAAAGATAAAAAAGATTTAGAAAGAATTATATTGTGTGATGTACAAAATAAAATTTACCCTAATTTAGAAAAAACATTTTTAAATTTAATTAATAACTCTGGGTTTCCAGAAGTAAAACTAGAGAAAAAAATAGACTTCAATAAATTATATAACGAAAGATTTAATTAAAAAAGTTTTTCTTTAAAGTTGATTTTAAATAATTTTTGTGCAGTTTAATTTCATCATCAGTTGGTTTAACAACTTTCTTATAATACAAGCTAGTTTCATCAGAGTTTGTTTGCAACTTTTTATTATCCAGATTTTGAAAATTTAGTGTAGGTTCTTTTTGGTCTAAAAGGTTAATATAAACTTTTGATAATAAGTCACAATCAATTAGTGCAGTGTGTTGCGTTCTCTTGGAATTATCTATTCTATATCTTTTACACAAAGCATCTAAGCTTGTTGGCGATCCTGGAAATTTGTTTCGTGCCAACGCAAGAGTATCAACGACATTTTCACTATTAATTTTTTTCTTACCCAATAGTAATAATTCATTATTAAGGTGAGATAAATCAAACTCTGCATTATGAATAATGAGGACCTTGTTTTCTATAAAATTTAGAAAATTATCAACTACGTCAGAAAATTTTTCTTTTGTAGATAAAAATTCATCTGTATATCCATGAACCTCAAGTGCTCTCTCTGATACTCTTCTTTCTGGATTTAAATAACAATGAAATTTATTTTTAGTTGGCACAAGATCTTCAAGCTCGATACAGCCAATTTCTACGATTCTATGGCCTTCTTTGACTGATAAACCAGTTGTTTCTGTGTCTAATACAACTTCTTTCATTTTAAAAAACTTCTTTCAATATTCTTTTTATATCTTTCTTTATAGATTTATTAGTAAAATTATTTTTAATAATAAATTGAGATTTTTTTTGTTTATAATCAAGTGGTATTTGAATATTTTT
>Ga0114997_10004689_pt1 | contig 10542 bp, 12 predicted proteins | sample ArcticOcean_MG_C_2_FD_87045 | JGI IMG/M metagenome (GOLD analysis project Ga0114997, IMG submission 87045) | Marine microbial communities from western Arctic Ocean - ArcticOcean_MG_CB4_136 | ecosystem: Environmental > Aquatic > Marine > Oceanic | place: Arctic Ocean: Canada Basin | collected... | reverse complement strand
TCGAGGTTTTTTAAATTTTTGTTTTTCGTTTTTAAAGTGTCCCATTTTTTTAATTTTGGGATGCTGATACTTTCACCTGGTACCTCACCAGAAACTAACTTTGAACCAAGCCCTCTTGTCCAGTTTACCCAGTCATCTTCGTGTTCACTTTCAGTGAAAGCTACCCCAGAATAATTTGAAGGAACCATTTCCATGAGTAAGACATCTTTTCGAAAGTCACCTTTTTTATTTTCTGAAGAATTTAAAACCTTTTGTAAGGCATCAGTTATCTGCTCTAAATTATTTTTGTTCACAGAAAGAACGGTTTCGAACATTCCTGCTAAACTGTTTTCTTTTTGATCTTCAATGGAAAAAGATGATCTGATAGAAAAACTGTTTTGAATTGGAAGTTCCTGGATTTTTTTTATAAGGGTACTTATTTCTAGTGACTCGTGTTTGAAATTTTCAAAAATCTCATGAGGCAATAAGTATCCTTTGGGAACAGAAATTTTATTTTTTGCAGCTAAATCCAAGCCCTTTGCCTTAAATCCATATTTTGGTAATTGGATATTCCCTAATCCAATTGGTATGAATATTTCAGACATATTATTATTTAAATACATTGGCTTTACCCATAAGGTGATTTGCTAATGAAGTAACCTCCAGTGCATAATTTTCTGGACGGTCAATCATAGGGAAGTGGTCCCAATCAGGTATAATTTTTTTTAAATTAAAAGGGAAAAGGTTTTGTAAGCCATTTATTTCATTTGGTTTTAGAATCCAATCCTTTTCGCCCCATAAAAAAGCTGCTGGTATATTTACTGGAGATAAACTTTTAAACCAGGAATAATCGATTAATTGAAACATACGCTCAAAAGCTTCACACTTTTCAAATGATTCAAAAAATTCATTTTTGTATGTAGCATCAATTTTTTTTTGAAAAAACTTTCGTGAAATCAATGGTCTAGTTATGGGACTAGCAATTATATTTTTAGCAATTGTTGCTATTAATGGAAGTCTCATGACCTTTGGGAATATTCGTTTATTTAAGTTAGCTCCCACAATTGAGTGTAGGATTACCCCATCTACCATTTCTGGGAAATGTTGTAAAAATTCTAATACGAAAACCCCTCCTAAACCGTGGCCCATTAAAATCCGAGGTGATTTAATATCTTTTATATAGTTTTCAATCCATTCGGCGTAATTTTTCATTGAATAATTTGAGGGTAGGGTGCCAATAGAATTAAATCCTGGCAAAGTGGGGTTTTGAAAATTTATGTTTGGTGGAAAGAGACGCTTTGCGAGGTCAAAACGGAAGCCACCACCTCCATTTCCATGCAATGCTATAATAGATATTTGTTTTTCAGTTGCCATTTATAGTCAATAATGATTTCTTCTTTTAATAATTGGATAATATTCAAGTTGTGATAAGTATTCTAAGATGCATAAGCAGTGAAAATAATATGTATTTATAATCGTTATTTTAATTAGAAAACTCATTCCTTTAAAAGGTATCTTTTAATTACATAGAAAGATTAAGGGAGCTCAGGTTTCAGTCTAAAATTTGCCATCGACGGGAGGCTATTAAACTGAAAAGGACCACTAGGTCGACCTGAACTCCCCCTGTTTTTTAATTTACTTATATCTGAATAAAATTTCTTAATTATTGATATACGATTTATTTAATTTCCTTGGTGACTCTCACTATTGGTTGTTTCTAGTATTTGATCTTTAAAAATCTCTTGAATCTTTTTTCTCCTAAAATCAAAAATATTTTCTAAGTCTTTTTTTACCCAGCTTCCAGCTACACAGTCACCTGGTATGCCAAATGGTAGCTTATATTGAACATGGTCTCTTATTAGAGTTCCCCCATTCTTCTCTTCAAATTCATGAGTATGGTACCAATGGTTATATGGTCCGTGAATTTGTGTGTCGGAAAATTTATGATTAGGCTCCCAATCAACAATTTTTGATTGCCACCAAATAGGAATACCGTGGAGTTTTAGTCGGTAGTTGATTTTGGTTCCTTCATTAATTTCAGTAGATGTTTGGTTTAATACTTTAAAGTTTAAATAGTCAGGAGTTATTTTTTCTAGATTTTTAGGTTCTTTAAAGAATGAAAAAATTTTATCTATAGGTAGAGGAATCCAATGTTCAGCCTTAAATTCATTGGTTGGGTTTTTGCATATATTGTTTAAGGCAGACATTAGATCTGGATATTTAAAGTTATATCCAGATTCGAGTATCTTTCTGGAGGATACCTTTAGGCTACCAAGTAGAAGGTCTGACATCTCTCCCAAAATAAATTTTAGAGCAATTTTAGGTACGGGGATAAAAGCAGGTCTTCTTAAAGCTTTTGCTAAACATTTTGTGAAAATTTTGTTTGTGACAGGCTCTGGGCTAACAGCATTATATGAACCCTCAATAGATTTATTTTCTATTGAGTGGATTATCATATCAACTAAATCCTTAACATGTATCCAGCTCATCCACTGAGTTCCATCACCTAAATCACCACCTAACCCAGCCCAGAAAGGAGGTATCATTTTTTTCATTGCTCCCCCTTCATAACCTAAGACTAGTCCGATTCTTAGTGCAATTGTTCGAATATTGTGTTTTTTTGCGATAAAGGCTTCATGTTCCCACTCCTTACAGACATCTGCTAAAAACCCATGCCCTGGTTCTAAACTTTCGTAAAGCTCAACTGGCTTACAGTTACCATAAAACCCTATTGCAGATGCAGAGAGCAATGTTGCTGGTGGTTTTTGTAGAGACTTTAATGTGGAGACCAAATTCCTAGTCGATAAAACTCTTGAATCTTTAATAGATTTTTTTCTTGATTCGCTCCACCTCCCATCAGCTATATTTGCTCCGGCAAGGTGAATGACCGCATCTACTCCCTCAAAACAATCTGAGGTAGGTGGATAAAGTTCAGGTTCCCATTGATGAATTTCACATTCGACAGGCATTCGTTTCCTTGCGCTTTGTCGGTCTCGTGTCAATATAGAAACTGTATGACCTCTTTTTACTAATTCGCTAGCGAGTTTTTTTCCTACAAAACCTGTTGCTCCTGTCACTAAAACTTTCATCATTAACCCACTTTCATGTAAAAATTATTTTAAAATATTGATGGAGTTACATCTGACCTCGAATGCAATCATGAATCCTAACCGTTACTAAAATTTTCTCTGCTTTACTGCCGGTTCCATTAACTATTTTTATCCTATTTCGTGTTGTTCTAGATTTAGTTTTACTCATTTCATTTATTAAATGTATGGGGCTTGTTGCCTGAATTATTAATGAATTATTTTTTATTTCTGCGGATAGTTTTTTTTTGTTATCTATCTCGATTTTAAAATTTTCAAAATTTTTTGTTAAGTCAACTGTATGGCGGTCTGTGACGCACATATTTACCATGTGATAGTAATCAGCTAAAAAGTGTCTTAGATAGATAACAAGATCATTGATTTCATTTTCATTTAATTCGGAATGTTCAGGCATCGATGATCCTACGACACCATGCTTGATTGAATACATCATCAGTGAGTCGGGCAGATTTTTCATTTCAACAAGAGAAGTAAAATTTCTAGGTTTTGGATCTAAAAAACTAGCCATTTCACCATCCCCTTTACCTTTTGTTCCGTGGCAATTGACACAGCCATACTCTAAGTAAATTTTCTTACCCTTTCCTTCTTCAAGTTTTTTAGGTAGAACACTAGTGCTTTTGTATGAGGTAAACCCACACAGTAGTACGATGTATATAAATAGAGTGATTAGTTGTGATACTAATTTAATCATTTCTTTCCGATTATAATTCAAGTGATTTATGAAAATTTATAATATCCTTCTAATCCATGTATGTTTAAATTAAGGCTAATTTTTTTATTTTATTGAAGTCATTAAAGCTATTTTTTTTCTTTGTATTTGGTTTTAATTGTTCTTCAAATAAACTCCAATGTCGTTTGCTTAAAGACTCTGTTGTTAATAGGTTAATTAATTTTCCTTTTTTATTAAGAATTTTGACTTGATAGAACATCTCAACCTCCTTCTTAAATTGGTTTTAAAATTAACTAATTAGTGATTCTATTCTTAAGCTTATGCATCCCTCTTTGACAATGATCTAATGTAAAGTATTAGTTGCCAGATTTTTTTATCTGATAGATATGAGTAAGCTGGCATGGTTGAGCCCTTTGATCCCTTTTTTATTATCCAGAAGAGCTGACCGTCTGATATAGATTCCATTGTTTGCTTGCATGTAAAGTTCCTTGGTTTTATTTTCATGCTTGAAGCCATTGATCCTTGGCCATTGCCTAGCATGCCGTGGCAATGCTTGCAGGCCATCGGTTTTGCTTTGATCTGAGATAAAACCTTTCCCTTTTTTATATTTCGTGGTGTAGCTCTAAGCGGGTTTGTTTTTTTTAAATAATGACTCGGTGCTTTTGCAGTTTTTCTTTCCTGAGGACAAACCTCTGGTGGTTCTTTATATTCCGCCCAAGCAATACTGCTTGAAAATATCAAGAAAATAACTAAGGCAATTAACCGAATTGTTATAATTTTAATCATAGTTTATTAATTGTTTAAGTGTTTGATGATTCGATATCTTTTTGAGAATAACGAAGGTACTTAATTATTTGTTTTATGTCCTCTTCGGTTACTTTTCTTTTTTGTGAAGGCATTGCTCCTGATTGAGATCCGTTCATTATGGTTTTTACAATCTTGTTGTTTGAGTAACTGTCTTTGCTAAATTTTGCATGAATTAAGTTTGGTGCCTTACTGGTCCCCATTGCATCAACTCCATGACAGCCAGCACAAACTTTATGAAAACTTACTTGCCCTGCTTCGAATTCTGCAGGTACAATTTTTTGTGGTGTAGGCCCAGCACATGAAGTCAAAAGTAATGTTAAAGGTATAAACAGTTTTACGAGTGATCTGTTCTTCATTTTTCTCCCTTCATTGTTTCGAATAAATTTTCAACAATTATAAGTTGCCTCTTTTTTTAATTATTTCTTTTAGTGCTTTGTATTCTCGATCATCAGGGTTTAGATTAAGGGCCCGTTTGATTGACTCGAATGCTTTTTTGTGTTTTTGATTTCCCATTTCTACAAGTGCATCCATATAATGCGAGCGAGCTTCCATTCGAGAATTATCTTTAATATCGCGGGCACATCGAATACCTAATCCAACACCATAGGAATTATTCATTGGGTTATTCCAGAAACGATGAGTTGTTGTTATGCTTTCGGCAGGAGCGAACCAAGAGCCACCGCGGATTACTTTTTTTTGACCATATCGAAGCTTTACATCATATTTACCTTCAATTCCTATTTCAGTTCCTAAGTTTGGTCCCTTTACATTTCTTACGGCACTCTTTTCGTCTTTATAGAAATCTGGGTCGTACCAGTCTTGTACCCATTCGAATACATTTCCTGCCATGTTGTATACTCCGTAGTAACTTTTCCCCTCGGGATATGAGTCTATTGGTGTTGTGACCATTTTTTTACCAGTATTTCCTTTTGAAAAATTTGCTTTTTTTATATCAATAGTATTTCCCCATGGGTATATTGAACCGGCGGGTCCTCGGGCGGCCTTTTCCCATTCTGCTTCAGTAGGTAACCTCTTTTTGTTCCATCGACAATAAGCACTTGCGTCATGCCAGTTCACTCCAGTTACTGGATGGTTAGTAATATTTAATTGTCGATGATCCCAATAGGCGGGTGCTGCATAATCAGTTGCTCTCATAAAACTTTTATATTGAGAGTTTGAAACTTCGTATTTATCGATGTAGTAGGAACTCAAATAGACCATCCTCGCTGGTCCTTCATCTTCAAATACTTCCTTTGGTGAAGGTAGTTTGTTATTCCCTGGGTCTTCATCGATTCCACGCATGAAACCTCCCGCATTGATTAAAATCATGTTTTCTGTATCCGAGGAGTCGGCTTGTGCCTTGAAAGGCAATGACGAAAACATGAAAACGGTTAGGATGAAAATATTTAATAATATTTTTATAGAATGTTTTTGTTGAGAGTTCATTTTTCTTTCCCCAGAAATTATTTTCATTTAAGGTAAAAATGTTTATTTTGCACAACGAAAACCAATGCCATCTGTTTTGAGTGCGAAACCACCTTTACCTCTGGATGCTGGTCTAATATCTGACTTAAAGCTATGCCAAGAGCCTCCTTTAATAACTTTTAAAATTCCAACTTGTGGCCCAGAAGGGTTTTTAGATGGGGCACTTTGGTAGTAATCAGGTGAATACCAATCTTCTACCCATTCACGAACATTTCCAGCCATGTTTATGATTCCATAAGGCGAAGTTGTTTCTACATTCCCTTTAGCAGGCCATAATGTTTTAATGCCTTCCCAATTTTTGTCAAAGTTAACTGGTTTTTCTGAAGGTGGTTCGAATCCCCATGGAAAATTGTTACCATTTTTTCCTCTAGCTGCTTTTTCCCACTCTGCTTCAGATGGAAGTCTTTTTCCTGCCCACCTGCAATAATCTACGGCGTCATACCAGGTAACCTGTACGACGGGAAGCTGACTTACTCCAGGTTGCTCGGAGAGTGAATTTTCACCATAGGAGTTTGGTGGTTCCTTTCTTTCTGTGTCATGAATAAACTTCAGATAGCGTTCATTGGTTACTTCGTAAATATCTATTGAGTAATTATCTATATATACCTTCCTTTGAGGTCTCTCATCAGATCTACCCTCATCAGACTTACTACCCATTAAAAATTCATCGGATTCAATTAACTTCATTTCAACGGAGTCTCTTGTGCTGCTACTCACAGATTCTGTATTAGCTTCGGCACGAAATAGACTTATAGGAGAAACTAGGTAAACCATGATTATCGTAGTCAATATTTTAAATATCATGCTCATTTCTTTCTCTCCTGACTTTCATTAACAACTTTTTGTTTAAGGGTCATTATTTCACGGATGATTTTTTCAACTGTCTTCATGTCACCTTTATCTTCAGCATCGTAAGCTTCTGCAAGTAGAGCACGTGACCTGTGAAGGTTCATCTCTAGTTCTGTTTGCATTGCAGGTGATGCTAGTGTTCCTCCTAATGCAGCATCATGATAAGTTTCCCATGCTTGCTCTACTGCAAACCGAGCCTGTGTAGTCTTAAAAGTTGTATTTTTTTCGTTTAAATCTCCGCTGAACCCAGTTTTTGGGTTTAAAAAGAAAAGAATCGTGATGGTAGCTAAAAATATTGCTGCTCTTGAATTTTGTTTATTACGTAAAATGTGTTTCATAATTGAGTTTCCTATTTGATGTGATTTTTTTAGCTAGGAGAAGGATAAAGATGCTCCTCCTCCTAGCTAAAATTAAATAACTTCAATTAAGGAATTTGCTTCTGAATCATTTTTTTTATCTGTACATACTCAGCATTTGAACCATCTTGGCTCAATGCTTTCTTAATAGATGCTAGGGCCTGTGGATATTTTTCTGCACCCATATTAATAAGTGCATCCATATAGAAAGTTCTAGCTTGCAGCATTCCGTTATCTTCTACGGTTCGAGCGCAACGAAATCCCAGCCCAACACCATAGCTATTATTCATTGGGTCATTCCAGAATCGATGAGTCGTTGTGATACTTGCCGCTGGTGCATACCAAGAACCACCTCGGATGACTCGCTTTTTCCCTGTAGCGTAACGATCCACATATGTACCTGTCGCACTTAGGAAAACGCCTTTAGATGGACCCGTTGGGTTCACTGATTGTTTGGCTGTTTTATAATAATTTGGATCGTACCAGTCTTGTACCCATTCAAATACATTTCCTGCCATGCTGTAAGCACCGTAAGGGCTTACGCCTTTAGGATAGGCATTTACTATTGCTGTAAATTCTTGCTTACGACCCCAGTTGCCTTTACTGTCATCTAAATCATTTCCCCATGGATATTTAAAACCTTCTGGTCCACGTGCTGTTTTTTCCCATTCTGCTTCTGTGGGGAGTCGTTTATTAGCCCAACTACAATATGCAGTTGCATCAAAATAATTAACTCCGCTTACTGGTTGATTTGGTTTGTTACGTTTGCTGTCATCCCAATATGCGGGGGCTGGGTGATCCGTTGCTCTCATGAAATCTGAATATTTTGTATTCGACACTTCAAACTTATCTATATGAAATGCATCCAATATAACGTTATGAGCGGGGCCTTCGTCATGAAATGCTGCTTTTGATACGGCGTAACGTAGTTGTTGGCGTTTAGACATTTTTTTTGTATCAACATTCACTTTTTTATCTATTCCCATTAAAAATGAACCGCCCGGAACTAGTACCATGTCATCTGGGTTAGCATTATCGCCCATTGATTTGTTTCCTACTCCAGAACAATCACCTATGCACCTAAGGTTTTCATTGGACCAAGCTTGGTTAGAAAAAAATAAGGTGATTATGCAGATAGCAAAAGCATTTTTGTAAAAGTTAATATTTTTCATTGTGTAGCCTCCCGGGTATTTATAATGTTTTTCTAATGTTACTTCTAAACTTTATACAATGTTCTAATGTTTGTCAAATGTTTTATTAAAAATAGATTTGACAAAATATAAGTAGTTGATTATTATTAACTTCATAAGCTTTAAAACCATGATAATTAGTTAAGGTTAGAATCTAGTCTTAAGTATAGTGACATTTTGTAGGGAAAATTAACATTAATCTTCTTTAATTTCCTTAATACACCTTCACCCTACTGTTTAGTAGAGGCCTATAATTTCTGAGTATAATTAAAAGATGCTTATGGATGTTTATAAAATTGATCATGTTGCTAAGCTAACCGGGATATCCAAGCATGTTATTCGATCTTGGGAAAAACGATTTGATCTTTTAAACCCTGAAAGGGGTGGAAATAGATATCGAATGTATTCCCAGCAAGATGTCGATTTACTTTCTTATATAAAGAAAGAACTTGAAGAGGGTTTTGCTATAGGAGAATTAGCAAAATTGGGTCGTGATAATTTGCTATTGCAGATGGATCATAAAAATAAAATTCTTCACTCATCAAATGAGGGACCCTTAATACGAGTAAATGGTATCCTTATTGACAGCTTATTACCTTTTGATAAAAATAAATTTATTAGAGCATTAGACGAAGCAGTTGTATTGCTATCATTTGATCAAGTAATTTTAAAAATTCTGGTTCCTCTTCAACAACGAGTGGGAGACTTGTGGCACGAAGGTAAAATTGGAGCGGGAGAAGAGCATTTTGTAACTCACCATGTTAGACAAAAGTTTCTTTCTATCATAAATCAAATGCCAGCTTCTGATAAGGGGCCAAAAGTAATTATTTCGTGTTTGCCTGATGATTATCATGAAATGGGAGCATGTATAGCTGCTTATTATTGTGCGATTAATGGCTGCCAAGTTTTTTATTTAGGGGCCAATATGCCTATCGATGCATTGAGAGAGTTCTGTGTTCTAACTAGTCCAGCGCTTATTTTATTGGCTTGCACTAAAGAACTGGAAGACTTTGAAGCAAAATCTTTGGCTGATCAATACGCGAATAAATTGCTGCCTATTTGCCCTATTTGGGCAGGTGGCTCTGCTATGGATTCGTTAGGAGAGTACTTTTCTGAAAAGGGGATAGACGTTTTAGACTCTTTAAATATATTGTTAGATCGCTTGAAAGATCTACCACGCTACTTAAAAAATAATCAATGATAATAAATATAGATAGGTTTAATAAAGTTGAGGTGAAAGTTTACAACTTTATTTATATAGAATGCATCAAAGATAACGTTGTTAGCGAGTCTCTAAAGTAAAATGGCAGATAATAGGATATATGTCGGGATTAATAATTTTTCTTTAGATCCATGCATTATTTTTTCTCATGATAATGCGACAGCTAATGACAAAAAGGGGTACCGCGACCCCTTCACAGGTAATTATACTTTCACGGCGACAAGTTTAAAAAACCAGGGATTTTGTTGCAAAAACAAGTGCAGGCATTGCCCTTGGCCTCCAGAAGAGGAGAACTCTTAAGTGAGGTGAAAAAAGTGCTTTATGATTAGTTTTATAGAATAGTAATCAGCAAGAAAATCACTAGGAACTGATGAAAATATTAATTGACTAATCCTAAAAAGATTCATCATTATTTAGGTTCGACCATTGACGGATTATATAAACTATAAAATTAATATAACGATGGGTAATATAAATAAATTTAAAGAACAAAGAAAAATACTTAGACTCACTCAAATAGATTTTTGCTCATTACTCGGTATCAGTCAAGGATACCTTTCAGACTTAGAAAGTAATAAAAAAGTTCCTTCAAAAAGTTTAATGTTGTTACTTGATCACATTTCTGAGTCTAAATTAAATAAAGTCTCCACTGTTGATGTCGGTGGTCTACTTATTAAACAAAAATATATGGATCTCTTAGAAAAATATACCAAAATTTCGGAAGAAAATATTTTATTAAGAGAAAAAGTATATGGTTAAAATAAAAAATTAACGGGAATCCTGCTTAGGAATAATAGAGCGGTTAACTCCAACTAGGGTTTTTTAGTTGATTTTGCTGGAGGTTCCACTTTGTTAAAAAAAATACCTTTATGAGAAG
>Ga0114997_10004686_pt1 | contig 10546 bp, 10 predicted proteins | sample ArcticOcean_MG_C_2_FD_87045 | JGI IMG/M metagenome (GOLD analysis project Ga0114997, IMG submission 87045) | Marine microbial communities from western Arctic Ocean - ArcticOcean_MG_CB4_136 | ecosystem: Environmental > Aquatic > Marine > Oceanic | place: Arctic Ocean: Canada Basin | collected... | reverse complement strand
GATATCAGGGTGAACTTCAATTTCACCTTTACTTCTATCAATTGCACCATAGATCGCAGTATTATTTCCTGGAACTAATTCTGCTTCTCCACCCATTTTGTCTATAACAACTGCTGCTAATAAATTAGCAATAGCTGTTGCACCTGTCCAACCTGGGTCTCCTATTTTAACTTTCTCAGCAAATGTTGAAAAAGTAGCAAATAAAGAAATTAAACCAGCTACAAGTGTAGTTTTTATTATTTTCATTATATCCCTCTCTATTAATTTAAAAAATGAAGCATAGCTTAAAACTTTTGAACAAGTCAAAGAAAATTAGCTATTTATTATGGGTACTATAAGTGAATTTTAAGAGTGACTAATCCAGATAGTCTTAGTTTGAAGGTATTGATCTAGTGCTTCGGTACCTTGATCTCTACTCAATGATCCTGACTGTCTGTACCCACCAAAAGGTGTTTTAATATCACCTTCAGAAAAAGTATTAACTGAAACAGTTCCACAAGGTAAACTTTTAGCCATATGAAAAGCTCTATCAATATCTTGAGTAAAAACACTTGCGTGCAATCCATACTTGGAATTACTTGCAATTTTTAAGGCTTCTTCATCACTATTGATTGTAAGAACACCTAAAACTGGTCCAAAAATTTCTTCTTGAGCAATTGTCATGTTTTCTTTTAAATCATCAAATAGAGTTGGTTTTGCAAAAAATCCTTTTTGATCACCCCTTGAAACTCCTCCAAATAATAGTTTAGCTCCTTCATCAATTCCTTTTTGAATATATCCATCAACTGTTGCTAAATGTTTTTTAGAAATCATTGATCCCATATTGCTTTCTGGATCTAATGGATCTCCAGCTTTAAGGGCTTTTACTTTTTTTGATACTTTATCCAAAAACTCATCTTTAACTTTGCTATGAATTATCTGCCTCATGTTTGCAGAACAGTTTTGACCACCATTCCAAAAAGCAGAGTTAATCGCATTATCAATTAAATCATCTGTAATCTTTGCATCTTCTAAAACTATAAATGGACTTTTTCCACCCATCTCTAAACCGATTGTTTTTAAGTTACTTTCACCAGAATATTTCATGAACAGTCCACCAACTTCTGTTGAGCCTGTAAATGAAACTGCATCAACATCTGAGTGTCTCCCAAGAGCTTCTCCAACATCACCAAAACCTGGAACAACATTTAAAACTCCATCTGGAATACCAGCTTCTTTTGCAATTTGAGCAACTCTTATTGCAGTTAAAGGTGTATCTTCTGCTGGCTTAATAATAACTGAACAACCTGCAGCTAACGCGGGTGCCATTTTCCATACTGCCATCATTAAAGGAAAGTTCCAAGGAACAACTCCAGCAACAACACCAATTGGCTCTTTAACAATTAAGCTAGTTAATGATGGTTCTGTTGGTCCTACTTTACCAAATACTTTATCTATTAATTCTCCATACCACTGAAAATGCATTGGAGCATCATTGGCTACTTCATTGATGCAGTCTCCAATTAATTTTCCTGTATCTACACACTCAAGAACTGAATTTTCTTTTCCAGTTTGTCTTAATAATTCTGCAAATTTAAGTAAAACATCTTTTCTAAACTCTGGTGCAGTTCTTGACCAAACTCCACTATTAAAAGCTTTTCTTGAAACTTTAACAGCTAAATCTACATCTTTATGATTGCATTTAGAAACCACACAAAGGGTTTCACCTGTTGCAGGATTTATATTTTCAAATTTTTGACCATCAATTGCATCAACATACATACCATTAATAAAAGCTCTTCCTTCAAATTTTAACTTATTTGCAATTAATTTATAATTATCAGACATCAAAAACTATTTTAGATCAAGAATAATATTAATCAAGATTTATTAATTTTGTTAATTTTTTTTGTTATTAAATATAAAATTTTCTAAAAATCTCAAAATAAATATTAAATAAACTCCTGATGTTTGATATAATATTCTATCAAGACCAACTTTTGCATGATGTTTCCAGCTTAGATCTGTGGTTAAATAAAAAATAGCCATCGCCATTGAAATATTGAATAAAAAAAATAGTATAAAGTCTAAATTTTTAATAAAATTTTTTTCTTTAATTAAACTAATTAAGATACAGGCGATAAATAACAAATAAATTGGGTATTTAACAATAGTTATAGCAATTTGATAAATTAAGAAAGGCAGACGTTGTAAAACTTCAAATGAGAAAAAATCAGATATTGCTATAAACTCATATCCTTCCCATCCAAATATAAACTGTCCAAAATAAAACAAAAAAATATTTTTTTTTATTAAAATTAGCGCTATAAAAATTGAAAATAAAATAATTTTAATCTTATTTGTGATTTGTTTTTTAAATAAAATGAAGAAATTTAATAACACTAAAATAAGCATACCTTCATTTTTAATCCAAAGAATTAAATTTGCACAAAAAATTAATAGTGTATAATTTAAATATAAGTTTTTTTTATTGGTTATTTTTTCTACTAATGTCACAAAAATGATACATACAGAAAACATTAATGGTTCTTGATAACCATAAAGCAATATCTTATCAAAACAGATTGTAATTATAACAATTAAAAGGATGACTTTATTAATTGTGCTTATTTTTGAATTATCAACTAACGTAAAAAAGCTTAACAAATATATAAAAATAAAAACAAATCGACCTGTATATTCATAGTCAATAAAACTTGCCTTCCAAAATAAAGCCCATAAATAAGTACCCAAATGTGGGTAACCCACGTATCCAGGAACATTTTTTAAATTTTCAAAACCATAATTGCTTTTAAAATTTAAAGTCTTAAATATCCAGTTTACGGAAGCGTCCCAATCTAAATAAGGATATGTGGATATCTCCAATGAATAACTAAGTAGAAATAAAAACAAAATTATCAAAGGAATAATTTGTTTTTTACAGATTTTCCAATCAAAGAAAAAAAGATTCAATAAAGCAAAACTGAATATAGTAAAAAATAAATAAATTATATTAAAATTAAAAAAAGATGAAAAAAGAAAAAGTGTTAATAAAAATAGTATATTTGCCGAATAAATTTCAAAGATACCCAAATTATAATTTATTAGTTTTTTTTTTATATAAATATTGTTTAAAGGAAAGCTGAACATCACAAAACATACAACCAACAAATAAAGTATATTTAAAATTTCAATCATTTTTTTCTAGGTAAAAGCAGTTATCAAATTTTTTTGATATCTTGTAAATTCCATATACTTTTTTTTTAAAAGTAAGTTTCACTGTATCGTTATCGATATAATAAATACTATTTTTATTATTCAGTAAGATTATTTTATTTTTATCTATTTCGACATTTGTATAATATTTAAACCATATACTATTATTAAATGTAAAATTTGGATTATCATTGAGTATTTCTATATTTTCTTTTATTAGATTTTCTTTATATACATCATTAATAAAACCATAACTTGCATTCTCGCAATACCCTGAATATTTTACTAATCTTTCTGTGATATCAAATTTATTTATTATAAATAAATTTTTAAATGAATTGCTCTGATGCATGATAAATAAAAATGCTATTATCAAGTAAATATTATTTTTGTTTTTATAGATTTTTTTTAAATTCATTGAAATAACTAATTATTTATCATATTTCATTTAATGGTAATTAAAAATGTTTAATATTGAAAATTATTTAGAGGAAATCGACTGTCCAAATTGTAAGACAAATTCATATAAAATTATTAAAGATTCAGATTATTTAAATATAAATACATTGGATGATTTAAAAAATATATACAAATCTTCTGCTGATGAGTTATTGATAGATCAATTAGTTGAATGTAAAAAGTGCAGTCTTCAATATCTAAACCCCAGAATAGAATCTAAAATTATAATAGATTCATATGAAAATAATGTTGATGAAACACATATTTCTCAAGATAAATTGCGCATAAAAACTTTTTCAAAAAGTTTAAAAAAAATAATAAGAATTTTAGATATAAAAAACTTAGAGAATAAATCTTTTTTAGACATAGGATCTGCTTCTGGAGCTTGTCTAAAATCTTTACAGGATTTAGGGTTTCAAGAAGAGGGCTATGAACCAAGTAAATGGATGTCAGAATATGGCAAAAAAAATTACAATGTTAATATAAATCAAGGATCAATATGTAACGTAACAAAAGATAAAAAATTTGATTTAATTTCATTTTGGGATGTTTTAGAACATGTTACAGATTTGAATCAAACTTTGCAAAAAGTAAAAACTATTTCTAAGCAAAATGGTTTTTTAATTATCAATGTTCCAGATGTTAACAGTATCACATGTAAGATAATGCAAAGTAATTGGCCATTCTATTTAAATGTGCATTTGTACTACTTTAATAAAAAAACTATTAAAACTTTGTTAAAAAAATATAATTTTGATTTAATAAATTCTTTTTCTCACTGGCAATATTTAGAGCTTGGGTATCTATGTAAGAGAGCTAAAAAATATATTAAAATTTTTTCTTATTTTGAGAAATTAATTACGTTTCTAAAATTGTCAAATATTGCCATACCTTATAATATTGGTCAAACTACTTTTATTTTTAAAAATAATAAAGATGAATAAAGATTTAACTTTTATTATACCAGCCGCAGGTAAAAGCTCCAGATTTGAAACTATAAAGACAAAAATTTTCTTTAAATATAAAAACAAATTTCTTATTCAGCATGTTTTAGAAAAATGTCTTTTTTTTTCAAGAAATATTATTATAGTGAGTAATACTAAAAATCTAAGTGAACTTAAAAAAATAATCAAAAATTATAAAAAGGGAAATAATATTAAGATTTTAATTCAAAAAATACCTAAGGGTATGGGTGAAGCTATCAATATAGCTTTGCAAAAAACTACAACTAAGTTTTCTGCTACAATTTGGGCTGATCAAATTTATCTAAACAAAAAAACCATTCTTAAAACTATAAATTATTTTACAAAAACAAAATCTTTATTAACTTTTCCAGTTTTTTTAAGAAAGAACCCTTATACAGTAGTGTTAAGACATAAATCTAAAAAATTTAAAGATATTTTACAAACTAAAGAAATTAATTATAAAATTAATGTAGGTGAATCTGACTGTGGTTTTTTTGTATTTAAAACAAATACGGTAAGGAGTTTGCTCAAAAAATTTATCACAAAAAAGGTTATTATAGCTGTAAAATCTCGTGAAATAGATTTTTTATCTTCTTTTAAATTTTTAAAAACAAAGGGCAAAGTCTCAACAGTAAAAGCTATAAGTCACAAAGATACAATCGGAATTAATAGTAAAAAAGACTTAAAATGAAAAAGTTATCAATCATAATACCTATTTATAATGAAGGGAAAAATTTAAAAATACTCTTAAAAAAAATTGATTTAATTAAATTAGCTAAAATTAAAATAGAAATTATAGCAGTTGATGATGGATCGACTGATGATAGTTTATTTATATTAAAAAAATTTAAAAAAATCAAAATTTTAACACAAAAAAATCAAGGTAAGGGTAAAGCAGTCCAGCATGGCATATCTAAATCATCAGGAGATTATATCATTATACAAGATGGTGATTTGGAGTATGATCCAAAAGATATAATCAAAATGTGTAACAAAATTAATAAATCTAATAAGACATCTATATATGGATCAAGGTACTTACCATTTGTTTATGGTCTTGTTCCAAAATATTATAAAGGACAAAATTTATCATCATATGTAGCCAATATTATATTTATTTTTTTGTTTTTAATTTTATATGGTAAATTAATCACTGACCCACTCACTGGTTACAAGTTATATAAAAAAGAATTTTTTAAGAATAATATAATTAGATCAAAAGGTTTTGAAGCTGATCATGAAATTTCCGCAAAGTTAATAAAACAAAAATATAACATAATTGAAGTACCCATAGCTTATAAACCAAGGACATTAGCTGAGGGGAAGAAAATTAATTTTTTTGATGGTGTTATGGCTCTATTTACAATTATTAAATATAGGTTTGTAAATTAAATGAGTGCAGTTTTCATAAACCCTCAATTAATAGTCCAACAAAATGATAAGTTTACAACTGGTATTATTTATATGCCATTAACATTGGCTTATGTGGTTTCAAGTTTTAAAAATAAAAAGATTAATACTAAAGTAATTGATCTTTATGGAGAAAACCCAACTAAGTGTTTAAAAAGTGAAAATTCATTAATTTTTGGCAATGGTATAGAGGATGTCGATCAAACTGAATTAGAAACAGCTAAATGTTTTTTTATCAATGCTAATCAAGTAGGAAATCATATTTCCATATTAAATATTATTAAGTTTCTCAAAAAAAATTTTAGTAAAAAACCAATAGCAATTCTTGAAAATTCACAAGCTGTGACTGCATACTCACTAAGTAAAGTCAAAGAAGAGTTCCTTAACCTAGGGTGTGAATATATTTTAATAGGAGATCTAGAAAATATTTCGATCGAAGTTTATAGAAATTTAAATAATGAGGACTATTTAGGGAATATTAATGGAATTATAACAAAAAGTTTTTGCAATGATAAAATTAACTTTATAGAAAACCTTGATACTCTTAGTTTTCCAGCGTGGGAGGACTTCCCTTTAGAAAATTACTGGATGCTGGGTTATTCACATGGTCCTTTATCAAGTGCAAAATATTTACCTATATTAAGTTCTAGAGGATGCCCATATCCATGCAACTTTTGTGTTGTTCCTAAAACTAATGAAAGACGATGGAGATCAAGATCTCCTGAGAATGTAGTTGATGAGTTGGAGTATTTTATGAAAAAGTTTAATGTTAAAGAGTTTCATTTTGAGGACTTAAATTCAACAGTTAATGACAATAGAACCAAAGAATTATGTAATTTAATTATTAAAAGAAATATTAATATAAAATGGAAAATTGTAGCTGGTACAAAAGTTGAAAGTATAAAGAATGAAAATACAGTAAAGCTTTTAAAGGATTCTGGATGCAATTACATTTCAATATCTCCTGAAAGTGGCTCGGTAGAACTAATGAAAAGTATTAATAAACCATTCAATTATAATCATGCACTTAAAATTGTAAAAGAAATGAATAAAAATAAAATTTTTTCACAGGCCTGTTTTATAATTGGGTACCCTGGAGAAACAGTTATAGATCTAAAAAAAACTAAAAGAATGATTTTTGATTTAACAAAAAGAGGAATTGATGAAATTGCCGTTTTTATAGTAACACCAATACCAGGGTCTAAAATTTATGATAAATTTAAGGGCTTTAATACATTATCAAATTTAACTTTTACACCAACCTGGAGAAAGGATTATAAAAAGCTAAGTAAAGAAAGATTAATTATGTATTTAATTTTTTTAACAACCAAAATAATATTTCACCCAATAAAAATATTTAAGCAAATATGTAATTTTTTTAGTAAAAAATTTGATACTAAAATGGAGATGGTACCTTACAAGGTTTTAAAATTAAGATCATTTGAAAATGCAAAAAAATAATAAAATAAAGATATGTTTATTTTCTGGTGGCACAGGAAATAATAGATTTGTTCAATTATTAAAAGATATTCCTGAAATTACATTAGATATTATTGTTAATGGTTACGATGATGGAAAATCTACCAAAGAAATAAGAGAATTTGCAAATGGTATTTTGGGACCTTCAGACTTTAGAAAAAACTTATCCCATTTGATCAATTTACAAAGTAAAAATGGAAAAATTTTATACAAAATATTAAATTTTAGATTTTCAAATAAAGTTTCAAAAAGAGAATTTATATCTTTTTTAAATGTTAAGAAAAACAATTCTATAATTGATGAATTAGGTGTGTATAATTTATCCTATGAATCTTTTTATCAACTTAAGGAATATTTAAGAATATTCTTAGATTATTATAATCGTAAAAAAAAACTTAGACTAAATGATATCTCTTTAGGAAACATTTTAATACTTGGATCTTTTCTTAAAAATAAAAAATCTTTTAATAAATCACTAAAAGATGTGCATAAATTTTTAGAGATAGAAAATAATAATGTTTTAAATGTAACAAATGGAGAAAATTTATATTTATATGCAATCTTGAATAACGGTAAAATTATTAGAGACGAAGAAGAATTAGTAAATATTAAACAAAAATACCCTATTGAAAATATTTTTTTATTAAGAAGTAAAATTACTGATATTGACCTAGATGTTTTAAAAAAAAAAAATAAGAGTGAAAAAATTATTTTTTTTAATAAACTCAATAAATATCCTAAAATAAATTCTGAAGTAAAGCAGAAGTTACTAAAATCTGATATCATTGTTTACGGACCTGGCACACAATATTCTTCACTGTTCCCTAGCTACTTAACAAATGATATTAAAAAAACTATAGAAAAATCAAAAGCTAAAAAATTTTTAATAACAAATATTGTTTTAGATAATGATATTATTAATGAAAACGTAGAAAGTATTATAAAAAAATTTTATTTCTTTTTTAATAAAAATATAAATTACAAAACTACAAAAAAGAAGTTGGTTAATCATTACTTAATAAATAAATTTGATGATGATGATAAAAATTTATTAAAAAAAGAAAATTACTTAGTATTTAATAAAAAAAAGAATTTTACACTACTAGATTGGGAAAAGGGTGAAGGTCTTCATTATCCAAATTGGTTAGCAAAAAAGATATTTAGCCTTTCAAAAAAAGCTTCAGTAATTAAATTATTACCCAAATCAGTTTTATCAATTGTAGTACCTTGTTTGAATGAAAAAAACACAATTAGTAAAGTTTTAAATAAAATAAAGGAATTTAAGATTAAAAATTTTAATTTAATTATTGAAGTAATTATTGTTGATGGCGGTTCAACTGATGGAAGCATAAATATAATTAAAAGATTTAAAGATTTCAAATTTTACTGTTTAAAAAATGCTGGTAAAGGTGAGGCAATTAAATTTGGTATACATAAAAGTAAAGGAGATATAATTACTTTTTTTCCTTCTGACGATGAATATATTATTGAGGATATAGAGAAGGTTATAGCTCCAATTATGCTTCAACAGTCCAAAGCTGTTTATGGAAGCAGAATGATAAAAGTAAACATATTAGAACAAGAGTTAAAAAAGATTTATAAAAATAATAGATTAGGTTTTTTACTTAGCAAATATGGTGGGAAACTTATTAACCTTTTCATATTAGGACTTTATAATACAAGTATATCTGACCCCTTCACTTCTATTAAAGCGTTTGATGCAAAATTGCTAAAGAGTCTTTCTCTGCATAGAAAAGGATTTGATTTAGAATTTGAAATTTTAATTAAATTAAAAGAAAAAAAATGTTTTTTTCTAGAAGTCCCTGTTTCATTTAAACCAAGAACTTTGAAGCAAGGAAAGAAGATTACTGTAGCACAGGGATTAAAATGTTTATTTTATATAATTTTTAGTAAATTTTTATAATCTTTATTTAATATCATTAAAGATATTTGTAACTTGTGTGTTCAGATTTTTTTCTTTTTTATAAAAAAACTTAATATTAACATTTTCAGCTGCTAGTTTGTCTGTGATTTTATCTCCAATCATAAAACTTTTTGATAAATTAATATTCCATTTCTTTATAGCTTTTTTTAGCATTCCAGATCCAGGTTTTCTGTCTTCACTTTTTTTTTTATATTTTCCTTTTCCAAATTCTTTGTGATAGGGGCAAAAATAAATATCATCAATGTTTGCCTCAAATTTTTTAATTTTGTTTTGTAGGTAATCATGAATAGCTTTTAGTTGCTTCATCTTAATTAAGCCTCTTCCTACTCCTGATTGATTTGTAACAATAATTACAAGGTATTTTTTTTTATTAATAAAATTAATTGCTCTTCCAATTCCTGGGTACATTTCAAAATTAGAAATTTTAGATATATAGCCTTTGTCAATATTGATGACACCATCTCTGTCTAAAAAAACACAATTTTTTTTTTTTATAGTCATTACAATATAAGTTAAATGTATAAATTTATATTTATAAACATTCAATAAAAACTAAAAAATTAATAATAAAATTTTGTTTTTATTATTTTGTATTATTCTGGATTTGCGGTCAGTGTTTTAATCTCTAAGATATTTTCGTTAGGGTCTTTAACAAAGAACGTTTCTTGCTCATATTTTGTACCTTTAAATCTTAAATATGGCTCATCATAATATTTTGTATTGTTGTCTGTTAATCTTTTTTTTAGTGAATTAAAATTTTCTCTAGATAAGTGCACGCCAAAATGAGGGACTGAAACATTACCCATATCTACATCATGTCTTTCACTCTCAAGCTTGTGTGCACTTGCGTGAAGTGTTAATTCATTTCCCCAAAAATCAACATCTGCCCATTCTTGAGCTGAATTATCTAATCTACAACCTAGTATCTTGCTATAAAAATGCTTAGCTTTTTCTAAATCTCCACAAGGTATTGCTAAATGAAAACAATTAGTATTTTTGTACATAAGTTTCTCCTCTTTAAATTCGTTATATAATGACTATATAGTTCAATATAATATTTTAATCAATAAAAGCTAAATTCATGAATGACTTT
>Ga0114997_10004685_pt1 | contig 10547 bp, 6 predicted proteins | sample ArcticOcean_MG_C_2_FD_87045 | JGI IMG/M metagenome (GOLD analysis project Ga0114997, IMG submission 87045) | Marine microbial communities from western Arctic Ocean - ArcticOcean_MG_CB4_136 | ecosystem: Environmental > Aquatic > Marine > Oceanic | place: Arctic Ocean: Canada Basin | collected... | reverse complement strand
TTTTTATTATTAAAAAAAATTTCAAAAGTATATTTGCCAGGTTTCATTATCACTCCTTTAAATAAATAGTTTGCTTTTATTATTTTAGTCTTTGATGGTAAATTTGTTTCCCAGTTCCAGTGATATGCATCTGAAATAACCATTAAATTTTCATAATCCGATTCATAATTGATTGAAAATTTCCCATTATTAATTTTATTAACTTCAATTTTTCCAGGTCCTGATTTATTAAATTTAATAAGATTGTAATCAAATTCTGATAGGTAAATTTCATTATTTTCTATTTCAATATCTATAAATGATTTTTTAATTTTTTGTATCTTTGAACCTACATAATAATAAGGTAGTGCTTTTTCTTTTAGTTTATATAAATATACATTTTCATCATTCCACATATAATCTAAATGTTTCATCAAAAATGGAATATTATCTATGTTACGTTTTGTATATATATAACTCACTGATAAATTTTTTAATATCTTAATATTATATAAACCCTCCTGGAATATCTCAAAACTATTCCTTGAGCTAAACTCATTTCTAATATTTTCTGGAACTAATTTAAATAATTTTTTAAAATCATTATTTAATCTTTTCGACATATGACTTGCATTGCCAGAAAATGACATGAATGGTGTTGCCATAATAGAATATATGCCTGTTTCAACTCTAATTGCGTTGTCTTTGTCCCATTTTTTAAGCTTTTCTATATTTAAATCATTTAGTTTTGTTGATAAATTCTGGATTTTATTTAAGTAGTTATCAGACAATGCCAAAAATCTGGCATTATCGGGTACAACATTTTGATTAATCGCATTTTTCCATAAATAATTATTTCTTTTTTCTATGGGTGTAAAGTGTGATACAGAAAAATAATTACACATTATTATAAAAATTATTAACATAGTATTCATTTTATTATTAAATTTAATTTTTGACTTTACAAAAAAAAGTAAAAGCAAAACCAAAGAAGATAGGTGTAATATAATTAAATTTATATCAGAAACGTACTTAAGGCGTAAAAAAAAATTTTCAATTATAAATGCTATAGAGGCTAGTGAAAGAGAAGGGATCACTTTGATAATCAATTGTTCTGCATATGGATTAACAAGTATAATAGTCAACAATTGTTTTGTTATATTTAAATTTAAAATATTATCTAAAAATATAAATAATAATAATATTATAAATAATATCAGTACAAAAAAATATTTTTTTAATATTGGCTTTATTATAATAATCTTTTTTTCTGTAATAAAAAAACTTAATAATAATAGCTGAAATACAAGTAATGAATTACTAACTTTAGACCATGACATTGTGTCTAGAATAAATAAATTTAGGGAGTAATATAAAGGGCTAATTTCTGATAAAAAAGTATGTATTAATAGAATTAGTATTAACCACTTGGAAACAAATATCCAAAAATTTTCATTTTCTTTTCTGGTTATATAATATAGCCAAACCAAATTAAAAAATAATGGCATCATGTTCGTCAAATTAAAACTTGGTAAAAGACCGCGATCTGGAAAATTTATTATCGATGAGTTAAAAAACGGCCCAAGAACAGTATTTACAAATAATTTAAAAAAGAAATGATCAAATTGTAATAGTGTAAATTGAGTATAATTGGCAGTCCTTACTATACCTTCTAAATTATATATCTTTTCCAATATATATGGATAAAAAATCCAAGAACTACATAAAATTAAAAAAAGTAAACTTATAATTGAAATTTTTATAAAAGAAATTGTCATATTTTTTTTGAAATATATAGAATATAAAATTGAAAATATTGCGCCTAAAAATAAACTTTGCTGAATTGCAAATATAGAACCAAAATTAAACCCAATGAAAAAATTTATAAATAAAAAAAATATAAATTTATTATTATTTGTTTGGAAATATTTAAATAAAATTATACTAGTAAAAGCTATTGTTGGATAAACCAGTACCCACGACATTACATAATTATATTCTAATCTAATTACAGTAATTGCAACTAAGCTAGAAATTAAAGCAGAAAATAATTTTGGTAAATCCGGGTTAGCAAAATTAATTAGATAATAAATTGACGTTGCAGCATAAATATTTCCAATAAAGAACAATGAAATATGAATTGTTATTTTATTATCTATTGGTAGCTGGTAGATTAGATTTATGAATGACCAATTATTGTAGCTAGGATCTCCAACCAGCATATTTGTTCCTATTATTTTATCTGCCCTCCACCCAGAAAGGTCTGATTGTGAAAAATTGTCAAATAATACATAAATATCTAATTCGTTTGATGTGAATAAATTTTGTCCCAACAAAAGTTCATGATAATAAATTAATATTAAAAAACTTATTAAAAATATATTAAAAAAATCATTAAGAAATAATGTTTTATAAATATTTATTTTTTTCATTTACAATATTGACTTATTCTAAAAATATTAATTAATTTTTTTTAAAATAGCAACTGATGCACTAGAGTCCAAAAACATTATTACTGAATTTAAGCTATCTGAGTAGATAATATCTCTTATTCTTTCATTAATAGGTATTATATCTTTTATATAAAATTTATTATCTACAAATTCTAACTCTAGGATATTTATTTCATTACCATAGTCATTATTTATTTTCATTGTAGCTAGAAAAAAAATATCACTGTTTTTATTTGAATATTTTTTTGGTACTGAAATTATTTGGCTAATTGCAACTGATTTTTGAAAAAATTTTGCTGGTGTTTCAAAACCCTTATGTTCATTCGGTAATGGATAATACTCGTTCATTTTAATTTGACCCTTATAATGTTTGCCATATGAGGCCAATGGCCACCCATAATTTTTTTTATATTGAATTATATTTATTTCATCTCCACCATTTGGGCCATGCTCTGTTTCTACTATAATTTTTTTTGATTTATCATAAAATAATCCTTGAGGGTTTCTGTGACCCATTGAAAAAACTTTGCTACTTTTACCATCATCTGTTATTAATAGTATTTTGCCAAAAATACTTTTTGGATCTTGCACCTCTTCAAATAAAGAAAAGCTACCGTGGCTCAATAAAATATCTTTACCATATGCTTGTAGTCTTCCTCCAGATTGTCCATTACTAAAGAATTTATATTTAGCGTTAGAAGCTGACATGCATTCACTTGAGCTAAAAAACTTTTTAAATTCTAAAAATTGATTATTTATTTTTGCTCTTAATATCCCAACATTAAAACAATTTGGTTTTATCTCATTTGAAAAACTTAAATATAAAAAATTTTTGTTAACAAGAGTGTCTTTTATCCCAATGTTTGATCTTAGATAAAACTCTTTATTAAAAATAAAATCGCTTATATTTGACTGTATGAGTTTATGTTTGATTCTTGTATCGTCTGATAGTTCATTCTTTTTAATAGAGAATATTAATCCTGTGGCAGTAGTTAAAATAATAGATTCTTTATGTTCACTTACATACGCCGTAGAGTTACCCTGAACCTTGGAAAACCATAAATTAGTCCTTATTTTCTTTAAACTGTATGTATCTAGCTTATTCTTTATTTTTATATCTTTTTCTTTTATAAAGTTAAACTCTTTACTATTGTGATAATAGTAACTTAGAGTTTTTTCTAACTTATCTATATGTAGATTTTTTTGTACTTTTAATTTTTCATATTGAATTAATTTTCTATCTTTATACGCCTTGAAGAATAGATAGTTAAAGGTTGCCAATAAGACAAAAAAACCCAAAATATATAATTTATAATTTTTGTATTTTTTAAACATTTTAATGAATTATTAACAATATAACTGAGAAATGGAGTTTATTTAATAAATATCTGACTATTATTATGATTAAGTGTTTTTTCCAATAGGAATATACCTAAAGTTTGTGTTAAGCGCCAAATATCTAAAAGGATCAATTACAACAGAACCCCTAACAAAATCAAATTTTTTGAAGTACTGATGTTCTGTACCAATAAAAAATAATGCTGGTTTATCATTTAATTGGTTAATATCTTTGAATTGTTTTTCGCTACCATCTATGTATGGATCCCACATTACAACTTTTTCTCCTAGTTCCTCTAAAATATTTTTAAGTAAGATGGAGGGACTTCCCAATATTAGATTAGTTTCTGGCTTAAAACATTTACCTAAAATATATATAGTGTCATTCTTATCAATTTTATTGCTAATAATTAGCTTTGCAAACCATTCTGTTTGAAGTTCTCTTTGTTTCATTATGTTATCGTACCAATTATATGAAATGTCCAAGTTATTTGCTAACCAGGATAAAGCAATATTATCTCTAGGGTGACATCCACCACCATCTCCCATCCCACCTCTTAAATATTTATCACTTACTATTCTGGTAGTGCACATTGAAAGTGCTCTAGTAACATCATCAATATTTGTATTTGGTAATTTATGACAAGTTTCCATAACAGTGTTCATCATTGAAATCTTAGTAGAGATGAAAGTATTATAAACAACTTTTATCAGCTCTGCATTTTCTATAGTTGTTCTAAAGAAGGGAGAATTATTTATAGTTTTATAAAATTTCTCTACTTGATTTACTGCATTTTGATCCTCAACACCAAAAAGAATTATTTCAGAATTCAAAAAATCATCTATAGTTGTGCCCATTGCAATAAAAAATGGATTGTAACAAAGTTTTATAAGTGGTGATAAAACTGGTTTAATAAATTTATTAATGGAGCCAGGTAAAACAGTACTAATAATAACTACTATTTTATCTTTTCCATTTAAATCAATTTCAGCTGAAAGATCAATCATACCTTTAATTAAATGCTCATAATTAAAATCTTTTCTATCATTTGGAATTCTTGTAACACCCTCAAATTTTTCTTCATGAGGTGTTTGAATAGTAACGAAGATAATTTCACTGTTTTTGACAACTGCACTCATATTCTGAAATTTAATCTTACTATTTTGTAAAAGTGATTCTGCACCTTTTTCTGTATAAGGTAATTTTTTTGTATTTAAAATATTTATAATATTTTCATTAATGTCAAAACCACATACATTGTGACCTTTTTCTTCTATGGCAAGAGCGACAGGCAATCCAAGTTTACCAAGTCCTATAAAACCTATATTCATAAGTTTTTAATATACTAAAATGATATATTTGCAAATTTTATAAGTAAATTATATAGTTAAAATTGAAAAAACTTAAATTACCATCTTACCTTAAAGCCCATATTATGACAACTAACCCTAACAAGTATTTTTTTAATACAATATTTTTAAATTATTTTTTATTAATTTCATTATTATTATTTTTTTTATATGGTCAAAGTGGTGCTTTAAAAATCATATACGGTTTCCATGTATTATTAATTTTTTTATTCGTAAAGTTAAAATTCAATTTATTTAAACTAATAATCAACTCAGTAGCTATTATTTTTTTATATACTTATAGTACAAGTTATGGATCTCAGCAAATTGCTTTATCTGTTTTATTGGTATTATTTTCATTTGATTATGAAAATCAAATAAACCATGATATCAAAAAAAATAGTACTTTTTACGCTATATATCTAGTATTGTTACTTTTTTTTATTACTTCATTCCTAACTCCGCATACGCATAATTATAGAGCAAAATTTACATTAAAAGACCCAGGTAAAAAAATTGAGTTATTAAAAGAATATGAAAAAATTATTACAAAAGATATAGGAAGATATTATTCATCTCAGAAAATGAATAGAATTTTAAAAGAGAGTGAAAAACAAAAAAATAAATTTGGCTATATAGTAAATACGGCAAAACAAGATCAAATTAAAATATCTGAGATAACAAATAGAGTTTTAAGAGAAACAACTAAATTAAAAAATGATAAACCTGTTATAAAATTCACAAGTCAAACTTTGCCAATAATGTGCACTTTTTTTAAGTGTAACATGAAACCTTTTTTCTTAGAGACAAGATTTCGAATTAACAATTTAGATGTGAATTTAAGTACTTTAATTTTAATGATGATTGTATCAATTATTGTTTTAAATATAAAAAATAAAGGTGCTCAATTTGTTATTTTTACGATTTTATGGGCAACTGTCTGTATTTATACTAAAAGTAGATTGGGAATAGTTTATGGAGCGTTATATTTTATATATTTTTTATACTATAGGTTTTTTTCAATAAAATTAATTATATTAACTTATCTTATTCTTAATATATTTTTGATAGTATTGGGTTATGTGTTTGTTAATTCACTTGTAGATCCTAACTTAACTGGAGCATCTTATGATTTAAATGATAATTCAATAATACCATATCATGAAGGTGGAAATAATTTCGCAAGATTTTATCGTTGGTTTGAAGCATCTTCATTTGTAAGGTTTAAAGATATATTTAGTGGATACTTGATGATTGCTAATAATTTTAATAATATCTCAATATTAACACCAGGTTTTCTAGAAAATGCTAGTAATATTTTATACACAACTACTAATAATAGTGTGCTTTATATAAGTCCAGAAAATCATCACCCACATAATTTATTATTAGTTTCGATAAAAAAATATGGATTAATTCTTGTAGTTATATTTCATGTAAATATATTTTATATGATGAGGCATGAAAAATTTAAACAATTGTCCATTCCTTGCTTATTTTCAAGCGCATTCTTAGGGGATCAATTATTTTTAGTTCTTCATATACTTTTTTTATTTAGTTTTATTAATCAAATAAATTTTAATAAGTTTTTAAAGAGTATAAAAAAAAAATGAAAGTTCAAAATCCTATTTTATACTGTTGCTACAATAGACTGGAAAATATAGAAAAATCATTAAGTATTCTAACTGATATAACAAATACAAGAATTTATATTGTAATGGATGGTCCAAAGAATAATGAAGAAGACAAAATTAAGTGTCAAAAAATACAAAATAGAATAAAAGAATTTAAATTCAAATCTAAAGTAAAATATTATTTTAGAGAAAAAAATTTAGGATGTAAACTATCGATTGCTAGAGGTATAGACTGGTTTTTTACATCAGAAGAAAAAGGAATTATCCTCGAAGATGATATTATTGTTTCAAATAGTTTTTTTAAATTTTGTGATTACGGGCTGAAGGAGTATCAAAATGAAAAATCAGTAATGATGATAAGTGGAACCAACTATTTAGGAGAAAATATAATTTCTAACAAATATAACTATTCTGAACATTTTTTGATTTGGGGATGGGCAACATGGAAAAGAGCATGGAAATATTATGATATTGAAATGAAAGGTTGGGAAGATTCTAAGGAAAAACAAAAAATAAAAAAAAGATTTAATAAAAAAGAATTTCATTTCCTTGAAAAAAAATTTAATTCCTATTTTGACAATTATTCAGATACCTGGGACATTCAATGGTATTTTACGTGTATAAAATATTCTGGTATTACAATTATGCCAGAAGCAAATCTGGTATGTAATATTGGACAACAAGGGACTCATTCAAATAGCTACTATAAAACATTATTTATGAATTACGGTAAAATTGATATTAAAAAAATAAGAAAACCAGATTATTTAATTGTTAATAAAAAGCTTGATTTACAAATTCATAAAAAATTTAACTTTCAAAACTTTTTTATAAATAAAATTAAAATTATTATTAAAAATTTACTTATTTTCTCACCCAAGAGCTAGGTAATGAGTCTTTATTTTTAAACTTTTTTGAAGCAATAATTTTTATTTTTTTATTTCTATTTGCCAAATAAGCTCCCCACCAATAAAAAGAACTATTTGAGATAATCAAATTTTTAAATTTTGAAATTAATAAAATATTATCTAAATTGTTATCGGTATATCTATTTTTTTTATTAATTATTTCATGATTAATATTTTTAAATTTTTGAGTAATTAATGTATTATTGTAAGGCATGGTAAAAACATATGATTTTTTAACTTTAAAATTGTTATTTATTTTACTTATTGACCTTATAAAAAATTGAATTTTTTCAATACCACCAAAATCGCCTTTATTCTTATTTGGGACCTCTTCAAAAAACCTCATACCAATCATTAACGACTTATAATTTATTAGTTTTGATAGTTTATACAATTTTTTATTTTTAATCTTATTTTTGAGTATCTTATCGATAATCATATTTTTATGTGTTGGAAAATATTTTTCACTCTGAAAGAAACCAATCAAATAAATTTTTGTACAATCATTTGTAATTATAAAAAAATTTTTTATAAAACTAAGTTCTTTTGTTTCATCTATGATAATTGTTTTTTTATATTTTATATATAATTTCTTTTTATAAAAAATTTTTTTTATAAAAAGAAGTGCTATAAAAATTAATCGTTCAGTAAATTTAATTTTTTTATAAGTAAGATTCTTTGGTAAATTTAATTTTCTTTTGAATATAAAATCTTTCAAAAAACCTATTTTATCTTCAATAATTAGATCAGCTTTTTTATTGGTCGCTAGATTTTTAGCACAAGCATATTGAAATAGTTGATTTCCTAAACCACCAGTTAGATATAAATAAATTTTTTTTTTCATATTAATCTTTATTTAAAATAAATTTATCTATATATAGTTATAATTATATAATTATATATTATTTATTATGAAAAAAAAAATTGCATTATTGACAGGAATCACAGGTCAAGATGGTGCCTACTTAGCTGAATTTCTAATTAAAAAAAACTATGTTGTTCACGGAATTAAAAGAAGAGCTTCCACAACTAACAACTATAGAATTGATGGTATTTATAAAAAATATTTTACGTTAAAAAAAAAACCATGTTTTTTTCTACACTACGGTGATGTCACAGATAGTTTAAATCTATCTAACTTAGTAAGCAGTATATCTCCAGATGAGATATACAATCTAGCAGCACAAAGTCATGTTAAGGTGAGTTTTGAAACTCCAGAATATACAGCAAATGCAGATGGTCTTGGAGTTCTTAGATTGTTAGAAATTATTAAGAGAGAAAAAAAAAAAATTAAATTTTACCAAGCATCAACTTCTGAAATGTTTGGTGGGTCTCCACCTCCACAAAATGAAAAAACTCCATTTCATCCTAAGAGTCCCTATGGCGCAGCAAAGCTTTTTGGATACTGGATAACAAAAATTTATAGAGAATCTTACAATATTCATGCATCGAATGGAATCTTATTTAATCATGAGAGTCCATTAAGAGGTGAAACATTTGTTACAAAAAAAATTGTTAATTCAGTAGCTAAAAACTTTATTGGTCAAAAAAATCAATTAATTTTAGGAAATTTAGATGCAACAAGAGATTGGGGGCATGCAAAGGATTATGTGAACTCAATGTGGTTAATTTTACAAAAAAAATTACCTGACGATTATGTTATTTGTACAGAAAAAAGCTATTCTGTAAGAGAGTTTGTTGAAGCAGCATATAAAACTATTGGAATAAAAATTAAATGGCAGGGTGATGGTCTTCATGAAAAAGGTATTAACAGAAAAAATAATAATATTTTGGTAAAAGTAAGTTCTAAATATTTCAGGCCAAATGAAGTTGAAAATTTAAGAGGTGATAGCACAAAAGCTAAAAAAATGCTAAAATGGGACAATACAATTTCTTTTAAAGAGCTAGTTAAAGAAATGATGTTATACGAAATTAATGTATTGAAAAAAAAATAAAAGATTAGTTCTTTTTTTTAATTAATATAAATCGCCCAAATTTTTTAAAAGAAACATTCTCATCGTGGTTTATGCACATATATTTAGCATTCCAACATGTTCTCCAAAAATGATCATTATTAGTGGATCTATAAACTGTTATATTATTATCTTTCTCTTTTTTAAAATTAAATTTAGGCTCTGGAAACCATGGAAAATTTAAATATTGGTAAACATCATTCCTAGATTTTTCATCGTTAATTCTAATAAAATTAGTAATGTTAAAGTATAGAATTGCTATTATTAAAAAAGAAAATGATTTTTTAATATCAATTTTATTTGAATATCCAAATATTTTCTTTAATGATAAATAAACAGTTAATATAATGACAAAAAAACCAAATCTTGCCTGTGGAAAATACATTAACCAAAGTAAGAGTGAAAATATACAAGTTGTATAAAGCATATTTTGATCTTGTTTTTGATGGTTATATGATCTGTTGTCTGAAATTAGAAATCTAATTAAAATGAATAATATAATAGTAATTGTAACAAACGGTAAGATCTTAATTTTAAAATGAACATCAAACCAATTTGGAAACCAGTTAAGCTCTTTATTATAATCTATTTCATTAATTTTATCGCCTTTTTGATGATAAAACCCTCTTGCCCAATTTTTAGTTAATTTTTTTACATCATTAATTTGTTTATGATTTATAGCCCATCCTGATTTTTCGTTAGAAAAACAAGATGATTTAATTAAATAATTTAAACAACCAGTTTTCATAAAACTATTTAATGAGAAAGTTGTAAAAATTAAAACAGAAAATAAAATTAAAACTTTATTAGTTATAATTTTTTTAAAATCTATTTTTTTATAAAAAATATAATAAATTAAAAAAGGTAAAAAATATATGTTTGTTAATTTTATTAATAACGAAATTAAAAACA
>Ga0114997_10004682_pt1 | contig 10549 bp, 2 predicted proteins | sample ArcticOcean_MG_C_2_FD_87045 | JGI IMG/M metagenome (GOLD analysis project Ga0114997, IMG submission 87045) | Marine microbial communities from western Arctic Ocean - ArcticOcean_MG_CB4_136 | ecosystem: Environmental > Aquatic > Marine > Oceanic | place: Arctic Ocean: Canada Basin | collected... | reverse complement strand
CAGAGGATTTTATCCCATTGTTCAATCTCATTAGAGGCATCATCTCGCTGTTGAGACCAATCCTTTCTCTTCGATTGATGACCAACTAACGATGTTGTATTGTAAACCGGCCCTCCTTTTGTGACTCCTGCGCGTGGTCTAACCAAAACATGGTTAGCAATTCCACCTGCTCGACCATGCTTTTCGTTTGAAGTAGGTGTGATTACTTGGACTTCGCCTCTGGACCCCCAGATTGCTTTGACATGGTTTCTCTCCTCAGCTATTGTTGCAGATGCTGCAATGAAGAGTGGTTTTTTACCACCTTTAATTGAAGTTAGACGATTAAACAAACCGCGTAAATGTCCGCCGTTGATTCCCTCTGCAAGATGTATTTCATCCAAGACAACTCGCTGAACATTTTGAACTGAATTCACTACTGAAGGGATTGCTAACCGACGTCGGAATGACTCACTGCTGACAATCATGATATTTGCCGGTCTAACAGGACCTCCTAAGTCATCAACTCCGCCGTATCTTTTGCTTGCAGCAGTTACGACGTTGGTTTTTTCTCCCCAATCGGCCCGACCAGCTTGTTTATCCCATTCTCCAATGGCTTTACCTGGTAATTTTTCATTGTAGTTCTTGATGTAGCCTCCTGCATCAAGTGCGATGGCAAGATAGTGGTCTTCGAAATTATTTTTCTTTAGTAATTCGTTCAGTTTAGCGCAGTACCCTTTCAATGTTTGATACTGATCAAAGGCGAGATCGTTCCGAGGGTAGACCATCAATTGAGTCCAGCGTCCTGTAAAATCACCTGCGTTCTTCTTTTGAGAAATTGTATCAATTATTGCATCTAAGAGTACTGGCACGGTAAACCCGATTGTTTTACCACTACCCGTTCCTGCACAGATGATTATAGGGGAATCGTTTCTTCCAGTCCATGAAGTCATCAAGGCGCTAACGATTGCTCGGTCTTGGAACTTCGTCAACTTAAATTGCCCGGGGATTTCTTCAGCGATTTGAATGGCTTTCAGTACGAGTTTCATCAGTTCAAGTATGGTTGATTTGGGTATGCCTCTGTAACTGTTAATTTCATAAATTTCCATTTTTTCGCTGAGCCCTGCGCAGAATTCGTCGATTGGGACGATTCGCTCGGGCCTTTCCATTGGAACTGGAACCCATTTGGTCGCTTCAATAATTTGGAGATGTCTGTTCGATTCATTTTCATCATCATCAGTATCTCTTGCCACATACTCATGAATGGTTCCAATTGTTCGTACCATCTCCGCTGTTCTCGTGAAGAATCGTTCAGGATTGTCATCGTATGCCGGAATTACGAGTAATTGTGACTTTTCTTTCATGAAATCAATGAGTTCATCAAGGCGACCTTCGGTGTTAATTCCTTGCTTTTCAGAAATCATCTCCTCTCTGGACCATGGATTAAATCCAGGTCGGCCGCCATGAGGGCCTGATACAAGAGTTGACTCATATTCATAAACCTGTAAAAGTGTGAGCATTAATTTATCATCATCAAACTTTAGCATTTCATCACATCATTTAGTATTCAGGCGCTTAACAAGTTCAAGATGGAACGATATGATATAAAGTAGATGTAATTTGTGAACTATCAAGTCGACAGGTGAGTCACACTTCGAATCAAAGTTACGAGGATACACGATGCTGGGAAGTAGTATGTAGTCGCAATCAGGGTATTCTTCCCAAAAAGATTTCAACTTGGCAAGGCTGCTACGAGTTAACCAATTTATGAAGTCTGGGTTTGTGCTATCTGGCGAAGGTTTGATTCTCCAACCATTATTCAGTTTCCCTTCAGCTGCCATCTGAGTGGATACATAAAGCATATTCCCGAGGTGCTGCAAAATATTTTCATATTGCTTCTTATCAATGCCGGTTTTTCCGAAAGGAAGCCCTGTATCTCTTTCATGACCCTGAAGCCGAATTATTTCTCTTTGACCAACTTCTTCTTCACCGTCAAGAATTCTGGCAAAACCAGCCGGTTTAACGACCGTACATGAGAGATTAGGATATAGCCTCTTCAGAATACCCTGAGCATCACGGTTACGGTTGTGCTCTTTTCTGAACCATCTGGCCATTTGCAATGGCAACATGCCTTCTGAATTGACTCTTGGAGATAATAATTTCACCGCATTAGTCCATTTCATCCAATTTGAACGGTCACGCAATAAATTTTCAAATACCTCATCTGTAACAGAAATAGTGTTGTCATTGAACCATCTATGTCTTTCAGACACTTCATCTGATAATGGACTGTCTCTGGAAAAATGGTGAATGGCTGTCAATTCTTCATCTTGAATATTGAAAATGTCTTTAAATCTACGGTTTCCTTCGAAAATCGATTCCACGTTATTTCCTAATTTTTTCGCAACATAATCCAACATTTCCTTCAAAATCTTGACTTTCTCCGTCATTCCCTTCGTTCCCAAATCATCCTTCGAAGAAACCAATTCACCCTCACTAGAAAAACTCCAGCCACCGTTTCCGTAAGTTACGTTCGACCCTTCGTGAATTTCATCCTCCCAAGTCTTCTTCAAATCCAGTTTAAATACGCCTAGTTTCCCTAAAAAGTTCTTTAATTCGGCTGGGTTGTTATTATGCTGGTTTTTTTGATACCAGTAAGCTGCAATGTATGTAAAGGCGTTAGCAACGAATTGCCAATTCTCCTTTTCGCAACGAAAACCAGAGTGGTCTTGATATTCTCCGTGTTCGTTTACGTTCTTGAAGTACTTGCAAAGTGAATCATATGATTTTTCAAAGAGATCGTCAATTACTAAAACTGGTATTTCACTTAGATATTGATTTTTAGCTTTAACTTGAACTGTTTCCTGTAAAGAAAGTTGCACAACAGGGACCCCTGGTTTAATTCCAAAGCCCCACTGGGGAAATGAAGTTCGCTTGACTTCTTGATTTGAATCGCTGAGATTTTGAAATCCATTAAATGGATTCATAAAACGTCGGACTTGGTCTGAAAACAAAATGAGTTTGGAATTTGCCATTCCTTTCCAAGTATTAACACCCGCATTCGTTGCCTTTACCGCTCTCCAACTATCATTTGCCGAACTGTCATCAATTCTGAAAAGGCGATGAGCGATACATTCCTTAAGCGATTTCTGAGCCATTTGTTTATTATCAGATTTTCTTAATCTTGATGCAAGGTTCAAATCTATATGTGAATCGGATTTTTCCACAGAGAACATTTTTACAATTAACTGTTCAAAATCACCCTCCGCAAAGGCAAATTGGTCTCTTGAGAAGTCGACCCTCCAAGCAAGGAGTCTGTTGTTGACAAAGTCTTCATAATCACTAACAACTTTTTCGACTTGCTCTTCTTCAAGACTCAGCGTGAGAACCCTCTGATTAGAGGAATAGTGCTCCAATAAGAGGCTGGGGGCATGAAGCAAAGTAATATTCTGAGACTTCACTGCTTTCGTGATCAGTTCATGAATAATTTCGTCCCATACATCGAGATGTGGTTGGATAAGCCATTGGTTCGAAACCTTCAACTCATCCCCGCTTAGACCGCCGGTGAAGTCTATCGTTTTGTACTCTAATTCTAAAAGGGAATGTTTGAGAATCCCATATGTTTGAGGCGTCAACTTCTCGGTCAATTCAGAATCATTTAATGGAAGGATGTTCTTTTCAGAAAGCAAGTTCCCCATCATCTTAATCAATCCGCCATGAATTGGATGCTCACTCCAATTTACTCGTGCTGTTCCTACCGCATTGTTTGCGTCTTTGCTTGCGGGGGCAATCAAAACAGAATTGGCAAAAAGATCACGTTCAGAACTCGTGAATCCTGCTACAAGATTTGGAGGCGATTTGAATCCATCTAAGAGTTCATGATCGAAGTGTGAAGTTAGAACTAATTGATTGGCGTTAAGATTGAAATTTAATGGCTCGAAAACAAGTTCACGTTTGGTATTTATATTCTGTGTCCAATATGCAAACCAAAGAGAAAATGGCACTCTTAGTTTGTATTTTGTATCCCCGCCTCGTTTCAATTTCGAAGGATTGGAGATGCTCTTGTGCCGAGGAGAATGAGAATGTGATGCAAGCAAGAGCGCATTTTTCAACTGAATCTCCGTGGGACTTTGGTTGTTTTCCAGAATTTCAAAAGCTGCAGCTTCTGGCGAAATTGTCCGGATTAACAGCGCATAATTTCTGTGATGAGTCTGCGAAGATTGAACAGAAAGTAAATCATTCCAATCTGGCTCTTTCCCTTGGAGTGTACCATCTTTGGCTAAGGATTCGGTATCTGCATTATTGACAAAATTGCGTAAATGGTTTTGTGGGGCCTCGTTAGGTATTCTAAAGATGTGCCTCATGAATCCGTGTATTTCATCTGGTTGAGTTGTGTAATCCTTAATACTACGAGTGGATTTTGGGACCTGAGGCATTTCAACAGTCCATCCTTTTTTCTTTGAAGGAATATATTTCGCATTTAAAAAACTTGGAAGACCTGGAAGTTTCTTTTTGACATTCGCTAAAACCTCGGCCTTCGTATTTCGTAAAGGATGGCATAATTCGCAATTAAACTGAGTCAATATTTGGTTTGAATCATCATAGGCTAACCTTACCGGCGAAAATTCAACTGCATCCGTTCGTAATTTCCCTTCTTTGTCTGTCGTCATTCCAAGTACTGTTTCGTTGTATGCTGCCAAAAATTGCGAGTCCTTTTCACTGGTATCAAGAAGATGGGAAATCTGAGATTCGGGTTTGTCAAGGTTGTGAACATAAAGAACAGGACTTCCGTTTTTAGCACCCTCATATAATGAAATAAATCCTTGACTCGGTTGTTTCTCATTACCTTTGAGCCACCAAAGAGTCTTATGAACAGATAAGTCATCGATAATCTTATCATCTCGGCGGGAGTGAGACAAAACCGCTTTCAAATCATTTGTAGATAACAACACATGATTCCATTTCTCGCTAGGTTCAGAAATCATCAGCAGGTCGCCATCTGAGTTTTCCATAAAAAAGGGCCAACGGTCTATGGAATTTTGACCAATCAATTCTATCTTTTCTTTGAGGATGGAAGTAATTATTTTTAGGTCACTCACAGGTTCTTTTTCACTTGATGAACAGATTCCATGGCCCGTTTTTTGAGCCTTTTCGGTCAAGAAGGTCACGGACCGTTGGAGAACAGCATCACTGTCTCCTTTGAGTAAAGGAATTCCTCGGATTTGTTCTAAATCCCGAAACAAAGGTTCCCATTCTCGACTTAATTCAAAAACATTCAAACCGTGCTCTTTCGCTAAATCATATATGGACTCAACCAATTTGTCATCATCGTCCCAATCTATCGGGTTTTTGAACACGAGAGCTTGTTTCAATTCTGAAGGAAGTTTCCAAACTGGATGTTTTTTTGTCCCAGACTCTTTAACTGGGATTGGTAACCAATAAGGCCACTCCTTGTTGAAAGGTTCCCGCGACTTTAGAGTCTTGGCAATCGTTTTTGAAATATCAGATTTAGGTTTTGGTAAGTAGTTTGGATTCCAGTTTTTAAATAGATTATGAAATTCAATCTCGTACCCTTTAGATATACTTTTCATTATCTCATATTTGTGAGATGAATCAGACACAATATCTGCTCTGCTTTTCAAGAAATGTTCTTTGTTTACAAAATACGAATCAACTGGATGTATTGTCTCTCCAATCGTAAAACAACTTTCAAACTCATGAATAAATGCTGACGCCCATTCCACTATCATTTCATCTTCTGAATTGAGCATATCTCGTATTTCTTGGCGCAACGTGTAGGAATTTTTCCACGAATTGAATTGAGCATCGTTCTTTGAAGGATATGCAGTGCCTGGAAAGAGAACTTCCGCGTATTGGTAGGTAGTATCTCGGATGCGCCTAGATTTCCAATCTAATTCAGTATCAAACGTCTGTGCGCTTTTTTCGACCAGTTCTAGAAAATCGCGAGTACCTTCGTCTTTTTGAAAATTAACAATGTCATGGTATAGATGCTCTGAAATTGATAAAGTGTCTCGGATTTCATGCTTCGACAAACGATCCAACATCATATGAAGTAAATACGACAAGAGCCCACCCAATGCTGTATTGACATCTTTGTCGTCTTTCAATCGGGTTCGTGAAGGTTCGAGAGAAAATTGACTGACCAAATTAAGTCGGGAAGTCGTTCCCTTTTGCCTCACAACACTTGGCTCGCCTATCGGAAACATCGAGTGAAGGAGGTAATGATGGGGTTTAGAATTCACTTCATATGTTTCAATGTCAATTGCGATCAACATCCTGAAATCTTTGAGTGTCTCAATTGCTGTTATTTCTGCGTATTCTTCAAGATTAGAATCATCGAGTAACCATCCATTTTTTTGTAACAGTTTTTTAATAACTTGAGATTTACTTCTAAAGTTTATTTCAGCAGCCCATGAGTCGACCAATTTTTCTTGTAATTCAGCTGGATATGATTCAAGCTCATCCAGTTTAAACAAGAGCATTTTCTCAGGAAGGTGTATATTTTGAATATTTCCCGTGCATTGGTTAGAAACTTCCATAAATTTCGTCTCTTCATTGTTCTTAACATTGTGCTTGATCTCCCAGAAGGTTGATCCGTTTATCATAAATTCAAATCTGAAATTACGTTCTAGCATCGAAATGCCTGACATCAAGCGTCCCAACTTCACAATGAGTTGTTGTGGGTTTTCGCAATATTCTTTCAAACTTATTTTTGTTTTTTGGTCCGCTTCGGAAAATAACAGTCTAAGACCATTTATTGTATCACTGCTGCTTATGTGAAGAGTCTTAGGGTCTTTTCCCCAACTGCAACCCCATCCTTCAGCACATAATTTTACCTGCCCGAAATGGTAACTCCAAAACTTAAATCCAATTCCGAATTGGCCTTCAACGGATAAACTTCCACGTTTTGTTGAGCCTTGCCTTATCATCTTTGAAAATTCAGAACCGTCTTCATCGTGGCCAAGTCTTTTGTTCCTATAGTGGGGAGGACGTCCATTGTGGGTAAATTCAATATTTTCTTCTGAAATATTGAGGATGAGTTCTGTTGTTTCGGAATTCGCCCAACTTGCATCCATGGCATTCTGTACGAGTTCGGTGAACCAAAACGCCAATGAGTCATCGTATTTCTTGCCTGCATTGAATAATGTGTTGCTCAGTTCCTCGTACATGTCTTTGATATCATCGGAATGCATGACGTTCAATCGGTTCTCCATATTGACAATTGCGAATGCGGTCGAAGCCCCAATTTCCTTCTCAAACTGAGTAAAGATTTCGTCGTCTAAATCCCCCTCACCTCCATTCTTTGGGTTGACTTTTTTATCCAATTCTTTCAGCCATTCGTGGTTCTCTTTAGAATAAGGCAACGTTTTATGTTCTAAGCCGGTTGCTGGATTTATTTTGACAGTCATTTATAGCCCTCCACATATATTGGATTAATAGAATATGAGTTTTTTTCAACGGCAAAATCAAGGTGGTTTTTCCAACTTTCAAGCGTTTTCATCAATTCATCAGTCTGTGAGATTTTGACATCATTTGCTTCTTTCATGGATAGGTACTGAATGTCATAGGATTCTTCATAATGTTGTTGGTATCTGTCACCGGACAAATCTAGCTGATCATAGTAGATATCCAATTCTTCAATTCGCGACTCTATATTATGAATTTTATTCTGTATACATTGAGCGAGAACACTCTCAATCGCTACGGGGTTGTAAATCATGGTATTCTGATTGACAGCAGCCCTTAACATGTTCAATAGTAAACGGGAATCCTCCTGAAAGAAGATTCTTCTGTGCTCACCTTCAGAGATGGATAATTTGTATAACGAACTCATTTTTTGATTAATCAAAGAATCTAAATTATCCAGTTCCCATTCAAAATCCGGCAAGGGAGATGAGCAATCTATCGTGAATACCACCATTTTTTTCTTACTGCTTGGGCCTTTGATGACTAATTCTGAGTTTTTGATTCTCCGAAGTACGCGTTGAATAAATTCGCCAGACGGTTCAAAAGAGGCTGAGAAAAAACGACCACCTTCAGTCTTTCTCACTGTTTGCCAATCCAAATGCGGCCTTAGTTCCCATAATTGCTGGGGGTGTAAGCTTTGAAGTGTAGACCGATCATGATTGTTCGCCAACACCATCATCTTACGTAAATTCACACATATGCTATTGTTGGGGTCTTGTAAGTTAATGCACTCAATAGAATTGTTTCTTAGCATCATTGGAATATCCAGACCCCAATTATTCGACTCACTTAGTCCAATAAAAATAGCCTGTTGTTGCAATTTTCGAATCTGTTCAGATGTACTCATTTCCGAGGCACCAGTATTCATCCAAATTCCAGCGAAATCTATCGCTTTCGGATGAAAGTATTGGTATTTAGATTGAGTGTAAACGCGAGTATGCGTGGGAGAGGTGTCCTTGGATTCTTCGAAATAATTTGGCCATGCTTCTTCGTGGAAAACTTGACCTAATATCTTCGATGCTAGGCCTGCTCTGTAAATAATTCTCTTGACCATTTCTTTATCACTTTTAGTGTCTGTAACGAGGTACACTGTATTGAAAGAGTCATGATATCCGGACTTTTTATGACGGTCCAATCTCCAAGTACGCTGTTCTAAGGTTTGAGGGTTACTCACAAGGTCCCAATGCACGACGGTAGTTGCCCAATTCATACTCAAACCTTCTTGAATTGCACTGGTGCCAATCACCACGTGATATTCATTTTGCAGAACTGATTTTTCACTCTCGATTTCTTTCAAGTCATTCACTGCTGAATCAACATCTCCTGTAATCACATGAGATACAATCTTTATGTTTTTACCTTGAATCGACAAGATTTGACCGTTTATCCATCTTGAAATTTGGTAAACAGTTCGTATGGTATTGGAAAAGATTACCGCCCCCTTTCTCTTTTCCGAAAGACGGATACCCTCAAAGGCGGGGTCGCTAGGGAATATCTTCTTCAGCAAAACGCCAATACGCGGTTCTGGACAGTCTGATTTGTCAGTTGAATCTTCATAATCAAAGCCACTATCATAGCATCTTGGATTTGAGTCACCCATGTGATTGGTAGGCCAAGATTGGTTGTAACGAGTTAACGGTGCGAGATTTGATTTATTTTCACCCTCCTGATCTAAAGCATCAGTGTGCGTTTTATGCAGTTTGACGAATTGCGTCCAAGTGACTCTCTTGCGAAACAACTCTTCTGACTCTTGACCTAAGTCAGCACGTAGAGTTGCCGTTACAAATGTGGCTAAAGGCATCAGTTCTTTGATCCAATTTCTCCTCTTGTTTTCATCTTCAAGCCACTTAGAATGATTATCAGATGAGAAGATTGCTTCGACTTCGGATTGGTGTGGAAGTAATTTGATAGAACCTGAAGCAATCATTTGCGACTTGAAGTTTTGGATATCATTTTTAGATACACTTGACTTCTCAAAAAGTTCTTTACATGGCTTGAGACTTTCCGTCCATTTTTCTAAAAATTTGTCTTCTTCTCCTTCTCCTTTAGAGACTATGAGAGGAGCATAGTACTTTTCTTCGACACCGATAAGCTTAGCCAGATTTACTAATTCATCTAATTTCAAAGAAAGTGGAGACGCTGTGACTGCTAATGCTCGTTCTGAATATTGGTTACATATTGTCTTCAACGCCCCATATAAATTCGATGATTTGTTAGAACTCGCATTACCGAATTCTTGCTCATAAAGTCTTGAAGAGTTCTTATCTGACACTTTATCTTGGGTAATTCGAACATCGGCTTTCCCCTGATGTGCCTCATCAATAACGACTAGGGAAAACTTTAGTTGTTTCCAAGATGTAAGATGTTCTAATTCTTTGAGGTGAAGTGAAAGCGAATGTTTTGATACAACGTAAATGTGGCCTGGCAGAGGATTTGTTAATACTGACTTCGCCCCTGATAAATCGCCTCCAACAATGCGATCGCTAGCATGACGCATTAATCCTTTGAGTTCGGATTTCCAATCGGGAATTACCCTTCTTGGACATACGATGAGTATAGGTTGATCTGGGTGTTTCGATAGGATGTGGTTCACAGTAATTGCAGATGCTTTCGTCTTACCAACGCCCCCTTCATCGGCTAGAATTATTCGATTCCGAGGCTTAATCTCGTCACACTCGAGCAAACCTTCTAACCAAGGAGTTCCCAAAATGGACCTTGGTTTAAATTGATACCATTTTGGAGTTTGGAAGTTACGCCCACCCCGAGGAAGGTTTTGTGTTTCACTATTGATTGGAATTCGAGCAGTTAACTCAAATATAGCACTCGGCCCTAGCGAACTGGAAAGGGTCATAGTTACATTACGAAAGTCGAACTCAATAAACCATTGCACCATGAAAAATGAGAATGCTAGTTTCCCGCAATTATTGACTGGGGAATTGAAACTCTATTTACGCAAAGCAGGAAGTTTGCCAGCCGTGTAAAGTCATTATATTTTTTTTATTGTTCTTGACGAGAAAGAATATTGTCAGCACAAGCATGAGTAAGAGCACCGGAATGAAAAACGAGAGAGAATAATCACTTGGCT
>Ga0114997_10004681_pt1 | contig 10550 bp, 8 predicted proteins | sample ArcticOcean_MG_C_2_FD_87045 | JGI IMG/M metagenome (GOLD analysis project Ga0114997, IMG submission 87045) | Marine microbial communities from western Arctic Ocean - ArcticOcean_MG_CB4_136 | ecosystem: Environmental > Aquatic > Marine > Oceanic | place: Arctic Ocean: Canada Basin | collected... | reverse complement strand
TGATACCATAAAAGTCCAGGGCTGCCAGTGCGGCTCCTCCCCAACTTGAAAATGCAGCAGTATGGAGACTATTATACTCCGACCATTTTTCTTCAAAAAGTTTTGTGAACTGTCCTTCACTCCAATTGTTATTATCAAATATTTTATCCCAGTAGGAATGAAGTGCCTTTCTATCTTCATGCTCAAATCCAATCTTAAAATTCATGTTTCCCTCTTTTTATTGTGCCCTAATTAATGGTTTCAGCCATTTCTCTATAAATATTTTCTAATACTAAATAATTTTTATCCCAATCTGCTTTTTCTCGGGCAATTTTAAGATTCAATTTTCCCATTTTTTTAGCACTATCTTGATCGTTTAATAATAATAAAACTTTATCTGATATGGGCTTTACTTTTTTACGAGGAACTACATAACCATTTTCACCATCTGCCACCCATTCACAAATTGCTGGTACATCTGAGACAACCAATGGAAGACCACAGGCCATTGCTTCTAGGAGAGAAAGGGATGATCCATCACTTTTTGATGTGGATATATAAACTTCAGCTGAATTTAGGTAGTAGGCTAAGTCATCATTGGGGACCAATCCAACGAAATGTACATATTCATTCAAATCCAACGAATTAACAATTTCTTTAAGATCTTCTTCCAACGGACCTGTACCAACAAGTAACACCCTCGTTCGACCCTCAGAATTTATGATCTGCGGGAGGGCCATAAGAAAAAAATGGATACCATATATTACTTTAAATGACCTCGTCATTATAATTATCCTTTTATCCTGCCAATCTAACTTTTTAATTATATCTGGATTTTTTCTTTCTGGATTAAATAGTTTTAGATCTATACCCCAGGGCATGATTGTAATTTTATCTTTATCATAGCTGGCTAAATCTATTATAGTTTTTTTCACTTCATCACAATCACAAGTTATTTGTGTCGCTCCATTAAGGGCAAATTTTGTCTGCTTTAAATATTTTTCTGATTTGAAGGGATGGATAAGAATATCTGACCCCCAAGGCATTTGCAGAATAGGTTTAAATCCCGTTAGTGCTGCCACAAGCCCATCTAATTGCACCCAACCTGCGTGAAGAATATCCGGTTTATAATATTTTATTATCCTGGAGAGTTGGTCTTTATAATATAGCAAATGAAACGACTCATGAGCTAAAATAGTTTTTTCATTAAATAATTTTTCTACAAGACCAAGATTCTCAATAAATCGAAATAATTTATGTCTTAATGCTAAAAAAATAAATCTTAATGAAAAATAATTTTTGTATTCATGCGTCGGAAGGGGTCTGGGTATCACAACAGATTTTAAACCATCTAATTTTGAAATCGGTCCAGAAATCTCATATTTCTCCATAGCTACCAATAAAACATCATGATTGTTTGATAATAGCTTGTAGATAAAACGAAAATCATGAAGATTGGCTTGATGAGAGACGTAAAGAATTTTCAAGAATTATTTATAACAATTAATTAAAAGTAGAATTAGTTTACTTTTTTAAAAATATCTTATATCAACCTAATCTATGTTAAAAAAATCTATTGTAAAGATGTATAAAATGGAAAATTTTATAACACTTTGGCTGATGATTCCAAAAACGTTTTTTGAATATCATGTCTTAATTTGCCACTAAGTGAAAAAGGTTTTAAGAACCCCTTACTTTCATATCCTCCTTCTTCTAGCATTTTAGACGTAGGAATATATCCAAAAGTACCACTTAGACAACCAACTGGGATTATTTTAAAATCAGAAAAATATTGCTTAAGTAATAATACATATTCAGCAGCCGGTTCACCAGACACTCCAAGAATACAGTATTGACTTCCTAAAGTAATTGATTGAAAAGTAATTAAAATATCTTTTTTGATTCTCATTTTTAACATCTTTGAAATTGGTATTTTATAATTTGCGCACTGTATTTTAGGATTGACAATGACACCTTTACTGGAAATTACAGTATTTATAAAACATTGGTTCAATCGATTTGTCCAACTTTCATAACTACCCAAAGAATAATCTGAAAATCTTGGATAACCATTTAACTTTAATAATATTTTACTTTTTAATGAATTCATATCTTCAAAACTAGTTGGCCTAATATTTCCGCTAAATCCTTGAAAGTAAACTACAGGCAAATTTTCCTGATTTATTTTATCTCTAAGTGAATTTCTTGCTGCACCAGGAAAGTGGCTTGTAACATTCCTTCCATTGGGATAACAAACAGGGTGACAAGCATAACTCCAAATAACACCAACCAATGTATTATCTTTCTTTCTCATCGATATTGAATAAATGTTATTATCTGTTATACCATCAGGATTAGGAAAGATTCTCATTTCTCTTTTGAAAAACCATTTATTCAGACCTGAATAAGCCCGTAAAAGTGTTGGTAAATTAAATTTTCTTAATACTTTTAGAACATATTGATTCAAATCATAATTTTCATCCCAAGAAATCTTTCTTCTGTTTATGTTTAAATCTGTCTGACATTCATTATATATAAGTCCAACTTTAGATATTTTTTTAGTAAATAATTTATCAATAACTTTAATACAACTATTAATGAAAAATAATTCGTATGATGTATCAACCGAACCTAATTGTGGTTTATCCTTATCTAAAAATGGTGCATAATGTGTATGCGTTGATGCAAAGAATAGTTCTTTTTCTGTTAAATTATAATTTTTATTTACAGTCCGAATAATTTTTTCTTTTATCTCATCAGTAACATATAATGTATCGGCAGATAGGAGGACCGCATGATTATTTCTGTATTTTAACATTATACCATTAAGTTCAAGATTATTATCAACTTGTTGATAAGGTGTTCGGCTGAATTGCGTATAACCTCCTAAGGGAATATTTTTCTTAGGTGTAATATCAATTCGAGCACTGGTCGCAGAATAATTATTCATAAGTAAATATTATATTTTGAATCAAATTTGGTATTAAACCAGTTTTTGTATAATCATTTAATTTTTAATGATAATACTTTTAAAACTAAAAATGGATACTAATTACAATATAATCATCTATATATTTTGATTAAAAGGAATAAAAAGTTCCTTTTTAGGTTCTGGAAAGACATACATGGTAATTCCTTGCTTTGCAAGTTCCAAAGTTCTATCAATTAAGTAACGAGCTGGTATACTAAAAATATCTAGGTTCGAAATTTTTGTCTCATTAAATATTTTTTTATCCATGTATTTTGAAATTTTTTTTGTGTCTAGTTTACTGCTAATTCGAACATACATTTTATGAGAATTGATATTATTATCATAATCTCTATATTGATAGGTAATCTCAGATTTAAAAATATTTGAAAAAAAAGGTAACTTCTCTTTTAACAAACTTTCAACACAGTGCAGGCACGTTGCCGTAGATAAATGCTTGCCAACACCCAATCCCAAGATTAATGCATCAATTTCTTTTAATCTATAATATGGTGAATTTTTATCCCAAGGTGTTATAGAATGATGATGGTCTTTTGTTAGAAAATCTGATTGAGACCCTATTGCACAAACAGAATGCATCAAATTAATACTACGTTTTACATTTGGAAAACGCCTTAATATTTCAGTTAAATATCCAGCACCAGAAGGAGTTTTTTTAACATCAAAAACTACACTCGGATCTTGTTTAAAAGGAAAAGCTGGCATTGCAAGGGTTCCTTCCGGACCTATCTCATCAAGTATAGCTTCTATAAGTTCTTTGGGGTTGCCTTGAAAATTATAAAATTGACTCCAGCCTGAATGTATAAATAGACAACTACCTTTTTTAATACCTAAGGATTTAAGCATACTAATTAAATCTACAGTGGAATATTTTGGATAAAGATTTTTATGCCATTGTAATGTAGTAGGGGAAATTTTATACAACATATTTTTTAAGCCTTCTAGCATAATGATACCCAACGGACAAAGGATTCCATGGGGAACTGTCCATCCCATGGATGATCATATACCGACATTTTACCTAAATCTGTAATCCTTTCTACACCAGCAGCTGTTACTTTTTTTGCAAAAGAGAATCTTTCATTTTCTGAAATACATAAACCAATTGTTTGGCTGTTATGATCAATATATTTTAATACTTGATCTAAAGAATTTATTGGTCTAACAAAAAGTACTCGATTAAAACATGCATCAGCTAGACCCTCATCTGCAGAATATAATACGGACCATTCTGTTCCCTTAGATGCAAATACTTTACCAACAAACTCATATTCACTTCTAGTATTAATAATTTTTAATGATTCTTGTGGTGTAAGAGGTGCTTTAGGGATTCGTTTTAACACTTTCTCCATACCTTTTGATAAAGATTTGGCTAATTCTATTCCAGATATATTTCCACTTTCTTCAATGAATACAGTATGTGGGGAGTTACATCCTTTCTGCTCAAATATGGAGGCATCTAGGGCAATTTTGTAAGCGATATCATCTATTTCTTCTTTTGAGATACTATTTTTGGCAATTACTACAAAGGAATATTTGGGCCCAAAAACCACATCTTTAGTTGAATATTTTTTAGGATTTCGAATTACAGCTTCTACCGCATCTTTACCACCCCAAGCCACTCGAACATCGGCGATTCTGGAAAGGTTTTCTTGGCTTGTTTTATCATCACGCGGACAATATACAAACCTAACGCCTTTAAATATGGTTTCCCCAGATAGTTCTTTACCACCATCTATAGCTACTCTGTGTTTCATAATCTCTGCTACCATTTTTGGTAAAATAGCACCATTCTCTAGTGGTAATTTGATAATGTTAACATTTTTTGTTAAGATGCCCTGGACCAATGAAAGCATCCCCAACACGGGTACATTCCCCGATAACCAGTGAAGAATAATACCTTTAGGATGAGCCATTAAATATTTATCCAATTTTTCATGCTTCACGAATTGATTTAGAAAATCCAGGTTTCCTTTTAAGCTAACTTTTAGCAGATTATTAATATTTTTCTTTTTTAAAAAATGGATTAAAAATGAAATTCCTAAATATCCAAATTTGGAATTAAAGGATGTTATTCCTGTAGACCACGTTTGGGAAAGGCTATCAAAAAATGTTATAATATCTTGGACCCGTAGATTTACTAAATCTTGGTTATGAATTTTGGATTCGACTTCAAATTGGCCAAAGTCTACAATAGCTGGAAATTCTAATAAGATATTTTCGTCTAGATTACCTCCTATTGACATCAGTTGTGGTGCTAAAGGTGAGATATGATAAATTGCCATTTATGTCACATATTCCGCCATAATATCACCACAGCCTCTGACTTCTGCTTTTTTGGCTCGTCCAATTATTTCAAATCGTTTGTTTGGTATACCTTCTAGATTTAGACCTTTGTCTACAATACGGCCAATATCTTCGGTTAATACAGAAACACCTGGATAACTATGCGGGACTGGGGTCAATATTTGAATAAATCCTTCTTTTCCTATTTCTACAGGCTCAAGACTTTGAATATCACGAATAATTATATCTGCATAATTATGAATGGACTTTGGTTCTAATCCACGGCTTCCATAGACTAGACCCATTTGTTCCGTAAAACCATAAAAGTCAATAATATTATTAGATGAAACAGAAAGTACAGTTTTAATATCCTCACAAAAATCAGATTTATTTACCTTTTGATTATCTAATTTTTTCCAACCACCGATATGAACAATGTTTGTATTGGGAGATAACTTAAAGGTGTGACCACGTTCTTTTAATACTCGAATAACGTAATGATAAAGAATATAAGTAAACCCAAATATTGTAACATCTTCTTGTGATTCTTCAATCTTACCTAATATGTCTATTATTTTTTCATATTCTAGACTAAGGTCCCCATTTTTCTTATGTAATAAATACTGGTTTTCGTTGGAAAAAATAATAAAACCAGTTGTAGCTGCTATGCGAGCATTTATTTCAGAATTCCTATTTGTAGTGGGATCTTCATCTAAAATAAGAAAAGGACGACGGTGATCACCAATAAAAGCTTTGATAACTTTAGATGAAACAATTGTTTGACGATTTGATGTTATTTGATCAACAATGATAGTAGATGGATTTCCTGTTGTGGCACTAGACTTTACGGTTTTTTTTACTTTTTCTTTGGCAATAGAAGACAGAATTTTTGTTTTAAATAAATTAACAGGTATGTATGGAAGATCAGCCATATCATGTGGGAAATAAGACAAGTCTAATCCTTTTTTCATACAATACTTTTCAAAAAGTGGGTTATGTGTAATATGATGAGCAAAGGCCTCTTTCATCGCAGCACGAAAAATAGGAGTTTTTTCTTCTTGAGATAAACCAAATGGATTTGTAGCAATAAGTTTTTCTATGGAATTAGACATATCCTGATTACTTTTGATTCATGGCTGCTGTAATGATATTTCGTATGGCATCATTACTATGAAATACGGGATTGGTCTTAAATGTAATATCCTGCTTGACTGTTTGCAAAATGTCATTTTGTTGGCGTGATATTGCAGAAAGCTGATCGGCACTAGGAGCAATTGAAAATGCACGATAGTAAGCTTTAAGTTTGGTTATAAAGCTATCTATAGAGGAATAACCACATTGAGTTGCTAATTCTTGATAAGAAGTACAATTCGTTGAATTAGCTTCTATAACGGGAATTAAAAATAATGCAGTTCCCATAGAATGAGGTAAAGTTTCAGTTAGTTGATGAGCTAATGAATGAGCTAATCCAACGGAACAATGATTTTGCACAAAACTAGCCAAATACGTTCCTTTGGCTACTTGATTCAAAATATCAATAGTTATGTTATTATAAGATTGAATCCCATCTAACGCTGAAAATAGTAACTGAATTGCTGGTGCAGCATAAGATTTTGCAATACTATTTTTAACAGGAGAGACAAATCCTTCTATAGCATGGGTAAGTCCATCAAATATTCCAGAAACAACTAGAATTTTCGGTGATGAAATTGAGAGATTTGGATCTAAGATAACTTCATCTGGAATAAACTCATGAGAAATCGAAATAGATTTTTTTGTGTCCTTATTTTTAGTAAAGGCTGCAGCTGAGCTTGCTTCTGAACCAGATCCAAACAAGGTAGGAATTGCGATAAAAGAAGCTTTATTTCTTAACGCAGGTATTTGAAAATGAGTAGAAATTTCATCAAAAGTTAAGTTTGGGTGTTCATATAAAGCCCAAGATAGCTTAGCAAAATCAATGGTGGAGCCACCACCTACGGCAATTATAGTATCAACTTGATTCTCAGCTAAGGTCTTTGCTCCTTCTTTGATAGCGTTTTCTTGTGGTTCGCCTGAAGGCCTTAAAATAATAAAAATCTTAGTGTTATTAGGTAATCGGTCTTGAACATCATTTGCAAGTGTTTTAGTTCTTTCACCCGTAATGATACAAATTCGCGATCCTGAATTTTTTTGAAGAACATCAATTGCACCTGGTCCAATATGGAGTACAGGGGGCACACGAAAAGATTCCCACTTAGATTCAGAAATAGGGGGTAAGGTTGTAGATTGAATTGAAGCTGGCTCGTTTGTTGTTAATATTGGTTTATCAAATATATATTGAGAATCGGAACTTGAATATGTTTCCGAATATGTTGATATCGAATCAATAACAAAAATTGCAGTAATATCCCGAATTGAGTTAATGGAAATAATTTGATCGATGGATAATTTAGTTTCAAAAGCATTTTCTAATGCACTGATTAATTGTATTTGACCAATTGAATCCCATTGCACCAAATCACCTGGGCCAAGATTATCATTAATCTTAGAAACCGGCTCATTAAAAGTTGTTGCAATAACATCATAAATTTTTTGTTTAATATCAGACATTTTATATCTAGGTAAGCTTATATTTTTCAACTTCTCCCGACCAAGTCTTGGGTAATTTTTCTAGAAATATAATTAAAGATGGTATCTTATAAGATTCTAGTTCTTGTTTGCAAAACTTAGTTAACTCGCTAAGCTTCACTGGTTGACTTGTTACTACATATGCAGTTATACCATTTGTCTTGGATTCTTGATCTGGTTTTTGGATTATTGCTACTTCAACCACCCAAGGATGACTTTCAATAACTATTTCAATTTCTTTTGGCGATACGGTAAACCCGTTTATATTCATTAAATCATGTTTTCTCCCTACAAGATATAGATATCCATTTTTATCATATTTGGCGATGTCACCCATGTGATAACCATCAGGTTTAAATTTTTCCTTGGTTAATTTTTCATTTTTCCAGTAGCCCTTAGATACGGTATCAGAAGATACAACGACTTCACCTAACTCACCTGATTGAGTAATCACATTCCCTTTTTCATCTAGTAGTTTTATAATTACGCTTGGAGTTGGCTTTCCAATAGAGTCTATAAAATCTTTATCTTTTTTAAAGTTTATAAATGTCGAACGAGATGCTTCTGTAGACCCATAATGCATACAGATTATGGCATTAGAACACACTTCCATGAGTTGTTCTTTAAATTTTCGTTTCATAGCTTCGCTACCCAGTTCGATAAATTTTAATGATGGTGCAATACCCTTAAAATAAGTCAAGTAAGTTGTGAGCATTAAACTATACCCAGTAGGAACCATGGACAGGGCATTAGCATTATGTGTTTTTATATTTTCCAGGACTTTATTTATAAATAATAGTCCGTTTTCAATAATTACTGTTCCACCTGATTGCAATACTGCCCGAAGACGAGCAAATCCAAAAGAATGGGATAAAGGCATTGGTAAGCTTTCCACAACGGTATCATCCATACCCATATAATTGACTATGTTTGAAGCAGCTGTAAACAAATTAGTATGACTTAGCATAACGCCTTTTGGTGCCCCTGTAGATCCTGTTGTAAAAAAAATGTATGCTGTTTCATTAGGACTTAAATAATTTATGGGGGAATAGTAATTCAGTAATGAAACGTGGTCATGTTCAACGCCATATACAATTTTAAATTGATCCAAATCTTCTACATACCAGCAGATAAGTTTAGGATGGTTTTTGAAAAGGGGTTTGAATTTTTTTGTAGTTATAATGTGAGTTATATCACCTTCTTGCAATATTATTTCAAAGTTCCGTTTGTGAACCGAAGGATCCAATGGTACGGCAATTTTTTCTGATAGTGGGACAGCAAGAAAAGCAAGAATGGCATTCAAGCTATTTGGCAGCAATATACCAATAGGAGATTTTGACTTTACTTGGACACTTATCCAATGTGATATTGCATGAATTTGAAAAAAAAGTTGGCTATAGGTTATTTTGGCTTTCTTACAGATTACTGCCACTTTTCCAGGTTGTGTAATATTGTATTGTTCTAGCTTATGATATATCAAAATGCAACCTAGGTTAATCTTTTGGTTAGAGGGCGCTGTATAAAAATATGTTTTAAACCATCTATGCTTGAAATGGATTCAGGGATATTACTATTATCAATCGCTACCAATAGAACATCATGATTGCTTAATGATAATTTTTCAAGAAAACGAGAATCATGAATGCTTAAGATATGTGACATATATAAAATTATCATTAACTGTACTGCAGTATTATTATATCAATGACATACGGTTTTTAACAACTTTAAAAAATTGTACAGGCCTGAAAAATAAAAAGACTGAAAACCAATAAAGGAATTTGTGGTTCTGGAAAAACATAAACCTTCTCCAGTATAATTTGAGAAATTCATTAAAAGCAATAGACTCAAATATTTTTTCACGAAGGTTCGAAGAACGTAAACGCATCAAATATTGAAAGACTTCGCTTATCAATAAAGAATCAACACCGATGCCACTAAAAATTTTATTATGAATAATCAGTTCAGAATCGTTTAATTGTAGTGTCATTTTTTTTAATAGATATTTTAAAACTCTATTAGATTCAACAAGGTTTCGTTCTCCAGCTTTTTTAGAATTTTGATTTTTGTGTATTCGGTATTGCAACAAAGGCTCAGGTATATTAGCAAAGGAACAGTAATCAAACATTCTAACCCATAAATCATAATCTTGAGCTACCATATAGGAAACATTATAGTTTAATTTATATTTTTCAAGAATCTGCTTACGAATCATAACTGATGGATGCGCCAGATTTTGATTTGTTAATAGTTTAATTTTTATCAAATCGTCTTCCGTTTCTGACTCTGCTATACCCTTATATTTACCGATGAGCTGCAACCAGGAACCGCAAACACCAATTTGTGGATTATCTTCCATGAATTTTAATTGTTTTTCGAGCCTCTTTGGCATACTGATATCATCTTGATCCATTCTGGCAATATATTCACCCCTAGCAAGGATAAGTCCTTTATTTAAAGTAGCGCTTTGACCGATATTTTTTTTGTTTTCGACAAGTCGAATACGCCTACTATCATAAGATTTTATGATCCTAACAGATTCATCCGCACTCTCATCATCAATAATTAAAAATTCAAAATTGGTCAAAGTTTGATTTAAAATACTGTCTATGGCTTCATTCAAATATTTGGCGCCGTTATATACAGGCATTAATACGGTAACTGCTGGCGATTTGGTATTCAAGGTTCT
>Ga0114997_10004675_pt1 | contig 10555 bp, 9 predicted proteins | sample ArcticOcean_MG_C_2_FD_87045 | JGI IMG/M metagenome (GOLD analysis project Ga0114997, IMG submission 87045) | Marine microbial communities from western Arctic Ocean - ArcticOcean_MG_CB4_136 | ecosystem: Environmental > Aquatic > Marine > Oceanic | place: Arctic Ocean: Canada Basin | collected... | reverse complement strand
TCATCTGCAAAAAAGGTTTTTAAACCTTTAAAATATTCTTTTTTATCTTTCTTTTTGGAAGAGTTAAATTGAAAATTTTTGTATTGGTTTTTAGCAGTCATTAATTATTTATCAAATGTAATGGAAACAAAATATTGATTCTTAATGATGCAAAGGTATTCTTAACGAACATTTGTTAGGAATTATTGACTCATTAGAGCTTTGAAATCTTCCATTTTATAGATAGAGGTATTGTTGTCAATCTCAAAAAGTTTTGGATCTATATTTTTATAAGTCATTTCTACAGCTCTGTAGGTAGAAACAATATTGTCAGAAATTATTTCATAAAAAAGAGGGAAACCGTTTAATTTTTTAAAATTAATATTGTAAGAATTGTTTATATTTTTGGTATAGTATACAGTGGAGATTGTAGACCTATTGGTTATTTTATGCAAACTATTAATAATTGCTTTTTCACATTCCAACCCTAAAAAAATATCTTTTTCTTTGGAATAAACAATGTTTTCTACATCATTAGTGTCGTTGTCATTAATAATTATTCCAAACTTTTTATCCATTAGATTAATCAGTAAAATATTTTTATCTAAAAGAGTATCAATTATGGTTGTTTGAGTTCCTATTTTGGTGAATTGGTCAATTCTTGCTAATTCTCCTGAAATATAAAAATCCAGTTTTGTGGGCATTGAAGATGTTTTTATAATGGAAGTATCAATATTATTATGAGTTATTTCATAGCTTATAAAACCTTCAAATTCTTGGGGAAAAGAATTAAAAGTCATTAAAATTAAAAATGGGGTAATTAGTCTAATCATTACAGCTGAAAATTGAAAGCATTGTTTTTATTTCTTTTAAATAGTCTTTTATAATATTAAATTTATAATCCTTATCCAGTTCTAAAAAATCTTCTTTAACACTAAAATTATTAATAGAAATGGCTTTAAAATGCATTTCCATCCCATATTGAACTAAAGAGTAATCTACAATTACATCTTTAATTTTGTTAAATGGAGTACACCAATTAACATTTTTTATTTTCAAATCATTAAGAGTAGTAATTTCATAAATAGAGTCATTTTTTAAAGATTTCATTTTAAATTTTTTAGCTGGCTTTCCCAAAAACAAAATTTCCTTGGCAACAAATTGAGTTTTTTTATATTTAGGTAAATCCTCCAATAACAACTTAATATTGGTAGAATCTATTTCCGTATACTTTTTATTATTCCCCAACCTAAAAGTTAGTTTAGCTTTTTTTTTGAAAGAACTGTTTAAAACTCCTAGAGCAGAACTTTTGGTTGGAAAAATAAATTCATTTTTAAATTGATTTTTTGAAAAAGTCATTATCATTTTTTTAGGCAAAAGAAACATAAGAGATTCTTCATTTTTTTCTAGACAAGGATAGCTTATTTCATAAATAATTTTGCCACTCGAAAAATATTGTTTTTTGGGGGATTCACATTGCACTACAATTAATATAATGAAGGAAGAAAAAAATATTTTAAACAGAGATTTTTTCATAAATACAGTAGTGAATATATGTGTATTTTTTTTAATAAAAGCTTACAAACTTATTGAATTTAGAATTTTCTGGTGTTTTGAAATTTTTAGAACTTATGGAGCAAATAATTAATTTTTTGTTTTCTGACTCTAGTAGCTCATACGACTTAATTTTTTGTTCATAAATTTGATGACCAATTTTCTTTTCGTTATTGCTTATCCAGGAAAAAGAACAATTATTTTTAATTAATAATTTTGCTACTAATTTCCCTTTTTTCCCACATCCCCACAATACCAATTCGTCTTTTGATTTTAATTCTTTCTCTATTAAATTTTTTATTTTTAGGGGTACAAATTTTTCGAATTTATAGTTGGTGCTATTTCTTGAAGTTCTCAATGGATGATCTCTCCAAAAGTGAATTGTCTCCGGGGATGTTGTAAGTTTAATTTGGTTGTAATAAACTCTAAATAAAAAATCATAATCTTCAGGGTAGCACAACTCTCTAAACCCTTTAATGCTTTCAAAAACAGACCTGTACATCATCCAGCAGGAAGACGGGATTGTACATTCTTTGTATATTTCTGTAAAATTATTTTCATTTAATGTTAGCTCATTTAGCCAATCGGCGTATTTCAAATAACCATTTCCCATTGGTTTTTTACTGGCGAAATATTTCACACTTCCTACAGCTATGAAGTTTGTTTTTTTCTTTTCTAATAAGGATCGTAATATTTCAATTTTATTCTCACTCATTATGTCATCAGCATCCATTCGAGTAATATATTTTCCATTGGCAATTTCACTTCCAGTATTTAATGCATCAATAATCCCTTCCCCTTTATTATTTACAATTTCTATTCTAGAATCTTTTTTGGAGAACTTAAAAGCTGTTTTTTCAGAACTATCTGACGAATGATCATTGACTAGTATTATTTGTAATTTGTTGTGCGATTGATTAATAATAGAATTTAAACAATCTTCAAAGTATGGAATTGGATTTTTGTAAGGAATAATTATACTAACCATAATTTTATTTAAGAATACATTGAAAAAAATATTCTATACAAATATTGATTTTTATATTTGTTTTCTGAAATTATAAAAAAATGTTTGAAAACTTAACAGATAGATTCGAAAGAGCCTTTAAAGTTCTTAAGGGACAAGGGCAAATTACAGAAATTAATGTTGCAGAAACTTTAAAGGAAGTTAGAAGAGCGCTATTAGAGGCAGATGTGAGTTTTAATACAGCTAAAGCTTTTGCTACACGTGTAAAAGAAAGGGCTTTAGGACAAAATGTTCTCAATAGTATTTCACCAAGTCAATTATTAGTCAAAATCACCCAAGAGGAGCTTACAGAGTTAATGGGTAGTGAAAAATCGGACATCAATATCAGTGGAAATCCTGGTATTGTATTGATGTCAGGTCTTCAAGGTTCTGGTAAAACAACATTTTCTGGAAAATTGGCCAATTATTTAAAAAATAAAAAAAATAAAAAACCTTTATTAGTTGCCTGCGATGTTTACAGACCCGCTGCTATTGATCAATTACATGTTGTTGGAGATGGCATTGGTGTAGAAGTATTTTCTAATAAAGAAGAGAAAAGTCCATTGCAGATTGCTAAAATGGGTGTGAAACATGCTAAGGAAAATGGTTTTAATATTGTTATTATAGATACTGCTGGTAGATTGGCAGTGGATGAAGATATGATGAAAGAGATTTCTGATTTGAAAAAAATTATTAATCCAACGGAAACTTTATTTGTAGTGGATTCCATGACAGGTCAAGATGCAGTAAATACTGCAAAGGCCTTTAATGAAAAAGTAGATTTTGATGGCGTTGTTTTAACCAAGTTAGATGGAGATACTAGAGGAGGAGCTGCATTATCTATTAAATCTATTGTAAATAAACCTATTAAATTCATAGGAACAGGTGAGAAAATGGATGCGATAGACGTTTTTCATCCAGATAGAATGGCCGATAGAATTCTAGGAATGGGAGACGTTGTCTCTTTGGTGGAAAGGGCCCAGGAACAGTTTGACGAAGAGTCTGCCAAAAAGCTTCATAGAAAGATAAAGAAAAACCAGTTTGACTTTAATGACTTTAGAGATCAAATCGGTCAAATTAAAAAAATGGGAGGAGTTAAGGATATTGCTGGAATGATTCCAGGAATGAAGAAAGCTATGAAAGGAAGCGAAGTGGATGAAAATTCTTTTTCTCCTGTTTTAGCCATGATTGACTCTATGACTCCAAACGAGAGAGAATTTCCGGATTCAATTAATATGCAGAGGAAAAAAAGAATTGCTATGGGAAGTGGAAATGACCTTAATGAGGTAAATAAACTTATGAAACAATTCAATCAAACAAAAAAAATGATGAAACTCATGAGCAACAAACAGAATATGATGAATATGATGAAACAGTTTAAAAAAATGGGTGGTAAAATGCCTACGTAGGTTATGGATTTATTAGACGGAAAAAAAACATCGTTAGATATTCAAAAAGAATTGTCTGAAAAAGTTAAGTCAATTGTAAAAAACGGCTTGAAACCTCCCCACTTGGCAGCGGTATTAGTTGGGGATGATGGTGCTAGTAGAACTTATGTAAATGCCAAAGTCAAAGCATGCGAAAGGGTTGGCTTCAAATCCACTTTACACCATCTTAGCTCAGATGTAAGTGAGAGCGAACTTCTTAAAATTGTAAATCAATTAAATGCAGATGATTCTGTAGATGGATTTATAGTTCAACTGCCTCTTCCAAATCATATTGACGACCATAAAATCACACTTGCAATATCTCCAAATAAGGATGTGGATGGTTTTCATCCTGAAAATGTAGGAAAAATGACTCTTGGTTTGCCTACTTTTTTACCTGCAACTCCTAACGGAGTTATGGAACTTCTTAAGAGATATAATATACCAACAGAAGGAAAAAATACTGTCGTTATTGGAAGAAGTAGCATTGTTGGAACTCCAATGAGTATTTTAATGTCTAGAAAAACTAATCCCGGAAACTCTACTGTTACTTTAGCGCATAGTAGGACTCAAAACTTAGAGGAAATATGTAAGAAGGCCGATATTTTAATTGTGGCTATTGGAATTCCAGAGTTTGTTACTTCAAATATGGTTAAGCCAAACGCTGTAGTTATCGATGTTGGTATTCACAGAATTGAAGATGCATCCAGAAAAAATGGATTTAGATTAATTGGTGATGTGAATTTTAGTGAAGTATCCTCAAAATGTTCTTATATAACACCAGTTCCAGGTGGAGTAGGACCAATGACAATCGCTTCGCTACTAATGAATACATATATTGCTTCTAATGAGAGAAATTAAAAAAGTACTTATTGCTAATCGTGGTGAAATAGCTCTTAGAGTTGTTAGAAGTTGTATGAAAATGGGTATTAAAACTGTCGCAATATTTTCTGAAGCTGACAAAGACTCACCATTATTAGATTATGTTGATGAACAAATATTGATTGGACCTGCTCCATCAAATAAAAGTTATTTGAACCAAGATTTAATCATTAAAAAATCTTTAGAATTGAATGTGGATGCAATTCATCCAGGTTATGGCTTTTTATCTGAAAATGCATCGTTTGCGAAAAAAGTAATAAAAGCTGGTATTATTTTTATTGGACCTTCCCCAAAATCCATTGAAATAATGGGTGACAAATTATCTGCTAAAAAAACAGTTTCTAAGTTTGATATCCCCTTAGTTCCTGGTTTAAATGAAGAAATTAAAGATGTAGATAAGGCTATGCTTTCTGCAGAGAAAATAGGATTTCCTATTTTAATAAAAGCTTCTGCTGGCGGTGGAGGTAAGGGAATGAGAGTCGTTCATCAAAAAAAGGAATTTAAACATCAAATGAAAAGAGCTGTTAGTGAAGCTGAAAATTCATTTGGAAATGGTGCTGTTTTTATTGAAAAATACTTATAAAAACCTAGACATATTGAGATACAGATTTTAGCAGATCAATATGGAAATGTAGTTCATCTTTTTGAAAGAGATTGTTCCATTCAAAGAAGGCATCAAAAGATAATTGAAGAAGCTCCCTCAGCTGTTGTATCAGATGAGTTAAGAGAGATTATGGGAGAGGCAGCGTGCAATGTAGCAAGATCCTGTAATTATCATGGTGCAGGAACAGTAGAGTTTATATTTGAAAACAATTCTTTTTATTTTTTAGAAATGAATACTCGTCTTCAGGTAGAACATCCAGTTACTGAGATGATTACAGGCCTGGACTTAGTGGAAGAGCAAATAAATATTGCAAGGGGAGAAAAATTAAAAATTTCTCAGAAGGATTTAAAAATTAATGGTCATGCAATTGAAATAAGAGTATGTGCTGAAGATCCATTTAATAATTTCATGCCTGATACTGGAATTATAGAACTTTACGACTTACCAAAAGGTAGTGGGGTAAGAGTGGATGATTGTACTAAAGAGGGTTCTGAAGTATCTATATACTATGATCCTATGATTTCCAAATTAATTGTCCATGGTGATAATAGACAAGAAGCAATTGAAAAAATGTTAAATGCCATTAATCACTACACAATATATGGTATTAAAACTACTTTATCTTTTTGTAAATATGCACTAAATCATTCTGATTTTAGATCTGGTAAATTTGATACTGGCTTTGTGAATTTACACATGGAAGATTTTAAAACAATGGTCAATGAAAATAATTCTAATAAAGTAGGATTAGCCGCAATTTTTCATTTAAATAAAATGGATAAAATATCTAACTCTTTTTTACCGTCTAAACCAAACAATTGGGGGAGTAGCATATAATACTGTCTTTATGGCAGTTTATTTGTCAGTTTACTTGTTTAATTTCTGCCAAAATTCCAGAATTTCAAATGAATTTATTGATGGCATATACTTTGCAATTGACATATAAATTAAAATATTATAAAAATGGGAAAAATTATAGGCATTGATTTAGGAACTACCAACTCTTGTGTTAGTGTAATGGAAGGAAATGAACCAGTTGTTATTCCAAACAGCGAAGGTAAAAGAACAACACCGTCGGTGGTTGCTTTTGTAGAAGGTGGCGAAAGAAAAGTAGGAGACCCTGCAAAGAGACAAGCTATTACCAATCCTCAAAATACAGTTTACTCCATAAAAAGATTTATGGGTAATAGATTTGATGAAGTAACTAAAGAAGTTAGTAGAGTTCCTTACAAAGTAGTCAAAGGAGATAACAATACTCCAAGAGTTAATATTGAAGACAGAAAATATTCTCCACAGGAAATATCCGCGATGATTTTGCAAAAAATGAAAAAAACTGCAGAGGATTTTATTGGTCAAGAAGTTTCTGGTGCTGTTATTACTGTGCCAGCATATTTTAACGATGCACAAAGACAAGCAACCAAAGAAGCTGGTGAAATTGCAGGACTTAAAGTAGAGAGAATTATCAACGAACCTACTGCTGCTGCTTTAGCTTACGGAATGGATAAGTCTGGAAAAGACATGAAAATTGTTGTTTTTGATTTTGGTGGTGGAACACATGATGTATCCATACTTGAATTAGGCGATGGTGTTTTTGAAGTTCTTTCTACCGACGGAGATACTCACCTTGGTGGTGACGACGTTGATCAAAAAATTATTGATTGGTTATCTGCTGAATTTAAAAAAGACGAAGGTATAGATCTTAAAAAAGATCCTATGGCATTGCAAAGACTGAAAGAAGCTGCTGAAAAAGCTAAAATTGAGCTTTCTTCTTCTGCTTCTACAGAAATTAATCTTCCATACATAATGCCAGTTGACGGCATTCCTAAACACTTGGTGAGAAGTTTAACAAAAGCGAAGTTTGAGCAATTGATAGATGATTTAGTTAAAAGAACTATAGATCCATGCAAATCTGCTTTAAAAAGTGCAGGCTTATCAACTTCTGATATTGACGAAATAATTTTAGTTGGTGGATCTACGAGAATCCCAGCAATTCAAGAAGCAGTAGAAAAGTTTTTTAATAAATCTCCTTCAAAAGGGGTAAATCCTGACGAAGTAGTTTCTTTAGGAGCTGCCATTCAAGGAGGTGTTTTAACCGGAGAAGTAAAAGATGTATTGCTTTTAGATGTCACTCCATTATCTCTAGGAATAGAGACCATGGGAGGTGTCTTTACCAAGCTAATAGATTCTAATACTACCATTCCTACTCAAAAATCTCAAGTATTTTCTACAGCTGCAGATAATCAACCTTCTGTTGAAATTCACGTTCTTCAAGGTGAAAGATCAATGGCTGCAGATAATAAAACAATTGGAAGGTTTCATTTAGATGGTATTCCACCATCTCCAAGAGGCGTACCACAGGTTGAAGTATCTTTTGATATTGATGCTAACGGTTTAATTCAGGTGAAAGCAGTTGATAAAGCAACTAACAAAGAGCAATCAATTAGAATTGAAGCATCTTCTGGTTTATCTGAAGAAGATATTGAGAAAATGAAGAAAGAGGCTGAAGCAAACGCTGATGCTGATTTAAAGATTAAAGAAGAAGTTGAAAAGGTTAATGCCGCTGATAGTTTAATTTTCCAAACAGAAAAGCAACTTAAAGAATATGGAGAAAAAATCCCAGAGGAAAAGAAAAAACCAATTGATGAAGCTTTAACTGAATTAAAGACTGCACATGCTGCTAAGGATTTAGCTACTATTGATACGGCAATGGAAAAATTGAATACTGCATTTCAAGCTGCAAGCCAAGATATGTACCAATCTTCTAATGGAGATTCAGCTGGTGCACCTACAGGTGAGGAACCTAAAGGCGAAGGAAAAGGTAAATCTGACGAAGAAGTTACCGATGTAGATTTTGAAGAAGTTTAGTCAATCTCTCTAATAAATTTAAAGCTGGCTTTTGCCAGCTTTTTTTTTATTTAAATTTATTCAAGAAATAATTTTTTCTCAATAGATCCGTCGTCAAAAATATAAAATAGAATCGTATTAAGTTTTTTGTCACATTCTTGTCCATTTAAATTAAGAATTTTAATAATTTGTTTTTCTCTGTTACCATTTACAGGTTTATTTATAGATGTGTTAGAAGGCTGAAAAGTTCTTACTGCTCGTACCTTTAGCTCTAGTATTTTTCCTCTTAGAACTGTGAAATTACTAGGATAAACAGCATAAGAATTTCTAAAATCTGTTGTGCTAGGAGATTCGGTAGAACTCCAGTATGGATACAGTGGTGCAAAATCGTCAAATAAATCTCCTCCATTGAGTAAAGCTACGGAGTCAATTAATAATCTATGGGTAAATATTTCTTCTAATTCATTTTTCGAGGGTAAATACCAATCATTAAATCCTTGATTATTTGAATTCACACATTGGTGAATAGCAAAATTTCCTGAGTTATAAAAGTTGATAAAATTTTGCGTATTAATTACCCCAGAACCTATAGATTCAGAGGAGGTTCCAGGAACATGAGTAGAATAATTTCCCCAACGAGATAAAAGACTATCCAGAGATGTATTTACTAGGGGAGATGGATTGGTAAGATCAGAAATATCAACAATAAGACCACTACCAGATGAATCTAAATAAAACACTACACCACCTTGGTAATAATCTCCAATAGATTGTGTTTTACAATTAAAACTTATCGTAGTTAAAAAAATAAATGGAATAATAATCTTTATCATTTTCGAATTTATAATAATTTCATACTAGTAATTAGATGAGATGAAATACCCATTGTTCAAAATTGTTTTTTTTCTAATCATAGGAATTTATCTTGAAATAAATTACCACTTTTTTCAAAGTGAAATTTACTTTTTATTTTCAATTGCTTTTTTAAGTTTGTTTGTTTCCGAGTCTGTTTTAAGCAATACAAGTTACACTAAAAAGTTTTTTACCGAATTTTTAATTGCCTTGTGTATTGTTCTTAGCGGTATATTTTTGGTGTTTTTTAAAAGTGATTCATCCTCAAAAATATATATTGGAAATTCAAAAGAAATTATAATTAAAAATAGAATAGTTAAGACGGATCTTGAAATAAACCAGCCAATATTTGTAAGTGAAAAAAGTATAAAAATTAATTGTGAAGTTCTTTATTTTTATACTAATTCTATAAAAGAAAAGTATGTTGGCAAGGTTCTTCTTTATCTACCAAAAGATAGTCTTTCGATGAAACTTCTTCCAGGAGATAAAATTTCTGTCAAATGTTCTTTTAATAGATTATCTAACTCTAAAAATCCTCATCAATTCAACTATTCTAAATATCTTCAATCAAAACAAATTGAGTATTCAGGATTTGTTTCTAATTGGACTTCTATTGGTCATTCTTGGACCGTAAAAAGGTTTTCTACAATAATTAGAAATAGATGTCTAAAATCATTTTCTAAAAGTGGTCTAAAATCCAATGAACTTGCAGTCGCATCTGCCCTTACTTTTGGGTACAAAGATGAATTAAGTCAATTTGTAAAAGGAGTATTTTCAAAAACTGGAGCAATGCATGTACTTGCCGTATCTGGTCTTCATGTAGGAATAGTCTATTTAATTATTTCAACTCTTTTTAAATTATTTAAAATGTCCTATAAATTTAAATCAATTCAACAGTTAATTTTGATTTTCTTTATTTGGTTTTATGCTGTAATAACTGGGTTAAGTCCATCTGTACTAAGAGCAGCTACCATGCTAACTTTTATTTCTGTTGCAGCAGTTTTTAATAAATCGACAAATATTTACAATATTCTAGCTAGCTCAGCTATTTTTTTACTTGTAATAGACCCATATTTAATTTCTGATGTAGGTTTCCAATTGAGCTTTTTTGCAGTTTGTGGAATTATTTATTTGTATCCAATTATATTCAATATGTTTTTTATAAATAATTATTTTATAAATAAATGAGAAAATCTTTAAGAAGAAAATCTAGAAGCAGAAAATCTTTAAGAAGAAAATCTCGGAGAAAATCTTTAAGAAGAAAATCTCGGAGAAGCCCAAAGAAAAAAAGAAAGAGTAGAAGAAAATCTCGGAGAAGAAAATTTAATGTACTGCGGAAGGCTGCGACACAAGTTGAATGGTGTGAAAGAGAGATTGTACAAGTATTGAATGATATAATAGCAGTAG
>Ga0114997_10004671_pt1 | contig 10557 bp, 8 predicted proteins | sample ArcticOcean_MG_C_2_FD_87045 | JGI IMG/M metagenome (GOLD analysis project Ga0114997, IMG submission 87045) | Marine microbial communities from western Arctic Ocean - ArcticOcean_MG_CB4_136 | ecosystem: Environmental > Aquatic > Marine > Oceanic | place: Arctic Ocean: Canada Basin | collected... | reverse complement strand
TTTTCACCTTCATTCTTTACAATAAAGAAGAAGAAGTAATTAAGAATAAATTAATACGGCACAAAGCTATAAGAGAGATAGGTCTATCTATCATATTATAGAATAGTTTTTTTCATGAAAAAGAATACCTACATATTTATTATTTTTATCTGTTTTCTTTGTGCCCAACCAAGAAAATACTATACTTATAGTTTAAACCCATCTAACTCAATTTGTAAAAAGTTATATAATAGATTAAATCTCAAAAGTTTTCAAGAATATAATGAATTGGATTATCTTGAGATAACAGTTAAAGGTGATCAAGGTTTTATAAAAAATGGGGATATATTCAATTTTGTGTTTAAGAACAAACATAAAAAATTCGAAAAGCAAAATCTTTCTTTTGCAGTTGATCAGACGGAAAATAAAAGTCGATGGAAACCAATTATAAACCAATATAAACCTAGCCAATTTGGAGAAAGTGTAGAAAAGAATATTATTATTGATGAAAAAGATATATTAATGTCACCAGGTATTACCTTAAATCTCACTTATAATAATCAATCTTCTCAAACTCAGATTTATGGTAAACAGAATGAATCTCTTTCAAAAGATCTTAAGAATTATGAAAAAGAATTTATGGGTCTGCCTAAATACATTAGATCACAGATCAATATGACCAAAGATTATTATTCCAAGGATGGAGATGAAGAAAGTGGTTTAGATAAGATTAACCTTGTTGACATTGATAGAAAAGGGGAAAAAGTACCGTTAAGGACGAATGAAATAATTTCAAGGTATTTTTATGTAAGTGATAGTTCATTATTTTCCCAAGGTGTAGATGTTTTTGATCATAGACTCAATATGACTGCAAAATACAAGGTCTGGCAAAGTAAAAAAGAGAATCCCATACCAATTGAATTAGAAAAACATGGAATTCGTCCAGGTGATATGAAAGATTTTAAAATTACTAATTATGATATGGCTCCTACCCCTAATATTAAAGAACTTAAATATAGAGAAGATCCGAAGTATCGTGAATTAAGTGATAATATTTATGAGTATAGAAAAAAACAAAAACTCGTTAAAGCTTATTATTTTAAACCAAGGTTACTAAGCAATCTTCCAAGTAGAAAACCAGCATGGGTACTAGTAGATAATAAAATATCGACAAAATTTGTGTATCTATTGGAAGAAGAGTACGAATTCAAAGAAAATGATGAAAATGAAGTAGTTTTTGCGCCACTGGATGATGGAGGTAAAACAACAGTAAAAACACTTGGCGATATCCAGCGCCATTGGGTGCCAGTAATAACTTCGTTTATAGTTATACTTGGATTATTATAATTTCTTTGCACTAGTGCTTCCTAGATTATTTATTTTACTTTATATGGTTGGCTTGCTGCAGGCAAACAATTTAATTGCAGTTGATCATTCAGGGAAATTTCTTGTATCATCTTATAATGATGGTGAGATTGTAATGTGGGACATTGTAAAGGGAAATCTGGTTTTTAGTTATAGTTTCGATTGTGATCGCATAACTGACATCGATATTTACCCAGATTTAAATGATACTTCAATAGTCTCTACAGTTGCTTCCTGTTCGGATGGTTCAATCATATCTATTAACAAAAACGGGGAGAAATCATATTTAGAAACCTATCCACCATATGCAACTCCATCTGAAATAATAGCTGTTGGCACCATGAATTATTCATTAGATGGTCAATATTTATATTGTTTAGGAAACGCAGATGTTGGTTTTATCACTAATGCTATTTCTGGAAAATTTGAAAACTACATTCCATCAACTCTTGAAAATGATCCAATTGAATCAAAACTATCTCAAAATTATAAATATTTAGTCACGGGGTATTCCGATGGTCAGATGGGTGTCTGGGCTGTAAACGGGGATGAAGCATCCAATAAATCAACAAGACAGCTTAGCGAATCAATTATCACAGATTTAGCATTGTCAAGTAATGGTACTGCTGCTATTTCAGATCGGATTGATTACTTGTACTTATATAAATACGAAGACGACAAACTTTTAGAAAAGAAAAAAATTATTACCAATGGATACGCAAGTACGGTTTTATTCAACAGACAGGGAACAGGTTTATTGACCGGTCATAGTAATGGAAAGATGAACTTTTGGCAAATAAAAGGAAACAATATAGAATTTCTCGATGATAGTGACGAAGAAATTCACGAGGGGACTATTCTTGATATGGTTCTCCACCCGGGTGAACAAACTATAGTCATAAGTTCCGGCATTGATAATTATATCCGTTTTACGGACTTTAATGATGATTATACAATTATGAGTACTATCTACAGGGATGAGTCAGGCTGGGTAGTATATAAAAAGAATGGAGACTATACTGGGACACGTGATATCCCAGAACCTTTCCCGAAAAAAACAAATGTTGAGAATCCTTTTGATGGAATATTCTAACTATTTCCGGTAACAAATTTTTACTCGTCGGCTCTTATCTTCCAGCTCTCGTCCCCATGCATCTCGTATAATTTCATCTTCACCTTTTCCTTTAAAGTGCGTGTACTTAATTCCTTGTTCATCAAAAAATGCCTTAACATTGTATGCTCTTTTTCTTGATAGTTTTAGATTATGATCTTTCGGACCAATACTGCTTGAATAGCCTGTAATTTTAACATCATGCATATTATTTTTGCTAAGCCAATCAGCGATCCTGACCAATATAAACTTAGTTACTGTGTCAAGTGTATCACTGTTATGATCAAAATATACGTCGTTATCTGCGCAAATATATTCAGAGCCTATTGGAAGCTTGGCTGGTACACTTAGAACTATTTCATCCACATCTTTAATTGGATCTGGAGCTTCTTTTGGTGGTCTTAAACCTTCCTGTACAAAAAAGGTGTCTTGATAGGTTTTTGAAAAATAATCGATACTGTATGTCCACTTACCGGTCTCAGCATCGAATGGAATTATTAATGATTTTATTTCAGGATATACTACATAAAATTCATCTGTACTGGTTGAAAATTCATAAAAATTATTTCCTGATGGCGTTATGACCTTATGATTACTGATTTCACCGGGTAAAATATTGCGATAAGAGCTTGTCAGATATAGACTATCACCTTGAAAAAAATTATTTGATTCAAAAATCAGTTCAGGTTCGGGGCATAGGGGTATAAGAGGATGTGCATAATGGCTCATAACATGGTTAATACCTGTATCCTGGTATTGTTTTTGATTTTCCCACCATGAAGGACCGCTACACGATCCGCCAAAGGGATCGGTTAAATTCATATCTGAATCATAAAACTCAAAATGGAGATGGGGTCCTGTAGACTGTCCGGAACTGCCAACTAATCCAAGGTATTCTCCTTTTTGAACAGAATCTCCTATATATTTTTCCAAGACAGAACCCTTCTTAAGATGAAAATAAAGGGCTAAAGAACCATCCCGGTGCATGATCACAACAAAGTTTGCTTCACCGTTAGAAGATTCAAGATCACAACTACGATCAAATTCCCCGTCTAACTTATCAATAATAACACCCCCAGCCGCTGCAACAACCTGAATTATCCCCCGGTCCATCATGCTCCAGCTAAATGGCCAGAGCATAATATCTGTCCCCATATGATTATATCCATCAAGGTCATAGGTTTGTTCACCGCAGTTATAATCTTTTAATTTTCCTGTTTTCGGATCATGATCCATATAGACTGAGACAACATCATAAGCATAGTGAGATGAATCTGAAGACTTTAGAGGCCAACTAAGTTTAATAGAATTTGGAGGCAGTGGAGCATGTATTGAATCCTGGCCCAGGGAATCTGCTGTCTGAAGCAGCTCATCTATAACATCCTGGGGAATTGGAAGCTCATGTTTGAAAGTCTGTAACTGGTTTGGTGTAAATGGCTGTGGTGGTATGCTATCTGGCCTGGGATCCGCTGTCACAGGGAAACTGTTTGCAACTGTAATTAGATAAGGTGGAATAGCGGAGTTAGGATCTTCACCAGGTTGTTCACTTCCGCCAGGTTGTCCGGGTTCACCACCGGGTTCGCTACCAGGTTCACCACCGGGTTCGCTACCAGGTTCACCACCGGGTTCGCTACCAGGTTCACCACCGGGTTCGCTACCAGGCTCACCACCGGGTTGTTTATCCACTTCAATCGGTTTATATTTTTTTTCTAAACATGGAATCAATAAAATTGCAATCCCCGTAGTATCCGTGATCCCGGAACCTAGTGTATCATTGCTTATCGGGTTAATTGCAAGAACTTCAACCCCTTCCATGGGAAAATCTTTAAGATCTTTTACCTTTACCCGTTTTATTTCAGGTGGACAATCGCTATCAATCTGCAGCTTATAGATATCTTTATTACCATCCTGGTTTTCACTGTCAAAATAAGCAAAATTATTCAAGGGACTGATCTTATAGCCTTCATCATTGGCTACAGTATTTACATATTTGCCAAGGTTTTCTGGCTCTGTCCATTCCGCCCAGTCATTTCTATTACTGCGTGTTGACTTAAATACGTCTCTGCCGCCCATACCAGGATGACCGTCACTGCTAAAATAAAGGGTGAGCCCGTCATGGCTAAGAAAAGGCGTAATCTCAGCCCCTGGAGTATTTATTTTATCACCAAGATTAATTGGATCAGACCAATAATCACCGTCCATTTTAGTTGAAACATAAAGGTCCTGATTCCCATAATCTTCTCCCACCTTTTTTTTATAATCTCCTACACCACCTTCACGATCAGATGAGAATAATATATATTTCCTGTCACTCGTTATAAATCCACCGCCTTCAAATTCATCAGATCCGTTTATTGGTTCCGGTAATATTTCAGGTTTGTTCCAGGTGAATTTTACTCCAGATGAGATGTAAAGGTCAGTATTATCCTTTTCGTTTATCTTTGATCTGTAAATTATTAATCTGCTACCATCATGAGAAACAGAGAAAACGGCTTCATTTGCTTTCCTCGTGTTTAGATTCTTTATTGGCTTGCCTTTTGGCCACTTATCGGTATTTGAATTATACTTTGAAACAAAAATATCTTCATGCTTGCCATTGAATTGAGTAAAGAAAAGATATCTCTCATTATTTATTAAATCATAATAAATGGCTGGCCAGTACTCGTCTTTGCTCGTATTTACATCCCCCAAAAAAGGTTTACGCTGGCGGTAGGTATCATCTCTATTTATGATAGATCGTATCTTATCAAAATATTCTGTATCAAAATTTGGATCCTTGGATATGAATAAATCCCTGGCCCATTCAATGACCTCATCAGCACGGCTCCAATTCTTTTTTTCAATCCACGGTTTTAAAAGTTTCTTGGTCCGCTGGAGCGCTGCAGGTAGAGGAGCATATTTTATAATAAATTGAATATCAGATTTGTTTTCCTTATTTATAAAATCTGGGTAATCAGTTGTATCCTGTGGGTACAAAAAAGACATAAATATCAATAAATAAATATTGTTATGGAAATAATAGTTTAACTGGTTTTTATCAGGTTGGAGCATTATAATACCTTAGTAATACTAAAGTTATTTAAATAAAGAGAAGGTAACAACTAATGAATAAGAGAACGGCATATGTGTATTTTGGGGCAGCTTTTCTCATAATAGTATTCGGTTTTAGAACGCTGGCAAGAACTACTGAATCCTTAAAATTCTTGGAAGACTTATTAACTCCGGTAACGGTAATAGCTCTATTGCTTGAGTTTACCCTGCTTGTTTACTATGCATATGGTATATATATCATACCAGAATCTGATGGTAGGCTATCAGCTACAAAAAGCAGTATACCCAGCACCAATTCTAGTTCATCGATAGATAAACTGGATGACATTAATACTTCTTTAGTTAGTTTTACTGAGCAGATGTCATATATAAAGGATAACCTTGAATCGCATAATGACCAGATAAAGAATTTGAATTCTAAATTAGAAGATTTAGTGGATGATCAGCTTGATGAAAAGGTTAAGAGCATTCTTTCTTCGATGATAAGAAAATAGACTTTTTAGGTTCACACTTTTATGTCTAAACGGATTGAAGTTTATTTTATCTTATACCTTGGCCTGCTTATGGCTTTTTTTGGAATTGATTCTGAGGTTGCAGATTATATAGAGAATCAAGAAAGAATCCTTGAACAAGTTGCGAAGAGTAAGTTAAAAAACCTGATCAAAATCCAAAATCAGCAGCTAAATAACATTGGAGATGATTTTAATCTAAGTTTTGATTTGCAGGGTGATTTTGATAAGGACTCTCTCAATGCAAGATTATTTTTTAAAAATGATAAAAATGATAGTGACACATTTAGTGTCTCTCTAGAAAAGGATATGATCGGAGGAACTTATTCTGCTTTGGTCAAAGAATCTCGATTTTATTCTCTAGATGAGAGTTATAGCGTACAGATTACTTATGACGTCGAACCCTATTTTTCTGATTCTTCTCTTGCACAACTAGAAATGGATTTTGGTAAAAAAGAACTCGTTGATGAAATAATTAACAATATTTATAGTGAAGGTTCTATTATTGAAGATACCTTGATGGTTGGATTAACGATTACACCTAATGAAAAAGATGACCCTGGTTGGAAGATAACCCCAATACAGAATCCTTTGAATAGTATTAGAGGATTAAATGGTAAAATCGGATTATTTGTGGGTGGGGTTAAGAGATCAGAAGATTATACCCTGAAAATAGAGAGTGATCGGAGCGAATATAAAAAAGCAAAGATCAAAAAAGGTCCACATAGTGCAGAGATTAATTTAGGTAGTTTGAGAAAAAATGGTGAAGTGAGAGTGATCGGTACTAGGCTAAGGGACCGAAAGATCTCAAGATCTACGATAGAAGTAAAAACCTTTATACCAAGGTTTAAATCTAAAAATAGGCACAGGAATGAAATATATTTCAATAGTCCTTTTACCTTTGATGGGACGCTGGCAAACTTTGATTCTTTTGATGACCTAAGAAGATATTCTTTGAAAGTAACGGGACTTATTGATCAGGATGTCAAAAGCCATGAGTTTGAGTTTAATGATGATTTAGAAAGAGAAGGCAGCATCGCTATCCAACTCTACATTGATGGTAATAAGATAAATGGAATGAGCCATGAGATTATAGTTAAAAAACCTCCGCCCCCTGATATAAAATACCTAGATAGAGATGGCAGATTTGTAACACTTAATGTCAATGCATATGGAAGAGGTAACATAATAAGAAGATTACGCATCCATAGTGGTGGAACTCCAGTGGGGTCGAAAAAAATTGACGATCATGAACAAGGTCAAACCTACACACAGAAAGTAAAATTAAAAGAATCGGCAGATGGTAGAATAAGATTAAAAACATCGATCTATTCCAATTATGAGGATGTAATAAAATCTGAACAATTTTTTATTAACTAGAAGAACAGTAAAACATTATGAAGAATAAAATACCCAAATCATATTTAAATATTTTCAAGGTAATACTATTAATTATTTTTTATCAAAGTTTTATTCTTTCCCAACAATTATCCTGGCGTTGTATTGATAAAAAATTTCAGGAAGTAATAATCGAACCCTATGTAGATCTATTACTCCAGGATTATCCTGAAATAGATGGTAATCAACTTCCTTCGGAAGATGATGATCTGATCATATACCTTAAGGGTAAAACTGTAACAGAAATCTTGGCTGTTGATCAAAATGGTGTTGCAGATCCACTAGATATGAAGATCTATGACCGTCTTGACAAAGAGATCAAAGATAGACTATTAAAAAGGAAATATGATTGGGACCACATCAATCCGGATGGTATTGCCTTCAGAACTTTAGGTCGAAATGCATATGAATTTTCTAACCACAAAACTGTTCGTGATCATTCATGGTGGGCTAGAAATTTATTAACTGCAAATCCTTTTACTTTTAATAACTCTTTTATTCTCAGGCCCGAGCCGGGGCTATACTCGATCATGTTCAAGCAGGGAGATGAGGAGATCGGTTACCCAGCAATTCTATCAAGGAATTCAAGGGTATTTATCTCCACAGAGCCTACCCAGGTCTTTTTAAATCTTCCATGGGAACCAAGAAATATAAGTTATGGTGAGGTTCATCCACTTGAAAGTGTATTTGGTGGTGGGGTTTCATTTGATATAGATAAGCTGGGTGGTATGGTCTCTTATAATAGTATTGAAAAATTGAACTATTCCGATGCATTTGATCCGGACCATATAGTCTATAATGATTGGGCTGGGCTTCTTTATTGGACACGGTCCTTTAAATTTAAAACGGATACAATAGGTGAAAATTCAAAAGATTTCAAACGGCGTAAACCATGGGTTCCAAAGGGTACTCAGCGTGTCAAATTTGGATTAAGTTACTCTAAGCTAGTATATGGTCATATAGATAGTACCAATAACTTTACTTCGCTAGAAGTCTCGGATTTTGGCACATCATTCAGCCTGCTTTTTAATTGGACTTATGTGTCGGAACAGGGGCGGTTTGATGGTAGTTATAATTATTATAACAAACTAACTGCGTATTTTCAGGCAAATATTGGTGAAAAATTCAGGTTGAATGTGGGGTTTCTTAGGAGTTTGAATTCCAGTCTTGCAGTTGGATTAAATATTGGCTGGGCGGAGTCCATGACCTATCTTGGAGGTCAAAATAATCAATATGTTTGGGAACCTGGTCTTGTTATCAGTCCTAATTTTACATTAAGGTTCTAATGATGAAGAAATATATAATCCTTTGTTATTTTATTTCCATGATTGCAGCTGTAAATGCAAAAGATAATGGAACTCTCAATCCGCAATTATATAATGTATGGATAATTGAAGAACTTGCGCTCAAGATCATGGCGCAAAAAGAAATAGAATACTATGTTACTGCAAATCCTGAAGATTCAATGAGACAGATAAGCTATAATGACAAGATCATAGTTATTGAATCAAAAAAAAATCCTGGCAATATTTTTGAACTCCGTTATGGTAGCAGTGGTAAATATCAATCCATAGATGAGAAACAGGTTAAATGGGTCTTACCCAAAAAATTAAGAAGTGTAATCATTGAAAAGGATTATTACTATGTGAGTGATGATAGCTTCATAAGGGATTTACAGAATAGCCTAGAGAGAGAATATTTTTATAATCAATTTCATTGGACAAGCACAGACCTGCATCTTTCTTTAGGAAGTAAATTCATTGCAGATCGATTCATATATAGACTAACATCAGTAGGTGGCGTACCCATTAGTCCATCCAATGCATTTTCTATTAAGGTCGGAGATGAACTATTGGGCTACCCAGGTGATTCCAAAGGGATGATGGATATAGGACTTCTTTCACCATATTATGAGCTGGGTATTCAGACACCTATTTTTGAGCTAGTGGGTGATAATCTTTCGCACATTATTCTTGATGAAGGAAACAGTAATTCCTACTTGCAGGGTGGATTTGGAGGCTATGGGAAGGTCTTATTGAATCAATTGCAGGTACAGTTAGCATTTGCTGACATGGGCGAAAATAAACTTGTTAAAGATAATATTATTGATTCTACCTTTGTCGATTTTCTAAGTTTGTCTGTTTTTGCTGGTTATGATTTCAACTTCCAAAGACCTTTCTTAAGGCTCGGCTATTTGAAAGGAATGTTTGGTTTCGGCTATTATGAGATCTCGCATAAGTCTTTGACCAGCGATGACCAATTTATTGATAGGTTTCAAACCAATAATGGTAAAATACTTGAAGAATCAACATCCACTTTTATAGGTGCAATGGTCAGGTCTGATTTTGTAACTCCTATAAAGCAAAATAAATTACCACTATTACATCTATATGCTCAGGCCAATGCATATGAAGGGAACTCTTCTTGGCAAACGGGTGCAGGAATAAATATTAAATCATTTGGGATCGACGTAACCTATAAGCATTCAGTGGATGATGTTGATTGGGCACCAAGAGATGAACTGTTCTTGTCAATAAACTATTCCTACTAGTATAGATAAATAATTTTTCTCCTGGGTTTAATCCCATTATTTCAACCTGCCTCACATTCGTGGTTTTTTTTGTAAATGGAACTCGTATAGGTTTTTAGATGTATAGGGTACATGACAAAAAATGAGATTTATACTGCAATAGCCCTAATCACCACCATTCTCATATCTGTTCTTTGGAAGGAAGAACTAAAGTATAGAAGAAACTTAACAAGGGTTAAATCATCAATAGAATTTAAAACAGAATCACCACAAGACTCTATTAATGCTGTCCCAACTAAAGGCTATCTTGGTAAGGCAAAACTTGACCCTAAAGGATGGCTTAAGAAATATGAGAAACTTATAATATTTAATACGTCTAAAAGTGATGATGCATAATTAGGGAGTGGGTTTTTCTAATACTCTATAAGATTTTCAAACGTATTCCTAATAATAAGCATCGGTCACTCAGTGTTTTTTATTTGTGTGAGAATATGTAGATTTTTTGCAATGGAATATCTATGGGAACAAAGAAAAGATTTAATCAACCAATTACAGAAAGATTCAAAATTATTCCATAGTCCCATTCATGGATTCAAACATTGGAGAACTGTTGA
>Ga0114997_10004670_pt1 | contig 10557 bp, 9 predicted proteins | sample ArcticOcean_MG_C_2_FD_87045 | JGI IMG/M metagenome (GOLD analysis project Ga0114997, IMG submission 87045) | Marine microbial communities from western Arctic Ocean - ArcticOcean_MG_CB4_136 | ecosystem: Environmental > Aquatic > Marine > Oceanic | place: Arctic Ocean: Canada Basin | collected... | reverse complement strand
TGGTGATATTGGACTTGAAAGTATTACTTAGCTCGTTACTGGCTAGTTATAAATGTTTGTAATACTGAAGAACTTCTTCGTTAAACAGATATTCGATTACTAAAAGATATTCCTTAGACTGCTGCATTATAAGTGCATTTGACTACGGAAAAGTTGAGCATATTCTGTTTTAGAGTTTATCATACTGCCGTGCGTTCCAGACTCAACTAATTCCCCTGACCTCATTACAAGAATGCGGTTTGCTCCCTCGAGTGTTGACAAGCGATGTGCGATCAATATTGTTGTGCGTCCCGCCGTCAAAGAAACTAAAGCGTCCTTAATTTTTGCTTCTGTTTCCGTATCAACAGAAGCAGTTGCCTCATCTAGAATTAGAATTGGTGGATCCTTTAAAAGCGTGCGTGCAATGGCGATACGGTGTTTTTCCCCGCCAGAAAGTTTGACCCCTCGTTCTCCTATTAGAGTGTCATAACCTTGTGGTAGGTTTTTTATAAAGTTAGAAGCGTTTGCTGCTAGAGCTGATTTTATCATTTCATCTCGGCTGGCTTCAACGTTACCGTAAAGAATATTTTCCGCAACAGTACCATTGAATAAATATGGATCTTGAGAAACCATACCAATCTGCTCGCGTAGATATGCTATTTTGAGATCGCCTATACTGTAGCCATCCACATTAATGTTTCCAGAGTTAATATCATAAAATCTCAGTAAAAGTTTTATCAAGGTTGATTTTCCGCTTCCTGTATGACCTACAAGAGCTATTTTTTCTCCCGGTTGTATTTTTAGGGATAAATTTTTTATGATAGGTTTGTCTTTTACATAGGAGAAAGAAACATTTTTAAATTCGATTTCACCTTGGATATTTGTACTGGGTAATATTGCATCAGAAATTTCTTTAACATCTGGTTGTCGATCAATTATTTCAAATACGCGTTCCCCCGAAGCTAGCGCGTGTTGAAGCATGTGATTTACTGAGTGTAACTGATTAATTGGGGTATAAAATAATGCTAGGTATCCAATAAAAGCAACTAAAGAGCCTATTGTAATTTCTGCGCTGCGAACTAGACCGATCCCATAAAGTAAAATAAGAACTGTTCCGAGTGAACCGAGAAACATCATTGTTGGAGAATAAATGGCCCAGAGTGACATAACCTTTAAGTTACTATCACAGTAATCCCTGCTTCTTTTTTCGAAGCGAGATATTTCATGAAGTTGGCGGTTAAAGGCAAAAATTTCTCGAATTCCAGAAATAGAATCTTGAAGTCGAGCATTCATTTTAGCAGCACTTTCACGCACAGTATGATAAAGACCGTGAGCCTTTTTTGTATACTTACAGGCGCCCCATAGAAGGAATGGAATAGGAAGTAATGAAACTAGTGCCAGTTTCCAGTGTAAGTAAAAAAGGATTATTGTAATTCCTGTTAAGGTTAAAAAGGCTGTGACCACTTGCTCAACGCCATCTACAAAAATACGTTCGACATAATTAACATCATCATTAATACGTGACATAAGTTCGCCAGTTGACTTGTTTTCAAAGTAATTTATTGATAATCCATTGAGAGCCTTATATACATTAGATCGCATGTCAAAAACAACATTTTGCTCTAACCGGTTATTAAAAATAATTCTTTGATAGTTTAAAAAATTTCTGAGGAAATATACTCCAATAAGTCCAATTACGACCCAATAAATCATGAAGGTTCCACTATCATCAATAAGTTGATCAATAATTACTTTTATAATCCAAGGAGGAATAAGATCTAATAGGGTCGTTACGGTGGCAAAGCCGAGAGTTAGAGATACTGCTCTTTTATAAGGTTTAAGGTAACCAAGAACACGTAGAAGCGATTTCATATATACCAGAAGTTAATAAATTATAGATTTAACCTGTAAAACACTAGTGCTTCATGCTATTTTTTATGAATGTAAATATCAATCTATCATGTATGTTGAGTCGATATTAATAACATTTTGGAAAAGTCGAAAAAAAATGGTTGATACTTTAAACGTGTCTAAAATAAAGAATTGTTTAACGTTTTAATGCTAGGAATATTGAGCTATGAATTATAGAACACTGGGAGATAGCGACCTAAAAGTTTCTGTTATTGGATTTGGTGCTTGGGGTATCGGAGGGTCTCCTTTTTGGTCTAATGAAGGAGATACGAGTTCTGTGCGAGCTATCCTAAAATCTTATGAGCTGGGAGTAAATTTTTTTGATACAGCTCCTGTTTATGGATTTGGTCACTCTGAAGAACTTCTTGGAAAAACTCTAAAACCTTTTCGCGACAAAGTGATTTATGCAACAAAATGTGGTTTGCGTTGGGAGAAAAAATCCTTGAGTGCCATTACTAAAAATGCAACTAAACAATCTATTTTAGAAGAAGTTGATCAGAGTTTAAAACGGCTAGACACTGACTATATTGACCTTTACCAAGTTCACTGGCCAGATGTTAAGACAACACAGGCTGAGACTATGGAAACCTTACTTAAAATTCAAAGACAGGGCAAAATTAAAGTTATTGGAGTGAGTAATTATTCAGTGGATCAGATGAAAGAAATGATGAAATTTGGGAAGGTTTTTTCCTTACAGCCTGATTATAGTTTGCTAAATCGTTCCATTGAAAAAAATATTGTTAGTTACTGCCAAAACAATAAAATCGGGATTATTGCCTATAGTCCACTTGCATCAGGTTTGCTTACTGGCAAGTATAGCAAGAACTCTAAGTTTAAGGATTGGAGGGGAAAAGGAATTATAGGATGTTTTTCCGGAGCTCAATTTGAGAAAAATATCGAAAAAGTAGGACGACTTAAGACTATAGGAGAATCAATAGGGAAAACTTGTGGGCAGATGGCGATTAATTGGATAGTTTCTCAACCTCACGTGACGACAGCACTTTTGGGTGTTAAAAACGAAAAACAGATGGAAGAAAATATTGAAGCTCTTGACTGGGAACTGACAACCAAGCAACAAGAAGAAATTAATCATATATTTGCTGTTGATGAGTAGTTCTCGCGATAGAAGAGCCATCTCCTTGAATAGTAGAGATACCATACTGGCTTTTATACACTCTCAGGTGTTTTCTTACATCAGCAATACTTTTAGTTTCTTTGCTACCTATAAAAAATTCCTCAGCACGTTTCATATGATTTATAGCATTAACTCCATTGCCCATTAGATGATGGATGAGTGCTGTGAAATAGTGAGTTCTGGCATCTTCAGGTCGTAGCCGCGTACTCTCATTAAAATGGTTGAGTGTTTTATGAAAGTCATCAGTAATAAAGAAATATAAGCCTATCTTAAAGTGGAGGTCAGGATCATTAGGCAGAACCTTCAAGGCTTTACTATAGCGCCTGATTGGATCTTCAATAATGGCAAACTTTTTAATTATTTCCCGAAGTTCATTATAGGCGATAGCAAAGTTGGGGTCGAGTCGAACTAGTTCACGGTAATGTGGCGCTGCTTTTAAAGGTCTCCCAATGTCCCCATAGGATTTTGCCAAAATACGATGTGCTGCCAGATGGTTTGGGTTTAATTTTGTAACCTTGGTATAATGATTTAATGACTTAGCAGTTTTACCTAATGTGGCGTATAGGGTCCCAAGCTTGTGATGAATATCAACATCTCTTGGTTTTAAGCGAGAAAACACCTCATAGTGATTGAGTGCTTTATTCAGTTCTCCCGATTTTTCGTATGATTTACCTAACTTTTTATGCAGTAAAAAATTCGATGGATTTAGTTGAATGATTTTTTGGTAATGATGTAAAGCATCTTTCCTGAGGTGATTTTTTTCATAAAATGCGGCAAGCATCTCGTGTGTTTTTAAATCTTCAGGGTGAAGTTTTATAATATTTTTATAAATATGAATCGCTTTCGATTTATTCCCTTGAAGGCTGTAGATTCTAGCTAGTCCATGATATGCCTCGGGGTCTTTTGGGCTAATGCGGGCAACAATCTTAAAATGTATTATTGCGCTTTCTAATTTTCCTGATTGGGTATAAAGGTTAGCTAATGATTTGTGTGCTCTATAATCGTTCCTGCTATGTTTGATCAAGGTTCGGTAATGGCGTACAGCATCTCTTTTGCGATCAGCCTTTGTATACAAACTAGCAAGGGTATGGCGCACTGCAGAATTTTCAGGATCTATCCGAATAATTTCTTCATATTGACTGATCACTTGCCCCATTTCCCCAGCTTGCTCATATAATGCTATTAATTCTTGATGAGCATTTTCATCGTTCCGGTTAAGCTTGAGTGATTGTTTATAGTATTTAATAGCACCTTGGGTATCGTTTAATTTTTCCGTTACATATGCGAGTTCTTTAAATGCCAACGCAAAATAAGGATCGAGATTAGTGGCACCCTTGAAATAAGTTCTAGCTTTTTTAAATTGCCCTTTGTTTATAAACTCGTATCCAAGACGATAGTGAGCTTTGGGATCGTCAGGGTTGATTTTGAGTGCCTCATTATAATGGTGAATGGCCTTGCTCGTTTGGCCTATTTCCCCATAAGCAAACCCTATACCAGTGTGAGCCTCAGCATCAAAGGGCTGAACGTTTAAAGTTTTTTTGTAGTGTTTAATTGATTTTTCGTATTGACCAAGCTTCCAGTAGTTATTTGCTAGATTAAAGTGAAGATTAGGGTCGTTAGGGTGAGATCGAAGAGTTAGTTTTAATTGGTCAACATTGGACTGGTAGATGGTTAGATCAGAGTTTTGAGCGAAGGTTGGTAGCGGTAAAGTAGCAATGCCACCTAATAGAATTATAAAAACGAGCTCAAGTCTATGGAATGCCGAAGTCATGATCTTCTAATAAAGGAAATTATTAACTAACATCCCTTATATATCGGAATATTTGGCTAAAACTTGATGGGTATTTGATCTAAAATTATTAAGATCAAGGACCTAGTTTATTGCTCTATAACTTTATTTTGATCGATGACTTTTATGGTTTTATGACTACTAATTTGTTCCTTCAATAAGCGACTAAATTCATCGGTATCTAGACGAACTTGATTAATCAGCGTTATGGTTTTTTCTTGTATAGGATGTATCTGTGCAATAGCGAAATCCATATGACTTAAAATTGTAAAAATATCAGTGCCGTTAGTTTTTTTTAATTGCTTTTGTAAACGTTGAATCTCTAACTCGAGGTTTATTTTTGTTTGGTTTATGTCTTGATACAAGCGCTGTTCCACTGAAAAAAAATTTTTTTCTAAACTTCTCATTTGAGCGCGCTGAAGCACGGAGTTCGAATAGAGAAAACCGGCTAGTAGGACGAATACACCGGTATAAAAGAGCACCTTAAGAGCGGTGTTCTCATGTCTTCTTTTCTGTACACTTTTCTTTACCATTTCCAATTCGGAAAAAAGCGTATTGATTGATTTGCTTAAAAGATGAATTTCTTCATCTGGGGCGTCATTGTTATTTTCCTGTGAGTCGCTATTTTTTTTTTCTGACATAGTCTCTATATCCCAGTAAGCGTTAATAGTGAGAGATTTGAAGGTATTTTTTCTATTATCTTCCTATTTCTAGCGATAAAATTCAATATCTCCCTGTTATATTCATAATATATATTTGAATAATTTGCTCCCCCCAAAAATAAACTATAAGTGTTCCTCCAGATAGAAAGGGGCCAAATGGAATTTGGCTGAGTGCATTAAATTTTTTCCCTGCCAAACCTGCTAGTCCGACGAATGACCCCATAAAGGAACTAATAAAAATTATGAGAATAACTTGTTGTATCCCAAGTAAAGCACCTGCGGCTGCAATAAATTTAATATCACCGCCTCCCATGCCGACTCTACCGCGAATACGGTAGTAAATCTCTGAGATGATTAAAAAAGTACTACCTCCTACTATTAGACCAAGAGACGAGTCTTTTAGACCAACTAAGTAACTTCCCGCTATAAGTCCAAATAGAATTCCTGGAATAGTAATGATATCTGGAATAATTTTATGTTTTATATCAATGATACTAATAGTTAAAAGAGTTGGAGCAATAATGCAAAAAATTAAAAATTTTATTGATATACCTAGTTTAAGAAACCCAACAAGTAGTAAAAGAGCTGTTATTAATTCATTTATTGGATAAATAGCTGAGATTGGTTTGGTACATTGTCGACATTTACCATTAAGCAACAGGTAGCTAAAAATTGGAATGTTATCCCAGGCAGAAATTGGTTCATTGCATGAGATGCAATGGGATCCAGGAAAAATAATTGATTCCTTTTTTGGAAGTCGGTGTATGCATACATTTACAAAACTTCCAAGTATTAAGCCAAGAAATAGAATAGCTGTAATTTGCAATGAGAAGGGGATGCTTGTTAAAAAATTCATCCCTGGTCAATGCTGTTTTTAAAAGGATAAAATTCTTTAGCATCTTTATTTAGAGAGGAAGGTACTGATGATAAGTCATTGTTCGAAACACGTTGGATTAGAAGAGTTACCACCTCGTATACAATTTCACTAGGAAATCCTTTTCGTTGAAGAAATCGTGCTAAGCGAGCCATAACTTTTTCGGCACTGCTTGACGAACAAACTGAAAGTTTTTTTTTGGCGCAGGCTATAGCAATCTCTTTTTCATTATATTCTTTATAAAGCAAGTATAATGAATTTTCAATAGTTTGACTTTCAATTCCTTTGATTTTAAGTTCTTGTTTTAAAAGAATTTTTCCTATTTTTTTATTTTCGATGCGAGACTTCCCAAATTGCATTGCGAAACGTTCATCATTGATATAATTATTTTCTATCAAAAAGGAGAGAACTCCATCTACTATTTCAGAGGAGAACCCTTTTTCACTCAAGTAGCAGGTCATTTCCTTTCGACTTCGGTCTCTATAAACAAGGTACTTAATCGCTAGTCTGTGGGCTTTTTTTGATTCGTCCTTGATGGGCATATTTTATATTATATCAAGATGAGGGGTCCTCTTTTTTTGTTTTTTTCTCAGAGGGTACCTTTTCTTCTTTTGTTTTTTTCTCTTTTTTATCAGTAGATTCTTTGTTAAGACCTAATTTTTCTCTCAATTTAAATTCAATTTCTTCGCACATAGCTGGATTTTCTTTAAGGAAATTTTGCGAGTTAGTTCTACCTTGACCAATTCTAGTTTCATTATATGAAAACCATGTGCCAGCTTTGGCTACTAGTTCATGTATCACAGCAAGATCAAGTAAGTCTCCTATCTTAGAAATTCCTTGACCATATATTATGTCGAATTCGCAATCTCTAAAAGGAGGAGCAACTTTATTTTTAACTAATTTTACTCTTGTCCGATTTCCTATCACACTGTCTCCATCTTTTATAGCAGCTATGCGTCTGATATCCATTCGAACTGAGGAATAAAATTTAAGTGCATTTCCTCCGGATGTTGTTTCAGGACTGCCAAACATAACACCAATTTTCATGCGAATTTGGTTAATAAAAATCAAGCATGTTTTTGATTTATTAACGACTCCTGCAAGTTTTCGCATAGCTTGAGACATTAAACGTGCTTGGAGACCCATATGAGAGTCACCCATATCGCCATCAAGCTCCGCTTTTGGGACAAGGGCGGCGACTGAGTCAATTACTATTACATCGACTGCTCCACTACGAATGAGTACTTCTGCAATTTCTAAAGTTTGTTCTCCTGTGTCAGGTTGTGAGAGTAATAGTTCATCAAGGTTTACTCCAAGGTTTTGAGCGTACTGAGGATCGAGTGCATGTTCAGCATCAAGAAATGCAGCCACTCCTCCAGTTTTTTGAGCCTCTGCAATAATATGAAGTGTTAGACTGGTTTTCCCAGAAGCTTCTGGACCATATATTTCTACGATACGGCCACGAGGAACTCCACCGACACCGAGCGCATTATCAAGCGAGATCGATCCAGTTGAAATAACGGAAATACCTTTCAAGGCATCCGATTGGCCTAGCTTCATAATTGATCCTTTGCCAAACTGTTTTTCTATTTGAGTGAACGCTAAGTCTATTGCTTTCCCTCTATCTTCCGACGCCATTAAATTTCTCCTTATATTTAAAGATAATTGAAGTTTTCAAGGTATCCGTTTGATGATTCTTTAGCATATTGTTTGAAGGGGTTGTGATCGTAAAACAATAATAGTTTTTTTGTTTATAGAGTGAGTAGCGTTAAATGGCAAGGAATTTATCGATCATAATTTGCGCTCAGCAGTTGGTAATTAATAAAACTTTTCAGGTTTGCTATAATAACTATAAAATCCGAATTTTGTATACCTTTTAAAATTACACTATCAAAAAGTATTGTATCCTATGATGTTACCTATTATTCCTCAAGCTCCTGGTCCAGTTTTCACAGAAGATGCACGTATTAACCTTTACTACCTGAACGAATTATATGCCGACATCGCCCGTTGTGTTTCCCTTCAATTAAAAAACAACCATGAGATCAATGTTGCCATCACTTCTGGAGTTTGGGGTGGTACCTATCTAATAGCTGATGAGAAAGGAAAGTCAAAACGCAGAATCTGGCGGCTCTATTTTATTGTTAACTTGCCACAGAACAGCCCACTTGACCAACGCGAAAATATGGAACACCTTGTAGGCTATTATTATACTTCTATAATTAATGCTTTTCGCCCTTATGGATTAGAACTTGATCTTAAAATGTGGGGAGGACGCTTGCCTTATAGTAATCGGCAAAAACCCAGCCTCACTATGCATATGGTCGACTCCTTAGAAAAAATAAGTTGGATACGTGGATTTTTTATATGGAATCTAGTGCCTTGGGAAGAATCAATTATTCATGATGCTATTCGAAACGTTAAAGAGTTTAGAGAAAAATTTAATATAACGAAAATACCAATCATGAAACGTGACCCTAAAGACATTAAGTACCTATTACAGGATGTTATTATTACTTATCGAACTTTAGAAAACTCTTTTTCTTCAAACTTTTTGTTACAGTCTCAACCTATTATTAACGAGATGGTGGGTCATTTTCTCAAAGGATTATTTGATCCAGCTTTGACTCGAGAATTATTTTTTAAGGTACGAGAGAATAAGTTGATTATAGGATTTGAAGAAGCCCTCCAGGAAGCTTATTCTAAAGAAGGTCTTAATGTTAGGCAGATAGAAGATTGGCCAGTCGAAAAAATAAATTATGTACCGGAAGAGCTTAAAGAAAAGCTCATTCCTCCGATCCGAAAACTCTTTGCTTCATTTAAATCGAATCTTGATCGAAATGATAGTTTTTAGTGAAGTTAAAGTATCTAGAGTATCGATGAAATAATTTTCACGAATATGTCTACGATGTTAGTCTGCTATAAGTCGACATTGTAGATGATAAAACTATACTTGTTTGATTTTATGGCGAGGTTGGTTGTCAAGAAAAGTATTCTTCTAACCGATGTAACCTTGAAAGGCATTTTAAATGTATTATTTTAAATAGAAGTTATATTTTATTATGAAAGTTTTTTATTGGGCGGTATTTGGACTTTTTCTTTTAACTTTTTCAGGTTTTTATATAAGGGAGGTTATTGCTGCTCCCAAGTATAGGGATATTGGATTGACTTCTTCTAAAGAAAAAAAATTACCTACCCAGAAAACTATATTGACTTCTAAAGAAGAAACAGATGGGCTAGAGCAAAAAGTATTAGTAATCAAGCAGGCAGAGATAAAATCATTAGTTAGCTCAATTAAGAGAGAGTATGAAACGTATATTGGTATAAATCGTCACGAAAGAATCGATAAAGCTGCTCTCGGTATTGAGGGGTTTCAATTAGAAAAAAAAATAACTGGAAAGACAGCATCGATCATTTTAACAATTGATAAACCTTTGGTTTTGGGTGGTGACGGGTTTAACAAGGCTAGTTTTGACTCCATTGAACATAAGGCACGGTTCACTTTTTATAGCCATATAAAACCTAAGCCTGTTTATGAGAGCGAAAAAGATATAGCGCACTATATCGATCCTACCTTAGAAGGGGCTCGCAATGAAAAATTTTTAATTTTTCACGATAGTGATTTGAGTTTTGGTCGCGAGCCTAGTATTTTTGTAGAACCTATCCCTAAACAGTTTTTGAAAAAAAAAGTAACTTACATCAAAGTTAGGCCAATTCTAGAGACTAAAATTTATTTAGGTCTAAATAGCAAGGCTAAAGTAAACCTTAGCCCTGCTCAAAAACCTTTGGATCTAATTCAAGGGAACCCTGCTGTGCTGAAGTATGACTATCGGAAGTTAAGTTCGAATGGTTCTTAAATCAAATTTCAAAAGATCTAAAAATTTGATGGTTTATGTTTACTGTCAGTCTTTTGTTTAATTTTTTGATGTAAGAGTTTTTGCTTGCGTTGAATGAGTTAGGTCGGTGGTGGACTTTTTCTTGGGCAGTTCTAGGCCTCGATACCAGTAAAAGAAAAGCCAGAAAATAATAACGAAGGCTAGTAGTAGTATTTTGCGGAGTATGTTCACAGAATTTTTCGTTCAGTTATTATGGTTGTCATCTTTTTTGTAACCCTACATCTCGATATTTATACTACTGATATATTATAGAAGGTCATGGGGATTTAGCGCAACGAAATCCAAAACTGCTATTTTTTACTTCAGGCGTG
>Ga0114997_10004666_pt1 | contig 10563 bp, 11 predicted proteins | sample ArcticOcean_MG_C_2_FD_87045 | JGI IMG/M metagenome (GOLD analysis project Ga0114997, IMG submission 87045) | Marine microbial communities from western Arctic Ocean - ArcticOcean_MG_CB4_136 | ecosystem: Environmental > Aquatic > Marine > Oceanic | place: Arctic Ocean: Canada Basin | collected... | reverse complement strand
TCTTCTAGGGGACTATTTACAAGAGATGGTTAACTAACTATCATTCTAAAAATTAGCATCTTTGCATGCACTAAGCTTTGATCTTGTAATTAAAATATTTTGCTTTAAATTAATTATCTTTCTACATGAAACAAATATGGATTTTATACTACAACTTCATTTGCACTAAGATTAACAGCAATTCATGAAAAAAATAAATATTAGGAAAACTTATTTAGTTATTATTTTGTTGTGTGTTTCATCGTGTTTACTAGGACAAACCTTTAATATAGGCCATACAAGTATGGACTTTTATGACAATGCTAGAAATAGAAATATTACTACAGAAATTTATTATCCTGCAGATAGTAATGGCGATGATAGACCTATATCATTTGGCAATTTTCCAGTTATAGTTTTTGGACATGGTTTTTTAATAAGTTGGGACTCCTATGATAATTACTGGACTTCATTAGTCCCAGAGGGTCATATATTGTGTTTTCCAACAACTGAAATGGGGTTTACACCAAGTCATCAGTCTTTTGCAGATGATTTAATATTTCTAACATCTCAAATGCAAATAGAATCTCAGAACAGTACCTCAATTTTTTATAATTCTATATTACCAAAAACTGGAATAATGGGTCACTCTATGGGAGGAGGAGCTAGTTTTCTAGCAGCGGCAAATAATCCCAATATTAACACTTTAATTAATTTTGCGGCAGCTGAGACCAATCCTTCAGCAATATCGGCTGCGAGAAATATCAACATACCTTCATTAATATTTTCTGGGGAAGATGACTGTGTTACACCACCAATAAATCATCAAAATATAATGTTTGACAGTTTAAATTCTTATTGTAAAACACAAATTAATATTTTAAACGGAGGACATTGTTACTTTGCTAATGAAAATGTACTGTGTAGTTTTGGAGAATCTTCTTGTAACCCCACCCTAAACATCACAAGAAATGAGCAACAAAATATAACCAATGATTTTTTAAAAATTTGGCTCAATTTTTCTTTAAAATCAAATCAAAATTCTTTTACAATTTTTAACGACTCTTTACAAACTTCTAACAGGATTACATATTCACAATTTTGTAACAGCACATCAATAATTAACCCAAATAAAGTAGATGAAATAATTATTTATCCAAATCCGACAAAGTCATTTATTAAAATTATTGTGAATGAAAAATCTAATGTTTTAATATACAATAGTAAAGGTGAGAAAATCTCTGAAAATTATATTAATGTTGGAATTTCTGAATTAAATATTAGTAATTTTTCTAAAGGGATATATTATGTCAATGTGATTAATAAAAAAGAAACAAGTTCAAAGAAAATGATTGTTAATTAAGCTTTGGATTAAGAAAAATCTAGTAACAATTCTGAAAAATTAATTATTAAATCATCTAAGAGAGTCGATTAATTAAAAAAACTAGTGTCTTTAAATAAACAAATCTTTAATCGTAATTAATTATTTATAATCATCTAAAATTTGATTACTTTCAGGGAAAAATTAAATAATGTTTAACCTAAAACAAATAATAACCTTTACATATTTATCACTCAATATTGTTTTAAGTGCACAAGAGACATTTTCATCTTCAGGATTTAATTCAAATGGAAGTTCAGGACTAATAACATATTCCGTTGGCCAAGTTGCTATCGATTTTAATAGTGGAAATAACGGTTCATTGCTACAGGGTGTTCATCAGCCTTATGAAATATTTTCTAGCCTTGGTAAAGAGATTTCAAACATCAATTTAAGCTTAATTGCCTATCCTAATCCAACTAATGAGAACTTAGTTTTAAGTATTAAAAATCTACAAGGCAAAAAATACTACTACCAATTATTTAATATGGGAGGAAAATTACTTGTGAATAATAAATGTGCAGAGGATAAAACGCATATTAACTTAAATGAATTTCCGGCAAATACTTATTTATTAAGTGTTATTGAAGATAACTCCCTTATAAAAACTTTTAGAATAATTAAAAACTAACAACTTATGAAAAAAATTTACACACTATTTACAGCCTTATTAATTAATATATTATGCTTTGCGCAAACACCAGAAAAAATGACTTTTCAAGCAGTTATTCGGGATGCGTCAAACGCTTTATTAGTTAATCAGAGCATAGGTATGCAACTAAGTATTCTTCAAGGATCAATTACCGGAAATGCATTATATACTGAAACCCATACTCCAATATCAAATAACAATGGTCTTGTCAATTTAGAAATTGGAGATGGAACTGTAACTTCTGGAAGTTTTAATTCCATAAATTGGAGTAACGGGCCTTTTTTCATTAAAACAGAAACCGATCCTAATGGAGGAAATTCTTATTCAATTAATGGAACAAGTCAATTAATGAGTGTACCATTTGCCTTGCATGCAAAAGTTGCTGAAAGTGTAGTAACTCCTACGTATACTATTGGATCTTGGCCAGAACTTGGAGGGTATGTTTTTTGGGTTTCAGCAGATGGTAAACACGGACTAGTTTCCGAAACTCAAGACCAAGGTCTAGCAACTTGGTACTTTGCCGAAGATGTGATTTCTGATCCATTGAATCATTCAATCGATGGTGAGAAATTTAGAGATTGGAGAATGCCAACCAAGCATGAATTAAATGAAATGTATTCTTCAAGTACAGCGATTGGATCATTTGGAACAAAAACTTATTGGTCATCTATTCGAAGTGGTAGCTCAACTGCATGGAGACAAAATTTCATGTCAGGAATTCAATTTAATAGTACAGCTTATACAATAAGTGATTTTTTCTTTGTTCGTTCTATAAGAGAATTTTAAAAAGGATTATTTCACCATGTAAAATCCTAAAACTATAAGTGAAAAATTGTCAAAACTAAATTGAATAGCTTTGCCTGAATTCATCGCTATTACTAGTTATTATGAATAATTCAGAGCTTACGAAAATATTAGAATCCAACTTTCAAAATGTTGATAGAGATACACTTGATACAATTTTTAAAAATTCCTCATTCGTTAAAATTGATAAAGGAACAGAGTTAATTACTGAAGGAAAAAGACATCATTATTTTTATTTAATGTTAAAAGGAGGTGTTAAATCCTACTATTTAAAAGATTCTAAGAAGGTTTGTACATGGTTTGCATTTGAAAACGAAATTATAGGTACAACATCGTCAATTAAAGGATTAGCATCTAAAGAAACTATTGAGTTATTGGAAGATTCAGAACTAGTTAGATTCCAAAGTGAAAAAATAAATGAACTGACTCAAATTAATTTATCAATTAGCAATCTAATGAGTGATATCTGGTCAGATCATGCAGTATTCTTAGAAGAAAGACTTTATCAATTACAATTCATGGACAGTGATGAAAAATACAAAGCTTTAATTTTACAAAATCCGGAAATACTTCAAAGAGTTTCACTAACAGATATTGCTTCATTTATTGGTGTTAGTAGAGAAACACTTAGCAGAATAAGAGCTAAAAAGTAGCTTTGTGACTTTTGTCAAATAATTATTCTTTGTCAAACATTACATTTGGAATCGAATTTTCCCAAAATAAGAATTATGAATAAAATTAAAATTCTAAATAAGTTTTACTTACCAGTAATTACTGTATTAAGTTTTACAAGTTGCTTTAAATATGCTGCAAGAGCTGAAAATAAACTACCAGATGAAACAGCACTTGATAGAACATACGACTATACAGGCAAGGCGGTTATTGTTGGAGCAGGAGCATCAGGACTGGCTGCTGCAAAAGTATTAGAGAAAAATAATATTGACTATACAATTCTTGAAGCTACCAATCGCTATGGTGGAAGGTTAAAAAAAGATACCACCTTGGCAGATTTCCCTATAGATATTGGAGCAGAATGGATACATAGCGCACCAGTTACCTTAAATAAATTGAAGGGTAAACATGGAGATGAAATTGATGAAGAACTCATTCCTTATCATCTAGACTGCACTGCTGTTTGGAATGGAACAGAATACAAAATCAATCCAGGTTGGCAAGATAACTTTATGTATAATTTTATGCCAGAATCCAAATTTAAAAACTCAACTTGGTACGATTTTGTTAACGAAAATATTGCAAAAACAGTATTACATAATATTCAGTATAATTCACCTGTTGTTTCCATAGATTATTCAGATAATCAAGTCTCGGTTGAGACTTTAAATGGAACAACTTTTGACGCTGATCGTGTACTTGTAACAGTCCCTATTGGAATTCTGAAATCAGATAAAATTTCTTTCAATCCCGAAATTAATCAGGAAAAAAAAGATGCTATTGAAGAAATTACATTTTATTCTGGTATTAAAGTTGTTATGAAGTTTTCTGAAAAATTTTACCCAGATGCTATTAATTGTGAAGTAGATAATGGAGAAAAAGTATTTTACGATATTGCTTTTGGTCAAGAAACTCAAAACAATATATTGGGTTTCCTATGCACTGGAGATGAAACTCATAAATACTATGATTTAAATTCTAATGATGAAATTATATCCAGTTTAATTGACGAATTAGATCTTATGCTTGATGGAAAAGCTTCATCAAGCTATAGTGGAGAATATATTTTAGAAAATTGGGGACAATACGAGTTTACTTTAGGGACTTGGACTCAAGCATTTCAAGAGAAAAAATCAAATCTTAAAATCTTAAATCAGCCATTAGACAAAAAAATATACTTTGCTGGAGAAATAAACGATCCATACAAACAAATGGGGGTTCCTGGTGCAATTTTATCTGGATACTATTCTATAGATAAATTATTAACGGATCAATAATAAACTAGATATAATATACTCTAAACTAAATTGAATGTCTTATTTTAGAAGCAATGATTTCAACTAATTTGATGATCATTTAAAATTTGGAATTTAAGAGAATATCATACCGCAATAAGAATAATAAATTTCTATACTATTTTAAAAACTATTTCAGGCAATTATTACCTGCAACATACTATCAAAAAAAATTAACTCATCAACTAAATAAATTTGAAAAATTAAGTACAGATGAGAGACAAAATTTACTGTTAAGACTTAATTACTACAACCAACTAAAAGAAAAGTACATTCTTTCCCCAAATGCGGAAAAACTAGCAGAACTAAAACTTCAAAAAGCTAATAAAACCTACTATTTTGATTTGTATGAGTACAGTCGGTATTTTAAACAGCAACTTAAAGGGCATTTTTTGTTTGGAGATATAACCAAAATACCCCTAGAGCCTGGACTGGTAAAAAGCAGACCTATTAGTAATGAAAATACCAATTCTGTTCTTTTAAAATGGAATAAAATAAGACACTTTACATTCATTGAAAAAAATGAATTGCAATATTCAAAAAAGAAAGATCAACTTTTATTTAGAGGAAAAGTACATACTTCCCAAACTCAAAGAGTCCAATTTTTAGAAAAATACTTTGGGCATTCTATTTGTAATATCGGAAAAATCAATTCCAATTCTTTGAATTCAAAATGGATGGCAAAGAGAATGACCATCAATGAACAACTTAAATATAAATTTATTCTGTGTTTAGAGGGTAACGATGTTGCAAGTAACTTAAAATGGGTAATGTCTTCTAATTCAATTGCTCTAATGCCAAAACCAAAATACGAAACTTGGTTTATGGAAGGCCGTTTAATTGCAGACTATCACTACATAGAAATTAAAGACGATTATTCAGACTTAGAAGAAAGACTTAGATTCTTTATAAAACATCCTAAAAAGGCAGAACTAATAATAGAAAATGCTAATAAGCATGTAGATCAATTTAAAGATCAAAATAATGAGGATTTAATTTCTCTAATGGTGCTTGATAAATACTTTAAAATTACCAATTAATTCAAGTTTATAAAGATGGAAAAACCCATATCCTATTGTGAATATGTGAACACCCTTGAAAAGGATAATCTTCATAGGATATACCACGACACTCAATATGGATTTCCAATAATATCCGATAACGAGCTATTTGGAAGGCTAATATTAGAAATTAATCAAGCTGGTTTATACTGGACTACCATTCTAAAAAAACAAAATAATTTTAGAAATTCTTTTTCTGATTTTGATATTGAAAAAATAGCCATATATAGTCAGAAGGAAATAAATTCACTACTAAATAACCCTGGAATTATAAGAAATAAATTAAAAGTAAATGCAGTCATTTTTAATGCCAATAAAATATTAGAAATTCAAAATAAATATGGCTCATTTTCTAAATGGTTAGATAAAAACCTCTCAACAGAAATAGATTTATGGGTAAAGTTATTTAAGCAAAACTTTAAATTTACTGGTGATGAGATAACCAAAGAATTTCTTTTTAGTACTGGTTACTTAAAAGGAGCTCATATTGAAACATGTCCTATTTATAAAAAATTGAACAAATTAAATCCTAAATGGAAAACTATTTGACCAATTATCATTAAATAAGTTAAAATTATTGCAACAAAATTTTTCTGTATTCTTTTAATATTTAATTTTAATCAAAACATTAATAAAATGAAAAACACTCTTTTAAAAACAGCAAGTATTTTTGGACTTGCGATACTACTGGTATCCTTTACTAATTCTCCAAAAATAAAAAGTATCAAAATTGGTAGAAAAGCTCCAATGACAAATTATGAAATGAAAAATGTTTCAGGAGATGATTACTCAATAGAAAAACTAGCTTTTGAAAATGGAATATTGGTAGTTTTTAGCTGTAATTCCTGCCCCTTTGTAGTAGGGAATTTAGAAATGGAAGGTTGGCAAGGAAGATACAATGAGATTCATGATTTATGCAAAAGAAATAAGATTGGAATGGTTTTGGTTAATAGCAATGAGGCAAAGAGAACTAGTGCAGATTCATTTACTGAAATGCAAAAACATAGCAAAAACCAAAAATACGATGCAGCTTATGTTATGGACGTAAATAGTAAGTTGGCCGATGCTTTTGGTGCAAGCACAACACCTCATGTCTTTTTATTAGACAAGGATCTAAAATTGGTTTATAAAGGGGCTATCGATGACAATGTAAAGTCAAAATCATCTGTTAAAGAAAACTGGGTAAAAGATGCCATTATTTCTTCCGGTAAAAACGAACCTATTCTTCTTCCTGAAACAAGAAATTCTGGTTGCAGCATTAAAAGACTTTAAAATTCAGAATAAACATGCCACAATTATCTTCTAAGGGACGGGTGATGCCTCCCTCACCAATAAGAAAACTGGTGCCATTTGCTGAAGATGCAAAAGCAAAAGGAACAACGGTTTACCATTTAAATATTGGCCAACCCGATATTGAAACACCCAAGGTTGTTTTAAAAGAATTACAAAATATTGACAGAAAGGTTATAGAGTATAGCCATAGTGCAGGGTTTATTTCTTACAGAAAAGGATTGTCTGATTACTACCATAAAATTGGAATCTCACTAAATCCAGAAAAAGAAATAATGGTAACTACTGGCGGATCAGAAGCATTAATATTTGCTTTTCAGTGTTGTTTTGAACCTGGAGATGAAATAATAATTCCAGAGCCATTTTATGCAAATTATAATGGTTTTGCAACCTTTTGTGGAATCAAAGTAGTTTCTGTTACTGCCAAAATAGAAAATGGATTTGCTCTTCCTCCTATTTCTGAACTAGAAGCAAAAATAACCTCCAAAACTAAAGGGATTTTAATTTGTAATCCCGGAAATCCAACTGGATATCTCTACAAAAAATCAGAAATGCTTTCTCTAAAAGAAATTGTTAAAAAACACGATATTTTTCTATTTGCAGATGAAGTATACAGAGAGTTTTGTTATGACGGGTTAGAACACCATTCTGCTTTAAAGCTTCCAGAAATAGAAAATAATGTGGTACTTATTGACTCTGTATCCAAAAGATATTCCATGTGTGGTGCAAGAGTTGGAGCTTTGATTAGTAAAAATCATGAATTTATGGAAATGGCCTTGAAATTTGGCCAAGCTAGATTAAGCCCACCAACTCTTGGACAAATAGCAGGAGAAGCTGCTTTAAAAACTCCTCAGTCGTATTTTAGTGATGTAATTAATGAGTATGTTGAAAGAAGAAATGTTGTAGTTGATGGGTTAAATAACATTGAAGGCGTTATTTGCCCAAAACCAGAAGGTGCATTTTATGCAATTGCTGAATTACCTGTAAAAGATGCAGATCATTTTTGTCAGTGGATTCTTGAAAGTTTTAACCATAATGGGACTACTGTCATGATGGCTCCTGCATCAGGATTTTACGCAAATAGCAAGGTGAAAAATCAAGTTAGAATTGCATATGTACTTAAAAAAGAAGATTTAGAAAAAGCTGTACTATGTATAGAAAAAGCTTTAGAGGAATACAAAAAAACCTTCTAATTAAATAGGTTTACTTTCTAATCTTATCTCTGTTGCTCCATACCCAAACTCGTCATATGAAGCATCGTAATATTCGAAATATGGATGGTAAATATCTAACTCTTTTCTTATTTCATGTCTCAAAATACCTTCTCCCACACCGTGAATTACCACAATTTTTCTTTGTTTTTTGTCTATTGACTTGTTTAAAAACAATTTGAAATGAGTCATTTGGATTTTTAATATTTCACTGTTACTCATTCCATTATGGGTATCTATAAGATTTTCAATATGAAGGTCTATAACCACTCTTTCTTTGGACCCATATTTTTCTAAATGTTTGAATTTTCTTTTTAAATCTAAATTCTTCTTGCTGTTTTTTTCGGCATTTATTTTAGACTTTATTTGATAGTCAAAGGATAAATTTTCAGTTTGATAATCTTCTTGCTTTCTTTCTGAAACTAGTTCACTTATTTCATACTCTTCTTGAAAACCAAAGTTGTTTTCCAACTCTACTGTATTTGAACCTAGAATTTTTGTGATAATTCCATAGCCATCTGAATTGAGAAACCTTACTTTATCGCCAACATTAAAAATCATTAACTCACTAATTCTGCATACAAGTCATAGTGGTCTGATTTCACAATCTTCACTTGAACAAAATCACCAATTCTACAGTAGGTATGCTCATTTTTTTCAATTAATACTTCATTGTCAACTTCTGGTGAATCAAATTCACTTCTTCCTATAAAATAGCCATCCTCAGCTCTATCTATTAAAACCTTATACTGATTGCCTATTTTTTTAGTATTCAATTCATAAGATATTCCAGATTGTAAATCCATAATGGAATCGGCTCTTTCTTTTTTAAGTTTCTGTGGCACATCGTCTTCAAAATTATAAGCATGGGTGTTTTCCTCATGAGAATATGTAAAAATACCAAGCCTGTCAAATTTCATTTCCTCTACCCAATCGTACATTTCTTGAAAGTCTTCTTCCGTTTCACCTGGATAACCAGCAATCATGGTTGTTCTAATAGCAATAGTTGGAATCATAGATCTAATATCCTGGATTAACTTGGTAGTTTTTTCACGACTTGTTCCTCTTCTCATTGCCTTTAAAATATTAGAAGAACCATGTTGAAGTGGAATATCTAAATAATTACATATCTTTTTTTCTTCTTTCATTACTTCAATTACATCCATTGGAAACCCTGTAGGATAAGCATAGTGTAATCTTATCCATTCTATTCCATCAACCTTACATAGTTCTTTAAGTAAATCTGCAAGAGCTCTTTTTTTATACAGATCAAGTCCATAATATGTTAAATCTTGCGCGATTAGCATAATCTCTTTAACTCCTTTTTTAGCCAAAGACTTGGCATTAGTTACTAAATCCTCAATGGATGTAGATCTATGTTTTCCGCGCATCAGTGGAATAGCACAGAAAGAACAAGGCCTGTCACAACCTTCAGCAATTTTCAAATATGCGTAATGATCAGGAGTAGTTAATAACCTTTCACCAATCAATTCGTGCTTATAATCAGCATTTAATGTTCTTAAAATATTTGGAAGTTCTTTAGAACCAAAATAAGCATCTACATCTGGAATTTCGTCTTCGAGTTGGTCTTTGTATCTCTCGGATAAACATCCAGAAACATATACTTTCTCCACCAAACCTTCTTTTTTAGCATCTACAAAATCTAAGATTGTATTGATAGACTCTTCCTTTGCACTTTCGATAAATCCACAGGTATTTATAATTACAATTGAAGCATCATTCACCTTTGACTCGTGCTCCACTTCAAATTTATTGGCTTTTAACTGAGCCATCATTACCTCAGAATCGTATAGATTCTTTGAGCAACCCATAGTTACCACATTGACTTTGTTTTTTTTTAAAGTTTTGGTCTTCATTAATTAGTATTAAACGAAGAACCACTAAATAGTGATTCAATAAATGCGCTGGTATTAAAAACTTGTAGTTGGTCTACTTTTTCACCAACTCCAATATATTTTACTGGAATTTTAAATTGGTCAGAAATTCCAATTAAAACTCCGCCTTTAGCAGTACCATCTAATTTGGTTATTGCCAATGCATTAACTTCTGTTGCTTTTAGAAACTGGTCTGCTTGCTCTATAGCATTTTGGCCTGTAGACCCATCTAGGACTAACAATATCTCATGTGGAGCATTTGGAATAACTTTTTGCATCACATTTTTAATTTTAGTTAGCTCGTTCATTAGATTAACCTTGTT